>Ga0209099_1000084_pt1 | contig 104092 bp, 78 predicted proteins | sample AD_JPNHW2_MetaG_FD_184430 | JGI IMG/M metagenome (GOLD analysis project Ga0209099, IMG submission 184430) | Active sludge microbial communities of municipal wastewater-treating anaerobic digesters from Japan - AD_JPNHW2_MetaG (SPAdes) (version 2) | ecosystem: Engineered > Bioreactor > Anaerobic...
CACATCATCTCGGTAGACATCTATTTTCCCGGTGGTCCTGTCAAAAATAACTTTAATATCATACCATTGCCCGAATGCCGTGGTAACATTATCCACCACCTTGGTCTGTGTGTAAGTATTGCCTGCAACTCTGTAAAATTCCAGTTTTGAGGTTTCCTGCCTGAAAAAAATAAAGTATGAATTTCCGCGATTGCTAAGGCTTCCGCTGTCACTGAAAAAATGGAATCCGAAACGGTGTGCCGTGGTTCCGGCGGGATCAAGTTTTACATTAAACTGATACAGGTAACGGTCCGAAAGGTTTTGGTTCAGCAAAGCATAAATATTACCATTGCTGAGGGTGGTATCGGCCTGGATGAGGTTCCCTGATGCCACGCTCCATGATCCGCCACCTGCAGGAACAGACCATACGGGCGCATTATAAGAATCAAAATTATCAGCAAAAAAACCATTTTGCGAATTTGCATGCCACTCGGTACCGTTATAATCAATGACCTGATAATAACTTTTTTCGACACCTGTGCCACCGGGATTATCGGAGTCTGCAAAGGTGGCTGTGAAATCCTGGGTTTGCCAATTTCCGGGAACACTGGTAAGCGTGGCAGGCGCCACATTGTCTGTCACGCAGTGCCATATAGCTTTCCAGCCGGAGCTCACGGTAGCATTGTCCGATCTGAATTTTACCGTTAATGAAGGGCCGGTGGAATTAATGATTCCCGGGCTGCTTGTTCCGTGGTAGGCTCCGATCAGTGGTGATGCGGTACTGGGCCCGTCATAAATCCTCAGGGTATCATAATCCGCCTCCGTGTTGAAAGATGTAAATGTCAGCGACAACGATGAAGCGCCCGTCGGAGCTATGGTATACGAATAGCTTTCTTTATCGTAATAATTCCTGAGCGGGCCGCCCATGTCATAGATCGTGTCAACACAGGGAACTGTGGCGCAGTTTGTGAAATTGTCGCTTATCTTATCCCAAAGCTCTGTATACCCATCATCATAACCCAGCGCCCAGATGCCCATACCTCCAATGCCCCGTTGATTAATCATTTCAAAACGCCGGCCTAAACTGTAGGCATCATCAATCCAGCATTGATACCATTGCGAACCCGACTGGAAGGTATAATAAGGAGTGTAGGATGCTTCATTCCAAAGTTTGGTCGAATAATTACCGCTGCTGTTTGCCCGCACCGTATTGTAAAACGGAGAAGTTCCTGAAGCTGTAGTGCCGGAACCGACGGTGTCGGAATTCGTTGCCCATTGCTTGCCATAATATGGTAATCCTAAAATAAGTTTTGAATTTGGCACTCCCTGATTCAAATAATAGGTAACTGATTTTGTGAGGGTGTAATTATAACCTGTAAGAAAATTATACAACGGGTCTGTAGGGCCTGCCGTTGTGCTACCGCCGTAATAGTAATCGTAACCCATAATAATAAACATGTCCACATAGGGTATCAGGGCCTTCACAGAATATTTATTTGTTGTCCATTCAACTGCCGGCAGGCAATAACTTACCTGTGAGCCGGGGATTGCAGCATGCATTTGGTTACAAAGGGCAATCATAAAGGTTTTGAAATTCACAGAATCCGAACTTGCCATCCCTTCAAAATCAATATTGACGCCGTTTGCCCCACGGGTCTGAATTAGGCTGATAAGGTTCGTAATAAGAGTTTGCCTGGCAGTTGAGTTGGCCAGAAACGATGTGAGGTTGGCCGTATTCATCAAGGTAACACAAAGATCCACCTTTACACCGTTAGCTAAAGCCATCGTAACGGCGCTGTCCGTCGCCCAGGAATGTGTTGTGCTGGCATTGCCCGTGGAATAAATTACTTCATAGGAAAAATGGCATAAATGCGACAGCAGGTTCCATTGGTAATTATGGAAAGTTGAACCTGCCCAATAAGGATTCCAGCCGTAAACCACTTTATTCAGCACACAGGACGATTTTTGCTTCGGAAGAACTTCCCGTGTCATCCCCGGGTTCTCCGCTAAAAACAAACTGTCCCACTGTTGCGCATTTTGAAAATTATAGATACTGTATTTTTCGCTTTGTTCCTGTACCACGGATTTATTTGGCTGAGCGCTCACAACCGCAATCAAAGCAACAACTGCAAATGTAACTGTTAGAAATTTTTTGATCATAAGTTTATCCGTAATTATTCAAACTAAAAACCAACTCATAAATCTACACAAAATAGTAATACGAATGTGTTTGTTTACAAGACAAAAATAAGTTTTTTTTAAACCATATAAAATATTAATTAAATTTACAATCAAAAGCTTTTCGCATAGAAGATGGGCAAAAAATTATCAAAAGTATGAATATCACAGAAGTATTAAAAGAACGGATCATGATTCTTGATGGTGCCATGGGTACGATGATCCAGCGGCAAAACCTGACAGAGGAAGATTTCCGCGGACCACGTTTTTCATCACATTCAAAAAACCTGAAAGGTTGTAATGACATTCTTTCCCTGACCAAACCGGAAGTCTTAAGAAACATTCACGGAGCGTATCTTTCAGCAGGATCGGATATTATTGCCACCAACACGTTTAATGCCCAGGCCATTTCGCTTTCCGATTACGGCCTTGAAAAATATGCTTATGAAATAAACCTTGAAGCGGCAAAACTCGCCAGGGCTGTCGCCGGAAAATTCAATGAACGCGACCCAAAGTGGTACCGTTTTGTTGCCGGGTCAGTAGGCCCCACCAACAGAACTGCTTCCATGTCGCCCGATGTGAATAATCCCGCATTTCGTGCAGTTACCTTTGATGACCTTGTTACTGCTTACACAGAACAGGTTGACGGTCTGATGGACGGCCATGTGGACCTGTTGATCCTTGAGACTTTTTTTGACACACTCAACGCGAAAGCTGCCTTATATGCTATCACAAAAGTATTTGAGAAAAAAAACAGAACTATTCCCGTCATGCTGTCCGTTACCGTTTCTGATGCAAGCGGGCGTATACTCTCAGGACAAACCCTTGAAGCACTGCTCATCTCCGTTTCTCATTTTCCCCTGCTTTCTATTGGCTTAAATTGTTCTTTAGGCGCTGCACAAATGAAACCTTTTATAGAAATGCTTGCAGCTAAAGCTCCTTTCTTTATTAGCCTTTATCCTAATGCCGGTTTGCCAAACCAGTTTGGCGCCTACGACGAAACCGCTGGCCAGATGGCCTCCATTGTTGAGAAATACATGAGCGAAGGGCTGCTGAATTTCGCAGGCGGTTGTTGTGGAACCACTCCCGAACACATCAGGCTGCTCGCCGAAAAAGCAAAAAAATACAAACCTCATGTGGTGCCTGTTTCAGATCAAATAACCCGGTTCTCCGGCCTTGAGCCCGTGGAACTCTTTGAAGGGCGTAACTTTGTAAACATCGGCGAGCGCACCAATGTAGCGGGTTCAAAGAAATTTGCCGACCTGATAAAGGAGGCTAAATACGAAGACGCATTATCTGTGGCCTGCCAGCAGATCGATGGCGGAGCACAGGTGATAGACATCTGCATGGATGATGCGATGATCGATGCCGAAAAATCAATGGTCACTTTTCTGAACCTTATTGCTTCAGAACCCGATATTGCAAGGGTTCCCGTTATGATCGACTCTTCAAAATGGAATGTCATCGCATCTGCGTTGAAATGCACACAGGGAAAATCCATTGTAAATTCCATCAGTTTAAAAGAGGGCGAAGATATTTTCAAAGAACGGGCACAGCATATCAGCCAGATGGGCGCAGCCATGGTGGTGATGGCGTTTGACGAAACCGGCCAGGCCGTTACCTACGAACATAAAATTAAAATATTCGAACGCGCTTACAACATTCTTGTTAACGAAGTCGGGGTTTTTCCTGAGAATATCATTTTTGATCCCAACATACTCGCTGTGGCAACCGGCATTGAAGAACACAATGCGTACGCTGTAGATTACATCAGGACAGTAACCTGGATAAAGGAAAACTTGCCGTACGCAAAGATCAGCGGTGGCGTCAGCAACCTGTCGTTTTCGTTTCGCGGAAATGAAACGGTGCGGCGGGCAATGCATTCGGTATTCCTGTACCATGCCATTCATGCCGGGATGGATATGGGGATTGTAAATCCCGCCCAGCTTGACATTTACGATGAAATCCCAAAGGAACTTCTTCAACTTGTGGAAGATGTTGTGCTGAACCGCAGTAAAGACGCCACAGAAAAACTTATCGTACTGGCAGAACAAATTAAAAGTGTCGGGAAAAAAGAAGAAAAAAGCGACCTGTGGCGCAGCGGGACTGTTCAGGAACGCCTGAAACATGCCCTTGTCAAAGGCCTGACCGATTTTATCGAACAGGATGTTGAGGAAGCCCGGCAATCATACGAAAAGGCATTCCACATCATCGAAGGCCCTTTGATGGACGGAATCAATACAGTTGGAGAATTATTCGGTGACGGAAAAATGTTTTTACCACAGGTGGTGAAAAGCGCGCGTGTCATGAAAAAGGCAGTGGAGAAATTACTGCCGTATATCGAAGAAGAAAAGGAAAAAGGAGAAAAAGCTTCTGCAGGGAAAATAGTGTTAGCGACCGTCAAAGGCGATGTTCATGACATCGGGAAAAATATAGTCGGAGTTATACTTGCCTGCAATAATTTTGAAGTTGTCGATCTGGGCGTGATGGCCGGCACCGAAACTATTTTACAAGCTGTGCGTGATGAAAAGGCGGATGTATTAGGGCTAAGCGGCCTTATCACCCCATCACTTGAAGAAATGGTCCATGTGGCAGAAGAAATGGAAAAGGCAGGAATGAAAATCCCATTGATCATCGGAGGCGCCACCACCTCGGTAATTCACACCGCGGTCAGGATCGCACCTAAATACAGCGGCCCGGTGGTACATGTAAAAGATGCTTCAAAAAGTGTGAACATCATTTCAAACCTTTTGTCTGAAGGCTTATCAGGGAATTTTATTAGGAATTTGGATAATGAATATGCAACCATCCGCCGCGAACATCTGTCGGAAGAACAAGACCGCATGATCTCATTGAAAGAAGCCCGCGACAATGCGTTCAGGCCCGAAAATAAACATGAATAACATAAAAAAGCCGGTTCATGCCGGGATAACCCTATTTGAAGAATATCCGCTTGAAGCGCTGGTTGATTTTGTCAACTGGTCATATTTTTTTCATGAATGGAGGTTAAACGGCCGATACCCTGCTATATTTGACGATCCGCTGAAAGGTGAAGAAGCCCGGAAGCTTTTCACCGATGCGCAGCAAATGATCGCACGAATCATCAAAGAAAAATGGATGTCGGCCAACGGTGTTGCCGGAATATTTCCCGCCAATGCTGTGGGAGATGATATCGAAGTTTATTCTATCGAAACATCGGATCAAATACTTACAACGTTTCATTTTCTTAGAAACCAGCAACCGCAGGAAAATAAACCGAATTATTGCCTTTCCGATTTTATAGCGCCAAAGGAATCACACCTCACAGATTATATCGGATGTTTTGCTGTTACTGCCGGTATAGGCATTGAACAGAAAGTGGAGGAGTTTGTGAAAGCCCATGACGATTACAACGCATTGATGCTGAAGATCCTTGCAAACAGGCTTGCCGAGGCATTTTCCGAAGCCCTTCACCTTAAAGTAAGAAAAGAATTGTGGGGGTACGATGCGGAAGAAAGCCTTATGATAGACGAACTTCTTCTTGGAAAATACCGCGGCATCAGGCCGGCGCCAGGTTATCCGGCATGCCCCGACCATAGCGGAAAATCTGAAATTTTCGGACTTTTAAATGCGATAGAGAATACCGGGATTTCGTTAACCGAAACATACATGATGAACCCTGCTGCTTCTGTCTGCGGATGGTACTTTGCAAACCCTCAGGCAACGTATTTTTCCGTTGGAAAAATCAGTAAAGAGCAAGTGATTGATTATGCTCAAAGAAAGAAAATTTCGGTTGAAGAAGCTGAAAAGTGGCTCGCTGCGGTGGTCGGGTATTGATTTTGGCGGACTGTTTCTTATACTCTTTGTATAATTAGTAACAAACTTTACCGTGTAAATCTACATTTCAATTTTAAATTTACACACTTGTTGAAACGTATGGAAACATCCGCTAAAAATATAAAACATGACAATTCGGTGGGGAATAATTGCCATTTTTGCAAATTTGTAAATTTCTTTTTACAAATAAACGCATATATGTATAGAATACTTTACATAAACGCAAAAAATGATTAAGAAACGAGATACCTTAATAAACATCATGCCATCGGGAACTCCTTAATAACATTAAAAATTCCCTTGATCACCATCTGAACAGCAATCACAGCAAGGATCAGCCCCATGATGCGTGAAATGACCAGGATGATGGACGGACTTAATTTATCTGCTATTTTTTTACTCAGGATAAACATTAAATAAGTCAATGCGCAAACAACAGCAAAGATCAGTATGATCAATATCGTATACCAAAAGTTCTTCCCTTCACCCACAAAGTTCATAGCTGTGGATATCGTCCCCGGCCCTGAAAGCAGCGGAATACCCAAAGGAGAAATGGCCATATTCTCATATGATTTTATAGAAACTTTCCTCTTTGAAAGATGTGCTCCTGCCGATTTGCCCTGAAGAAGGTCATACCCGACAAAAAACACAATGATCCCTCCGGCTATCTGAAAGGCAGGAAGCGTGATCCCGAACATCCGGAAAATAAAATGCCCGAAAAGGCAAAAACCCGTTATGATCACAAAGGCTACCAGTACAGCCCTGAAGGCAACTTTTTTAAGTGTCTTTTCATCAGCTTCGCCCACCATGGATAAAAAAACCGGGGTATTCCCGATGGGGTTAAGCATTGCGAAAAAACCAACGAAAACAGTAGTTAAAAATAATGTGAGGTTCGCCATATTATGTTGCTTTTATTTTCAATGAATCCGGATTCATTTTTTCGCGCTGTGATCTTTTTCCAGGAAGAAATTTCCCCATCCCGAAGTCCTGAAAAGGTTGTTGTCTTTCAGTATTACAGGCCTGTCAAGAAGCCTGACTTTATCGCGGTTGAAATATTTATTCCGGTTGTAAGCTTTCACCCAGATACAATGTTTGCCGAATTTTGTCACTTCACATTTATCGCTGTCGCTGCCGCCACAGGGCCCGTTCCGCTGGTTCTTGGAACATTGCGATTCGGGACACAAATACGTGATATCAGGAAGCGAACAATCACCGCATTCCTGGCAATTGAACAATGCAGACTTTATCATTCGCTCATGAAAATATGACATATTGTAACACCGGCGAGATTTGCCTTTTGTTGCCCATCTGTAATACGCCCTGTGGATACCCAAAAACGAAGAAGGGCTTTTGAAAGAAGATGCATGAACTAAACGACTGAAGCGGTAGGACAAAGAATTATGTTTTGAATAATTGGATCTTCTGTAATTGGTCAGGCGGTCGTTCTTTTTAGCGATATCTGAAAGATTCGCCTTAGGATCAAGCTGATAATAATAAAATTCACCTGGCCTGGGATTGGTGAGCTCAGGAATAAAATCGTGCCAGTCGGTGGTTTCATATTCCTTTGCTTTTTCAAGGATGGAACTCAGATCCTCAGGTTTGTCAATGCCCGCAATGTATACGCCCTGGTATCCCATTCCTTTAATGCAACAAAGCTGTTTTGCGGCAAAAGCCGTAAAAAAGCTCCTTCCTTTATCTGGCGCCGTTTTTTCTATGTCAATCCTTGCCAGAAGGCTGTCGGACACCACGCAACCCGGGAAAAATCCCTGGTTGAACATTCGTGCGATTCCTGCTGTCAAGCGGTAAATATTCCCCACAACGGGAACATTTATTGAGTTTTCTTTCATGAAGCAAAGCAGCTCATGCGATTTCCGGATATCATATCCCAGCTGGGGAATGATAAATGAAGCGCCGTTCCTGACTTTCAGCAATAATTTTTCGTACTGCATCATTTGTTCCGCTTCACTCAATTTGAATGGAGAAACCGTACAACCCGGGAAAAAGCTGGTTTTATTGAGCGTAACGGTAGTGCCGGGCTTTTTACCCTTGATGGCCAGGCCATTATTCATGTCGGACAGCATTTTCAGCAAGCCGGTAGAATCAATGTCAAATACAGGTTGTGCCAGGCTTTGATACCCATCAATCGGATAATCTCCTGTGAGCACCATCACATTGTCGAAGCCTTCACTGGCATACTGCCACGCTTTACTTTCAAGGGAATTCCGGTTGTTATCTTTGCAGGTGATGTTTATTACCGCGTTTTTTCCCAGGCCAAGGACTTTCCTGCCGAGAAATTCAGGAGATATCATCGGGTTTCCACCGGCATTATCGGTGAATGATATCCAGTCGACTTGCGGAAACTTACACAATTCCTCCACCAGCGCCATAAGTTTCTGGCCGTTGTCTTGATGAATTATACCACGTGTTCCTACCAATTCAATTCCAAGCAGGAATTTTTCTTTTTTATGAAACAGGTCAATAAGTTTATCCATTTTTTCTTTGTTTCTATATAATTCTTTATCTATCAGGAAAGACAAAACCTGAGTTTCAAACATTTATTTGTTGATGCAAATATACAAAAACCTGAATTTTCCATGTATTAATTTGAACTCCAGTCAGGTAAAGTTGCGTATTTTATTTATTTTTTGTATATTGCATTTCCATACCTCAAAAAATGAAAAAAATTATCGTTTTTATCCTGGCTTTTATATTGATTGTTCATGCCTATGGACAGACTTCGGAAGAATATAAAAACAGTGGGTTGGAAAAATATAAACAGCAGGATTTAAATGGGGCAATTTCGGACTTCAACAAGGCGATAGAGCTTGATGCGGCATGCTTTGAAGCATATCTGTGCCGGGGCCATGCCCGATATCTTCTGAAGGATTATAAGCGGTCGATTGCCGATTATTCAAAAGCGTTTGAGCTTGATCCGGACTTTTCAGAAATTTATTTTTACAGAGGAAATGCAAAAAATGAGCAGGGAAAGTACAGCGCTGCCATTGAAGACTATGACAAGGTGATCGGGAAAAATCCGGAACATATGGAAGCCTATTTAAACAGGGGCAATGCAAAGAGCAAGGATCAGGACTTCCCCGGCGCTATATCAGACTTTACGAAGGTGATTGAGATTAATCCTTATTATCAGGAGGCATATTACAACCGGGGCCTTTTAAAAATCTTAACCGACCAAAGAGAAAGCGGCTGCGCGGATTTAAAAAAAGCCAGTGAGTTAGGCTACTCTGATGCCAATGAGTTGATAAATGAATACTGTAAATAACGGACTGTTTTTTATAGCAGAGAGATGTAAAAAAAGAGCCGGTAACCATTTTTACCGGCTCCAAACTCTGAAAAACACACAATCAAAAAGGGGTATGAAACCTAAAACAAAGTTAAGGAATTTTCAGGCGATTTCCAAAAAATCAGTGCTAAAAATCAGGTTTTTAACAATATAAATAATTTAAAATGAAAAAGCCCGAAAACCCGGGCTTTATTTTAGTAGCGGGGACGAGAGTTGAACTCGTGACCTCCGGGTTATGAATCCGACGCTCTAACCATCTGAGCTACCCCGCCTAAAAAATCAATACGAAATGAAATAATATTAGCGATCCCGGCTGGATTCGAACCAGCGACCCACAGCTTAGAAGGCTGTTGCTCTATCCACTGAGCTACGGGACCTTTTCCGGGTCGTTTTAGTCGGGGTAGCAGGATTCGAACCTGCGACCCCCTGGTCCCAAACCAGGTGCGCTAGCCGGACTGCGCTATACCCCGAGTTATTCCGATATTAATGTATCTGCGGAGAGGGGGGGATTCGAACCCCCGGTACCAGTTGCCCAGTACGACAGTTTAGCAAACTGTTGGTTTCAGCCACTCACCCACCTCTCCTAAGAGGTTTATTTGCTGAAAAACATTAATATATTTCAAATTAAAAGAACTTCTTTTCCTCAATTTTTAATTGGGAGTGCGAAAGTATGAAAATGTTTTATAATGACAAAGAGATTTTTTTGATTTTGAGTTCAGCCGGCAAAAAATAAACACTATTTCCTCCCCGGATAAACCTTTAATGCTTCCTCCAGACAAACCATAGCGGCTTTCAGATCTTCCACTTTCAACACATAACTAATCCTGACCTCATCCTTTCCAAGGCCTTTGGTCGAGTAAAAACCTGTGGCGGGAGCAAGCATAACAGTCTGGTTCTGGTATTCAAAACCTTCAAGAAGCCATTGGCAGAATTTATCAGCATCATCAATAGGTAAGCGGGCAACCGCATAAAATGCACCTTTAGGCTTTGGGCAAAAACAGCCCGGCATCTTATTGATAGACTCAACCACAATATTTCTACGTGCAATATACTCTGCCATCACACTATCAAAATAGGACTGCGGGGTATCAATAGCAGCCTCCGACAGCACCTGCCCGAATGTTGGCGGGCTTAAACGCGCCTGGGCAAATTTCATGGCCACATTGTAAATTTCTTTATTACGGGTGATGAACAGCCCTATCCTTGCCCCACAGGCGCTGTAACGCTTCGAAACCGAATCAAGCAAGATCACATTATTATCGATGCCTTTAAGGTTCATGGCCGAAAAATGCTTTTCACCATCATAACAAAATTCTCGGTAAACCTCATCCGAAAACAAATACAGATCATACTTCAAAATCAACTCGCGCAGTTCCTGCAGTTCAGCTTCTGAATATAAATAACCGGTCGGATTATTAGGGTTGCAAATCAGAATAGCCTTGGTTTTAGGTGTGATCAACTTTTCGAATTCGCTGATCGGGGGCAATGCGAAACCATTTTCAATGTTTGAGACCACCGGTTTCACCACCACGCCTGCGGTAACGGCAAAACCATTATAATTGGCATAAAATGGTTCAGGAATGATCACTTCATCACCCGGATCAAGGCAGGTCATAAAGGCAAATAAAATCCCTTCGGAGCCGCCACAGGTGACGATAATCTGATTTTCATTGACATCAATACCCCAGTGTTTGTAGTATTCAACCAGCTTTTTGCGGTAAGATAGTATTCCTGCCGAATGGCTGTATTCAACAACTTTGATTTTCGTGTTTTTCAATACATCCATGGCTCCTTCAGGAGTTTCGATGTCGGGCTGGCCGATGTTCAGGTGGTAAACTTTACGTCCTTTACGTTTTGCTTCGTCGGCGAAGGGAACGAGTTTTCTGATTGGTGAAGCCGGCATTGCCAGGCCTTTTGATGATATTTTAGGCATAATATAAAATTTTATAAAATAAAAAAACCGGTAATAAAATTACCGGTACAAATGTTTAACTTTTTTTTGAATAAAAGAAATAAAATGTCTTTTATCTGAAATCTTATTTACTTTGTTCAGCATTGACCGTCCCTTTAATAATTAAAGTTACGGTTGCATTTGTTGCGTTAGAGATTACTGTGATTGTTTTGCTGAAAGTACCAACATTATTCGTATTATAGCCTACCTTGATTTCGCCACTCTGCCCCGGAAGTATTGGTTCTTTGCTCCAGGTTGGTGTGGTGCAGCCGCATGATTTTCTGACATCAGATAAAATCAATGGTTCGTTACCGGTATTTTTAAATTTAAATACACAATCTCCATTGGCACCCTTGGTGATGGTACCATAGTCGTGTTCGAGGTTATCGAAAGTAATTTCAGGGCCTGAAGCCGGAGTAGTTTTCGTTTGCGCAGTGGATGTCTGAGCGTTGATAACGAAAGCTGTCAACATAAGGAATGCGAAAATCAATGATATTTTTTTCATGTTATTTAAGGTTTAGGTTGTTGTTCTAATTTGAATTTGGTGTTGGTGTGAAACCCTGGTTTACCTGTTTCTCCGGTAAAATCTCGGCAGGCTTCTGCAGCACGGTTCCTTTTATAGATAAGGTCAGGTTGGGTTCAGAAGCGTTTGATACAACACTGATCTGCTTGCTGATGGTTCCTACCCTTTTGGTATCATAAGTCACTTTTATGGATGCGCTTTGCCCGGGTAAAATCGGGTCTTTCGGCCAGCTTGGGACGGTGCACCCGCATGATGATCGTACGCTTGAAAGAACAAGCGGCTCATCACCGGTATTGGTAAATTTAAATTCAGAGTTACCATCACCACCTTGATAAATGGTACCATAATCATATTCCAGGAATTCAAATTTAATACCCGGTCCTTTTTTTTGAGAAAATGCATTTGCCGAAAGAAAGAAAATGCTGATTAAACTTAATAATAAAATCTTTTTCATACAAAGTTTGATTTAAATACAAAATTACAAAAAAAATTCAGAATGCCGGCTCGTTTTTCAAATATAATGCCAGAATTTTAAAATTCTAAACGAAACTTTATAAAAATTATTTGGTGGGAGGAATTAGATTCTCATCACATAAAGTTTCTTGTATTCCGAAAGGTCTTTGGATTTATAAAGAAAGTAAATGGTGCCGTCGTAGACCTTTATTTTTTCGATAAATACAAAATCAGGAATGTCAATGGTTTGCATAACAACACCATTCACTGTATTTATCTCCTTGATCTGTGAAAGGCCGTTTTTACGGAAAAGCATATAAACTTTCGACTGCAACTGATCCACAAATAAATCCTCAGAAAAACCTTTGCACTTGTGAAAATCAATGTCCACTTCTGAAATAGTGTCAGTTGCCAGGCTGTACTTCTCGAGTTTTGATTGTAAAAAATTAAATAACAAAATGGTGTCCTGCAATTTTATCAGCGGAGCATAAAGCGCCCGGTTCATGATCAGCTGCTGAAACCGGATATCCTCTTCTTTACCATCGAAATAAGCACCCCAGCGGTTTCGCTGTATGGTTTCCATGTCGGTAACTGTTCTGAAACAACATAATTTATCGTTGCATTCATCGTAATTGTAATAGTTGAGAATCTGGTCGTTATACAGGTATTGCCTAAGGTAATAATGATGGCCATCATGGCCGACAATTGAATTATTAATTTCTTCGAAATCCTCATTGTTTACGGGATTGCAAAGGGTGATCCGGTCACTGTCGGTATTGATTTCAAAACTTGTCGTTTTTGAAATGAAGTAAACTTTATTATCAAAATCCCGGCAAAGTTTTAATGGCTTTTGGACATCAACCGCATTTAGCGTGTCGCCTTTTTTATTGATCAGCAACAATTTCGGTTCAAGAAAACTTTGCCTTTCATAGGCAAGCAGGATGATGTTTTCGCCGAAAAATTCATAATCCATGATCTGGTAACATTTCCCGGGCATTAAGTCTTTTGGCCTGTTTATGGAAATATCAACAGGGCTCAGGCTGTGTGGCCTTTGGCTGAGGTATAACCTGGCTGGCTTTTCATTATCTAAAATAAATTTTTTAGTATTGTAAGCAATACCATGCAATTCAACCTCACATTTCTTTTCAGGAGCAATAAGTGTGAAAAAGCCGTCTTCATCTGTGTAGGTCTTACCAGTAAAGCCCGATAATACAACTTCAACATTTGCTATTGGTTCCAGGGTAAGCGAATCAAAAACGGTTCCTCTTACCGTATAATTCTTCTGTGCCATACCTGTATAGCATGCGAACATGAACAAGTGTAATAATATGAAGACGGCCTTTTTCACCATTAAACATTTCTAGTTGAAAATTAATTATTCAAAATTTTAAAGAACGGCAATGCTTATTTATTACTTATCAAAAAAACTTTTGCTTTCAATAACCACGCACCCGCCCGTAAAGTCTCCATAAGCAGCCGGCACGCCACCGGTGTAAATTGAAATGCTTCCGATTGCTCCTGAAGGAATGTGGGCCTGGCCATCCACCGATTTCACGCCATCCACGATATAAACAAAATTATCACTGCGCGAGCCACGGAAATATAGTTCTCCCTGATCGTCTGTGTAGATATCCGAGTTCATTTTGCTGATAACCGAAGATAAGTCTCTTTTTTCGGCAATGTTTTTATAATCATCGGGCCTGATAACAGTAATAGGGTCAGGCCTGATGAGCGGGTCACGGTACTCGATTTTCTCGGCAATTTTTCCACCCAGCGTAATTCCTTCCATGCTGATGTATAAATCATCCATCATTGTGATCTTGCCCGGATTTACAATGATCTTCTCCACGGTTGCGGTTTTATATCCGATATAGGAAATTTTTATTGAGTACGTTCCTGCAGCCAGTGGCTTCAATACATAATTACCATCCAGATCAGTCTGGCAGCCAATGTTGGAATTTCCGCTGGACACAATTACATTGGCCCCGGGAAGGGTTTCTTTTGTTTTGTCATCGTAAATTTTTCCTTTTATCGTTCCTGTGTTTTGTCCGGAGACCTGTGCAATAAGGAACGGGATAAATGCACACAGTAAAAATAATTTTTTCATAGGTTTGTTTTTTAATTGGTGATTGGTTTAGAAACTTCGTTGAGTTAAATTAGTATTGCATACGCTAACAGATTACATAAACCAGCCAGGCCGCCCTAAAAACAAGTTATCGGCATTAAAAGAGAAGTTAACGGCATTTTGGGCCAGTAAACAAATTATTTTTCTCAATCTCCGGTTAAAAAAAGTTAATATAAAAAAAACAATTCATTTACTTTATTATCTTTACACACCTTATAATTTAAAGTGTTCTTTATGAAAAAATTATTATTGCTCCTTATTATTATGTTATCAGTGCAGGTAGTTGTTTATCCACAGGTATATCAGGGAAGCGCCGCCCATAAATTGGTCAGGGGAAGCGAAATGCTCAGGTATAATGAAAATAATGCAAACCCTGTTTTCATTAAATATGGACAAAACTCCCAGCCGGATTTTTCAGGAATAAATGATTGGGTGAAAAACACTTTTAATACTGCACCAGAAATGAACCTGATATTAATTGGTACAGAAAAAGACAAGCTTGGTTATACCCATTACCGTTATCAGCAAACTCACAATGGGGTTCCGGTGCATGAAGCGGTATTTATTGTTCATGTTTACGATAATAAAATCCAGTCATTCAACGGGACTATTTTCAGCAATCTGAACATCAGCAATACATTTACTGTTTCTGCTGAAACGGCGCTTGATAATGCCCTGAAATTCATTAATGCATCAGCCTACAAATGGCAAAATAAAAATGAAGATGTTTTGTTAAAACAAATTACCGGCAAAACAGAAGCCACATATTTTCCGGAAGCTGTAAAAGAGATCATATATTCAGAAGTGGATAAATCATTACGTCCCGCATACAAGTTTGATATTTACGCTACAAAACCCTTATCACGGCAATATGTATATGTTGACGCGATCACAGGAAAAATCATCAAAAAACTGGAAACACTTCACACTACGGATGCGGAAGGTACAGCAGTAACTAAATACAGCGGAACAAAAACAATCACCACCGACTCGGTTTCGCCAACTTCATTCCGCCTGCGTGAAAGTGGCAGAGGCAATGGTATTTTTACATATAATTTGCTTCAGCAAACCGATTATGGCTCTGCGGTAGATTTTACCGACGCTGATAATTACTGGAACAACGTAAATGCGCAACTTGATGAAGCTGCGGGCGACGCACACTGGGGCGCTGAAATGACCTATGATTATTTCTTTATCAAACATGCACGCAACAGCATCGACGGTAACGGTTTTGCTCTTTACAGTTATGTCCATTACGATCAGGCTTACGGCAATGCTTTTTGGGATGGGACCTGCATGACATATGGTGATGGAGAAAACAATAACCCATTTACTACAGTTGACATCTGTGGCCATGAGATCACACACGGGCTTGACTCATACACGGCAAACCTTGATTATGCTGTTGAATCCGGGGCTATGAACGAAGGATTCAGCGATATTTTTGGCACCGCCATAGAGTTTTATGCAAAACCTTCCCAGGCCAACTGGACCTGCGGGGAAAATATTGGCTTCATCATCCGCGATTTACAAAATCCGAACTCACAGCAGAACCCTGATACTTATCTGGGCGACTACTGGGATCCCGGTCAGGAGGTTCATGCAAACAGTACGGTGCTCAGCCACTGGTATTACCTTGTTTGCCAGGGTGGTTCCGGCACCAATGATAATAACGATACATATTCTGTTACAGGTATTGGGATGGATAAAGCCTCAGCTATAGCTTTCCGGATGCTTACCGTTTATCTTACCAGCACGGCAGATTATCAGGATGCACGTTTTTATGCTATTGTTTCCGCCACCGACCTTTACGGTGGTTGCTCTCCCGAAGTTGAAGCGGTAACCAATGCCATGTATGCGGTTGGCCTTGGTAATGCATACTCACCCGTAGTTTCGGTTGATTTTACGGCAGAAAATACAGAAGTCTGTTCTGCCCCCCTGACCGTCCAGTTTGAAAATCAAACCCTGAACGCCAGCAGTTACTTGTGGTATTTTGGTGACGGTGCCACCAGTACGTTGCAAAACCCGACACACACGTATACATCGCTCGGGGATTATGATGTTAAGCTTGTCGGTTCAAGTGTTGGATGCGGCACCGATTCGGTAACACATACGGCATTTATCAGTATTGCCACCAATAATTCGAATTATGCAGTTATGCCTGCCAATGAAACCGGCGAGCCGCTTAACTGCTGCACAGGCACCTTATTTGACAGCGGTGAAACCGGCGATTACTCAAATAACACCAACGGCATCATTACCATTGCGCCTACCGGAGCTTCCAGCGTAACACTAAACTTTTCCTCATTCAATTTTGAAACCGGTTATGATTACCTCTATATTTATGACGGGCCCAGCATCACTTCACCGCTGATAGGCCAATACGACGGATCCAGCCTGCCAAACGGCGGTATCATTCAATCCACCTATGGCTCCATCACATTGCGTCAGACAACAGACGCCGGGCTTGTTGAATCAGGTTTTCAGCTCACCTGGCAATGTAACATACCCTCGACACCACCTGTTAGCAATTTTTATGCATCAGAATTAACGAACTGTACAGGAGTGATCCATTTCCATGATATGACCATGAACGGCCCTCAAAGCTGGCACTGGGACTTTGGCGACGGCGACACCTCTAACCTCCAGAACCCGGTTCATACGTATCAGACCAATGGCACCTATACCGTTACCCTGGCAACATCCAATGATTTCGGATCAGACACTAATGTTCAGACCGATTACATCATCATTTCAAACATGCCTTCCGCTCCCGCTGTTACTCCGGGTTCGGGTTGCGATTCAAGTGCAGTAACACTTTCGGCAAGCGGCAGCGGGCAACTTGACTGGTATGATGCTCTTACAGGCGGAACGCTGCTTTATACCGGAAATACCTTTGTAACACCTGTGCTTTATGATACCACCACCTTTTATGTGGAAGACGTCATGGCTACACCAATTGAATACGTAGGGAAAACTGCAAAATCAAATGATGCTTCATTGCATAACAACAACAACTATTATCTGATTTTCAATTGCTATACGCCTTTGGTATTAAAATCTGTAAAAGTTTACGCCGGTGATACCAAAGACAGGATTATTGAACTCTCGGACAGCACCGGAAATGTGCTGCAAACCATGACAGTTAACGTTCCTGAAGGTGAGAGCAGGATCAATCTCAACTTCGATGTACCGGTTGGCAACAAAATGAGGCTTGCCTGCGGCACGGCAGATCCCAATCTGTACCGTGACCAGAGTGGCATTACCTTCCCTTATGTTTTAGCAGGGAAAATTTCTATTACAGGAACAAACGCAGGTTCCAACATCAGGTACTATTATTTTTACGATTGGGAAGTCCAGGAGCCCCCGTGTATCAGCCCGCGTGTACCGGTCGTGGCCACAGTATACGATTGCTCCGGCATCGAACGTGTTGAAAATGCCACTACGTTTGATATATATCCCAACCCTGCTGAAAACGAATTTTTTGTGGAATTTAACAGCCCCGGGTCAGATGATTATTCGTTTGTTATTTATGACCTGATCGGAAAAACGGTGTTGAGCAAAACATATACTTCTGTCAACGGGTTAAACAAATTGAAGATCCCTTGTGAAACTTTAGATAATGGTGTTTATCTGTTAAAGATAAGAAGCCGTTATGGTGATGTTAACCAGAAAATCATCATTGAATAACGGGTGTTTTTTTCAGGCAATTATGAATTGATACTGTATTAATTCTTTGCCTCCTTACTGATCCAGTAAAGACAAAGTTTATAATTCCAGACATCAAATGTTTTGCAGGAATCGGAAACCTGATTCAAATCAATTCCGTGGTTTTTATAGGCGTAATCGCTGTCACGTTCATCATATTCGGTGATGACGATAGTTGGTTTATAAGTGGTAATAGGGTCTTTCCAGTTGAAATAGTTGTCCCAAACCGGTAACGTTTTCGAATTGGATTCCCATGTAACAGAGGCAGCCCAGGGGCCAATAATGGTGCTCTTTTCAAGATCAAATTTCGACAAGTAATTATTGACCTCCCGTAATTGATACGTTCGTTGTTTGTATGCACCGACATACCAACTTAGATTATAAACACAAATTATCATTGCCAGGCCAAAGAAAACATATCTGAACTTTCGGAAATAAATAACCAGCTCCGAATAAATGGAAGCCGTAAACAACCCCACGGCAAAAAACAAACTCAGTAAATATTGGTTGGGAAGGTACTTCATCGGGATCTTATGCCATTCCAGGATGATCCAGATCAATGAAAATATGGCAATGGATGAATGAACCGCCTTTTTGCGTTTGAACATAAAAAAAACCAGACCTGCCAAAAGGATCAGATAAAAATGCGAAACCATAATTTTAAAATCACTGGTCCAGATAATGTATTTGTAATTGAATTTCGTGACATCCCAGAATTCTTTCAGGCCTGACCCAAAACGTGCTGAGGTTTCACTCGACATCACATAAAGGTAAAAATCCTTGTTGGGTAAAAACCAAAGAAAAAAGTAAATTCCAGCCAAAACCCCTGAAAACAATACCGACCAGAAAAAATCACTGAAAAATCCCCATTTGAATTTTCTGTTCACCAAAACATCATTTAACGATAAGAAAAAAAATGTAGCAGGCGCCAGTGCCCCTGCATACAGGTATTGCACTTTTGATGAATAACTTAAAAACAGGAAGAAAGCGGAGAAAAAAATCAGTAGTTTTTTCTTATTTGCAAGCTCTTTTTCCCTGGCCATAAAAATAAAATACAGGCTTAACAAAATAAAGTCAATACAGATCAATTCCGCCATGGAATAATGAGCAAATTGAAAGATATGAAATTCCAAAAGTGAAAAAACCAACATAAAAAACCCGACAAACCTGAGTTTTTCTTTTTTCAGGAAAAGGAACAGTACTAAAAGTGTCAAGCCCAGGACAATCAGCCTTCCTGTCAGCAGGCTTGTTCCAAAAAAGTAGAAAAAAGGAAGCTGGATCAGGTTGAAAAACGGACCTCTAACAAAAGTTGAATTTTCTTTGATATCAAAGCCGCCATGATCCACAAAATTCCTGATCTGGGAGGAATACAATCCTTCGTCGGTCCATGCATGGCGCATCAAAGGGTCCACGCGTTTATCCGGATCTGCATTCAAAAAAGGCAGTTGTAACAGAAAATAAATTACAACCACAAAAACCGGTACATATTTTTTCATTGAAAGCATTTCCAAAAATAAATAAAAAACCGTTTTAGAAAGTGTTCCTATTTTATTATAAATTAGCAAATATTTTTTGAGATGAATCATGATGTTATTGTAGTTGGAGGCGGAGCCTCCGGGCTGATGTGTGCAGGTATCGCTGCCGGGCGCGGGCTGAAGGTGTTGCTCCTGGAAAAAATGCCGATGCCTGCGCGCAAACTCAGGATCAGCGGTAAAGGAAGATGCAACATAACCAATGTGGTGTCGAAGCAGGATTTTATGCAACACATCGGACCCGACAGCCGCTTTTTACATAATGCCTTCGGAATCTTCTTTTCGGAAGAATTGGTAAGTTTTTTTGAACGTATCGGCATAAAAACCATAGTGGAACAGGGAGGGCGCATATTTCCTGCCAGCGGGAAAGCTACTGATGTGGTGGACGGACTTTCAGCATGGATAAAGAAAGAAGGTGTCCAATTAAAATGCAGCACTCCGGTTAAACAGGTCATCATTCAAAATGGCAAAGCCATTGGAATTATCACCTCCGCAAATGAAAAAATATTCGCGAATTCAGTGGTGGTAGCCACCGGAGGCCTGTCGTACCCTGCCACCGGTTCAACGGGCGACGGCTACCGTTTTGCCGAAGAAGCAGGCCATAAAGTCAGCCCGCTAAGGCCTATGCTGGTTCCACTGGTATCAGCCGACACATTTGTGCCGAAACTGGATGGGCTTCATCTGAAAAATATCAGCGTTGCCATATTTATTGATGGCAAAAAAACACACGAAATTTTTGGCGAGCTGGAATTCATGGAAAATGCGCTTACTGGCCCGGTGATCCTTTCACTCAGCCGGAAATTTATCGACGAGATAAATGCCCGTAAGAAAATTGTTTTCTCCATCGACTTTAAACCCGCCCTCGACCCTGCCAAACTGGATGCACGCCTGCTGCGCGACTTGAACAGCATGGGAAAAGAAAGTTTTTACGAACTTCTGAGAGGATTGCTGCCTTCACAACTCATACCGGTATTTGTTGCATTATTGCAAATCGGAAAAGAAAAAAAATGCAGCCAGATCAGCGGAGCCGAACGCAAAAAAATTGTTGAACTTTTAAAGAACTTCCCGCTAAACATCGTCGGCCACCGGGATTACAACGAAGCCATCATCACAGGTGGCGGCATTTCACTGAAAGAGGTCAACCCGAAAACGTTGGAATCAAAACTTATAAAAAACCTATTTTTCACGGGGGAAGTATTGGACCTTGATGCCGACACCGGAGGTTACAACCTTCAGATTGCCTTTTCGACGGGATATTTAGCAGGAATTTCGATACAAAAGCCTGAACCATGAAAAAGTTTTTGATAATTTGGTTTATACTTACCTGTGTTGCAGCGAATGCACAACGGGTCAATTACAACTACCTTCCGGTAAAGGTTAACGGCAAATTTGGTTTTATCGACACTACCGGGAAATACCTGCTCAGGCCGGATTTTGACTTCCTGGGGTATGTCACCGAAGGGCTTGCCAGAGTTAATGTCGGCGGAAAGCCGGACGACCTTGGCTTTATGGAGGGTGGAAAATGGACCTTTGTTGATTCGCTGGGAAGCCCTCTGACTGAGCCAAAATACGATATGGTTCAGGATTTTTCTGAAGGAAGGGCCATGGTTATGAAAGATGATAAATATGGGTTTATTGATAAAAATGGGAATGAAATAATTCCGTGTAAATATTCAAACATCACAGATTTTCATAACGGGCTTGCCCAGTTTGAAGAAAACGGACGTTGGGGAAGTATCGACCCGGACGGCAACATTGTAATTACGCCACGTTTTTTTAATGTTTATCAATTCAGCGAGGACAGGGCGGTCGTAGGCTATATCTTTAACAAGGGCTATATTAATAAACTCGGCAACTTTATTACCGACACCGGTTTTTTTGATGCCAAAAGTTTTGAAGGCGGAATGGCTGTCGTGGTCACCGTTGATTCAGCGCGGTATGGCATGGTGGATGCCTTCGGAACGATGGTCGTTCCTTGCAAATACGGATATATCAACGGCTTTCATGAAGATCTATGTGCCGTCAATATAGGGGGTGTGTATGCCATTGATTTGTCGGATGTAACTGGTGGAAGCTGGGGGTTTATTGATAAAACAGGCAAGCTGATAATTCCTGCTCTTTACGAAAACGCAGACAATTTTTCTGAAGGCTTGTGTGCGGTAAAGATAAAAGGGAAATGGGGTTACATTGATAAGGATAATAAAACCATTATTCCGCCTCAGTTTGCCGAAGCATTGCCCTTTTCGTCGGGGATGGCACGCATTTTTAAATCGGGCAAATACGGATATATCGACCGTTCAGGAAAAATTAAAGTACCACCTCAGTTTGACGATGCCAAAGATTTCATTAACGGGTATGCCATAGTGAATAAAGGCAGGGAGTATAACGAGTATCAGCCAGAGCTCGGTAAAACCGGGAAATGCGGTGTGATCAATAAAAGCGGCAGATTGGTCGTCCCGCTTGAATTTGATGACATCAGGAACGAAGGCCGGAACATATTCAGGGTTTTCAAGGGAAACGGCTGGGGATATTATAATTCAAAAGGGGAATGTATTTTTGTGGTAACAGAATGATTTTCTATCTTTTAAGTAATCCGGCAAACTGTCAGAAAAGGCCAAAAAAAACCCCGCTGTTTTGCGGGGTTAACAATATTATTTGGTTGTCACACTTTTCTTTTTTTCTTTGATTCTTGCTTTCTTACCGGTGAGGTCTCTCAGGTAGAAGATACGTGCTTTACGGACCATACCTTTTTTGTTCACTTCGATCTGGTCGATAAACGGAGAAGTAATCGGGAAGATCCTTTCCACGCCAACATTTCCTGACATCTTTCTAACGGTAAAAGTTTCTTTGGTACCTTCACCGGAACGTTGCATCACAACTCCCTGAAACTGCTGAATACGTTCTTTGTTTCCTTCTTTGATTTTATAATGCACGGTAATGGTATCGCCGGCTTTAAATGCAGGGTATTCCACTTTTTTGCTTAAATGTTCTTCAACAAAATTCATTATCTCCGCCTTGTTCATGACTGTAATTTTTTGAAATTGGAGTGCAAAGATATATTTTATTTTCTAACTAATGTATTTTAAAATCAATTTTTTTATGATTTAAAGACATTTAATAGATTTTTTACCCAAAAAACACGAATTAATTTCTGTTCAGTCATAGGGAAAAAGCCAATTTGATCTTATATCCGTATTAAAAACCGTCGCTTAATAATCCGGGGCGTCTTTTTTTTGTTCGTTCAACAGATTGTTCATAACGCCATTTTACGATTTCTGCTTCATTGCCTGATAACAGCACAGGGGGTACTTTCATACCCTGGTAATCAGCCGGCCTGGTATAAACAGGCGGTGCGAGCAAGCCATCCTGAAAAGAGTCGGACAAAGCAGATGTTTCGTCGCCCAGCACCCCCGGGATCAGGCGTATGATGCTATCGCATATTATGGCTGCAGCCAGCTCACCACCCGAAAGTACATAATCACCAATAGAAATTTCTTTTGTAATGTATTTTTCCCTGATACGCTCATCTATTCCCTTGAAATGCCCGCACAAAATAATGATGTTTTCCATGGTTGACAGGTGGTTGGCAACGCCCTGAGTCAAAGTCTCTCCATCGGGAGATGTGTAAATAACCTCATCATAGGTTCGTTCCGATTTCAGTTTTTCGATACAGGCAGCGATAGGTTCTATCATCATCACCATGCCGGCGCCCCCACCGTATGGGTAATCGTCCACGCTTTTATATTTGTTTTTAGCAAAATCACGTAGCTGATGAAGGTGTATTGATGCCAGGCCTTTTTCTTGTGCTCTTTTTATTATAGAGTAACTGAAAGGGCTTTCAAAAATCTCAGGAAATATGGTGATGATATCAATACGCATTTATGGTTATTTTTTTACAAAATTACCTAAATAACTATTTGTAACGATTTATTTTTGATCTTATGCAATTTCTTAAAATTGCCTGTCATCTGTTGACAACTGCAATTTTCATCCAGAAGTTAAGCAAAAAAACCATATTACCAGCAGAGATTCAACAAGAATTTATTTTTTCTCTAACCGCTCTGCTTCCTCCATGGTTATCCTTTTGTTGTCTAAGAATGGAACGATGAAGGCGCCCTTAAATCCTTTTTCCATCAATAATTTCTGCAACTCCTGAGCTTCTGCTTTGTTTGTTGTTTCTCCCCATGTATACTTATACAATCCTTTATGTTTATATACCGAGATGTTCTGCAAACCCATAAAGAAAGAAGCAGTTACAGGCAGTTCTTCCGTGACGGACATGAACTGCACGCGATAAACCAAGCCTTTAAGTGTTTCCGCAGTCATTCTTGTATCCATGCCAACAAATTCGGTTCTCTGGCCTACAATCTCTACTTTTTCGATTTCCTCGCTTACAATACTCACATTACCTATACCCTCAGCAAAACCTGTGATTTTAAATTCGGTACGGCGATTAAGCTGGTGCTGGGCTTCCGAACATCCGGATTGTATTTTGCCTTCGCATGGACAATCTGTGATTAACTGCGTTTCTCCATACCCTTTCCAGGTAATCCTGTTCGAACTTATACCTTGTGAAACAATATAAGCAGCCGTAGACTTGGCCCTGTTTTCAGACAACCTGTTATTGTATTCGAAGCTGGCCCGGCAGTCGGTATGCGAACCAAGTTCAATTTCAATGGACGGATATTTTTTCAATATGGCAACGATTTTATCCAGTTCGATGGCAGCATCCGGGCGGATATTATATTTATCTAAATCAAAGAAAATAGGTTTTATCTGGATAAGTTTTGCAAGGTCAACTCCTACCTCAAGTTTTCCTATAGTTTCTTTAATGAGAATTTCACCAGGTTCTGTGATTAGGTATTTGTAATCAACATTTTTTGGCACATATCCTTCTTTGGTAATAACCAGGGAATACCTTAAACTATCATTAATTTTGCTGTCCACCAGGTATTTATTTATTTCACCGTTTTCGTTTGTTGTAAGATCTTCTATGTCGCCCGACTTCAAATCTTTTAAAGTAATACCAACATCAGGAAGCAACTGGTTTGTTTTTGCGTCGGTAATCTGAACTTTTAGAGAAAACTGCGGCCTGTCCAGAAGCACATCCGCCGTAACCTCTTTGGTAATTTTTATCTTGAACGTGGAAACAGAGTTATATCCGGCAATATAGTTTTCTTTTTGTCCTTTAATATTATAATTTGTGTTATAATCGGCAAGAAATGTAAACACGCCATTTGTGTCGGCGATCACCTGGTCCACCACTTCCTTTTTATCATTCATCAAAGTAACAATGGCCTCTGGTATTTTTTCTTTTGTTTGTTTATCAAAGGCTACGCCCCTGATTTTTAATTTATAAATTGAAAGCTTGTAGATGTCAAGGTCGCCGAACCCTTCTTTTCTGACAGAGGCAAAATACCCGCCAAGAGAGTCGACAGGGGTATAAAACATATCGTTACTTGTTGTGTTTATCGGGTACCCCATATTTTCAGGTGTTGACCAGCTGCCATCTTTTTTCATTTTGCTAAAGAAAATATCATAGCCGCCCATGGTATTATGCCCCTCAGAACAAAAATAAAGCGTACTGTCGGATAAAATAAACGGGCCGTCTTCATTATAGGGCGTATTAATAACTTCTCCTAAATTCTTTGCTTCTCCCCATTTTCCATTCGGTTTTTTGTCGCATTTATAAATATCCATTTCCCCAAATCCGCCTTTTCTGTTGCTGGTAAAATATAATACTTTCCCATCAGGGGAAAGACTGGCATGCGCTTCCCATGCTTTAGTATTTATGGGCGCAGGAAGCTTAACCGGGGCCGACCACTCATTCTTTTCAGCATTACTGACATAAATATTCCCATCCCCTTTATCATCAATGTATATAAACAATTGCTTTTTGTCGGCCGACAAGCTTATGGATGCCTCATGGTCGTCAGAATTAATGGGAGGTCCCATATTTTTTGCTTTACGCCATTTGTCGTTATTATCTTTTGTTGAGATATAAAGGTCTTCAAAATAATAACCATTGGGCTCCATATATCCGCCGACATTGGTATTACGCCGTGCTGTAAATACCAGCGTTTTACTGTCGAAGTCCACAGCCGGAGCATACTCGGGGTATTTGGTATTAATATTCTCGCCAAGATTTACGACTTTAATAGGCACCGGATCTTTTATCATTTCCCGGGCAACATTACACATGGTTATCTGGCGGTCGGCATTCCTGATCTCAGTTGATTGTGTTTTTTCATCAAGGAATGTTTTGTATTTTTCAGTAGTGGATATTGCTTTTTCTAATTCATAATTAATAAGGTATGCCTGTCCAAGATAATAATAGGCATTTTCAGGGGCATTCTTTTCATCAATACCGTTTTTATAGTCTTTCGACACGCTACGTGTGGCTTTTTCCAGATAGGGTATTGCCATGTGCTTGTCTAATGGCATGTGGTTGTAGCAGATACCAATATGATAAGCGGTATTTGCATTGTCAGGTTCTGCCAAAATCATCCTTAAAAAAACGGGAAGGGCCATCTGATAGTTTTTAACCTGAAAATATTTACTTGCCGAATCATACATAGCTTTGTATTCATTTTTTTGAGCAAAGGAATGTCCCAAAAAGAACAAAGACGTCACCAGAACAATACATATTATTTTTTTCATAATATCCTATTATAAAACATGCTTTAATTTATACGAATCATATAATTTGTTTGTTACATAATGCCAAACCGAATATAAATTTCATCCTCTGCGACTTGCTGTCATAAAGGACGATATATTTCTGACAGACAGGCATCAACAAAAAAAACACATGCCTGACATCATAATTCAACACTATTAATCTGGTTGTAAAAGTAGTAACTTTTAACAAGAAAATGTGTGTAAAAATAATATTTTAATCTTTCAGATTATTTTTTACTGATCTTTTCTGCTTCATTCATGGAGATTCTCTCGTTATCCAGGAATGGAACAATAAACGCATCCGAAAAACCTTTTTCTATCATCTGATTTTTTAATACCAGCGCTTCCTCTTTGGTTTTTACCACACCCCAGGTATACTTGAATAACCCTTTGTGTTTATATTTGCTTATGTTCTGCAAACCTTTAAAACCCGGATCTGTAAAGGGAATGTCATCACCAGCCATAAGTTGTATGCGGTAAACCAAACCACTTTCGGACATATCACTGATTTGATTTCCCATTTTAATGGCCTGGCTTATGATGTTGACATTTCCAACACCTTTGACAAAGCCGGTAATTTTAAATTCCGTCCGGCGGTTCAGCTGATGATCTTCTTCCGAACAGCTTGATTTCTGAGCTCCTTCACAAGGACAATCAGTGGCAAGCCGTGTTTCACCATACCATTTGCCGACAATTCTGCTTTTACTGACACCTTTTGAAATAAGGTATTTTTCAGTAGATTTAGCCCTGTTTTCAGATAAATTCATATTGTAATCATTGCTGGCGCGGCAGTCGGTATGTGAACCCAATTCTATTTCAACAGAAGGATACTCATTCAATACGTTAACAATGTTATCAAGCTCATTCGAAGCGTCCGGCCTGATATTGTACTTGTCCAAATCGAAATAAATATTATGAATGCTGAACATGGCGAGGTTTTCTTCAGCTTCAATCGTACTTATAGTCTCGCTATACAAAATTTCTCCTGTCTTTGTAATAGCTTGGGCATATTCCACATCTTTAGAGCGATAACCATCTTTGCTGAGATTTATAGAATACTTCAAACTGTCGTTGAGTTTTTTATCATCCCGCAGCTTTACCACCTCCCCGTTTTCATTAGTTGTCAGCGCTTCAACCGTACCGGAATCTGTATCCTTTAGTTCTACCCTGACACCGCTGACCGGCTGGTTTGTTTTAGCATCAAGCACTTGCAGTTTAAACACGATCTGGCCTTCTTTTTCAAGTAAGATATTTGTTGTTAACTCGTTAACCAAACCTGCTATTGATGTGGATATATTGGAAATTGCATCATTATATTTATCCTTGTGGGACTTCAGGTGATAAGACGTATTATAATCGGCAATAAAATTGTAAGCGCCCTTATCATCAGTAACCACAGAATCAATGGCTTCCATTTTATCATTCATCATGGTAATGATAGTTCCGGGAATAATTTCATTGGTATATTTATCCTGGGCAATACCCTTTACCATTATATGTATCCAAAGCTTATAGATGTCCAGATTACCCAAACCTTCGTTTCTCACCGAGGCGACATAGGCCGTGAGCGAGTCAAGCGGGGTATAAAAAAGATCGTCATCGGTAGTATTAATAGGGTATCCCAAATTTTCCGGTGTCGACCAACTACCGTCACTTCCAGGCTTACTATAGAAAACATCAAATCCGCCCATAGATTTATGCCCTTCTGAAGAGAAATACAGCCTATTGTCCAATAAAATGAACGGGGCGTCTTCATTGTATTTTGTGTTAATGGAACTACCCAGGTTGACAGGTTTGCCCCATTTTCCTTTGGCGTCTTTTGTAGATTTATAAATATCCGTACCGCCAAACCCGCCTTTACGGTTGCTTGTAAAATAAAGGACATTGCTGTCAGCCGACAATGTGGCGTGGGTCTCCCAGGCGCCCGAATTTATTGGGGCCGGGAGCTTTTTCGGTTTGGACCATGCGCCACTGTCAAGAGTACTAACGTAAATATTGCCGTTGCCCCGCCGGTCTTTATAAATAAATAGCTTTTTGTTGTCGGGAGATATGCTGATGGACGCTTCATGATCTTTCGAATTAATCAAAGGCCCCATATTTACTGCTTCACCCCATTTGCCGGAACTGTCCTGCTTTGAAGAGTAGAGATCTTCAAAATAATACCCGTTATCCTCGGTTAATTCACCAATATTTGATTCACGGCGCGATGTAAAAATAAGGGTGTTCCCTTCTTTATTTATTACGGGTGAATATTCTGGAAACTTTGTATTTATATTACCTCCAAGATTTTCAACCCGCGCAGGGACCGGATATTTCACCATTTCTTTTGCCACATTGCACATCTCTATCTGGTGATCAGCATCCTGCATATTTGATTTATCTTCCTTTTTCTTTTCATCAAGGAAGGTTTTATACTTTTCAGTAGCCGCAATGGCTTTGTCCAACTCATAATTTATCAGACAGGCTTTCCCCAGAAAATAATATGCAAAGACAGGTGCTTTAGTTTCACGGTATTTATCACTATATTTTAGTGAAATACTGTCGCAGGCTTTTTCGAGAAATGCAATGGCTTTGCTTTTTTCTGTCGGCATGTGGATATAACAAACGCCAATATGATATTTAATATTCTCATTATCAGGACTCAAAGAATCCAATTTCAGGTAAATTTGTAAGGCTTGCTGATAATTCTTGTCTAAAAAAAACGTTCTTGCAGAATCGTACTTAATTTTATAATCTCTCTTCTGAGCAAATGAATGATCAAAAACAAGTAGCAATAGCAGTACAATGACGTATATTGCTTTCTTCATAATTTAATACTATCATATAAAGTTATAATATTATGTTTGTACGCTATTGTCCTTTGTTTTGTTTCAAAGGATGTGCATATAGTTTTACGTCCTGGCCGGTAATCTGTTTATCGCATAAAATTATGAGGCGTTCTACCACGTTTCTGAGTTCACGCACATTGCCGGTCCATTGTATCTTTTGCAGTTCTTCGATGGCCGTTGGATGCACTTTCAGCAAAGGGCTTCCCTGGTTTTCACAAATATCTTTTACAAAATGATCCACCAGCAAAGGAATATCATCAAGCCGCTGATTCAGGGAAGGGACTTCAATTAAAATCACACTGATCCGATGATACAAATCTTCACGGAAATTCTTTTTGCTGATCTCTTCATCCATATTTTTATTGGTAGCAGCAATCACCCTTACGTTGACAGGGATATCTTTTTCGCCACCCACGCGTGTAATTTTGTTTTCCTGCAATGCCCGAAGCACCTTTGCCTGCGCGGAAAGGCTCATATCGCCGATCTCATCCAGAAAAATGGTTCCGCCGTCCGCCTGTTCAAAATCTCCTTTGCGTTGCTTGATGGCCGATGTGAACGACCCTTTTTCATGTCCAAAAAGCTGGCTCTCTATAAGTTCGGAAGGTATGGCCGCACAATTCACTTCAATAAAAGGTTTGCCGGCACGATGGCTCTTTTCGTGCAGCCAGCGGGCCACCAGTTCCTTACCGGTGCCGTTTTCCCCGGTGATCAGCACCCGTGCATCGGTCGGAGCAACACGGTCGATCATATCTTTGATCTGCATTATTGCCGGAGATTCGCCAATCATTTCCCAGTTCTTGCTGATTTTTCGCTTCAAAACTTTTGTCTCGGTGATCAGCGTGGATTTTTCCTGTGCGTTTCGTAAGGTCACCAGCAAGCGGTTCAGGTCAAGAGGTTTTGCAATATAATCGTAGGCTCCCAATTTCAATGACTCTACGGCAGTTTCAATATTCCCGTGTCCGGAGATCATCACCACCGGGGTATCGGTCTTGCTCAAAATGGCTTTCAGCACTTCAATGCCATCCATTTTAGGCATTTTGATATCGCATAAAATAACATCATATTTTTCTTTATCCACAAACTGAAGGCCTTCGGTACCGTCGGCAGCGTCATCTACCAGGTATTTCTCGTATTCCAGTATTTCACGCAAAGTGTTCCGGATACTTTTTTCATCGTCGATTACTAATATTCTTGGCATTTATGCAATTGTTTGAGTTTTTCGTTTAAGTATTTTATTGTTTTTTTCTTTTTTCCCTTAATCACTTCAGTTTCCTGTATTTTATCCTTTTGGGCCCAATATCGCCCAAACGTTTTCTTTTGTTTTCTTCGTATTCAGAATAGGAACCTTCAAAATAATACACTTCTGAATCCCCTTCGAAAGCAAGTATGTGGGTGGCAATACGGTCAAGGAACCAGCGGTCGTGCGAGATGACGACGGCGCAACCGGCAAAATTTTCGAGCCCTTCTTCCAGCGCCCGGAGTGTGTTCACATCTATGTCATTCGTCGGCTCATCAAGCAGCAACACATTGGCCTCTTGTTTCAAGGTCAACGCCAGATGCAGGCGGTTGCGCTCACCACCCGAAAGCACCCCGGCTTTTTTACCCTGGTCGGGGCCGCTGAAATTAAAACGCGAGACATACGCCCGGGAGTTCATCGTCCGGCTTCCGAGAATGATATTTTCATTTCCTTCAGAGATCACTTCCCAGACATTTTTTTCGGGATCGATATCCACGTGCGCCTGATCTACGTATGCAATTTTAACGGTTTCCCCGACTTTGAAAGTGCCGGAGTCAGGCTTTTCCAAACCCATCATCATGCGGAACAAGGTTGTTTTTCCGGCGCCATTCGGCCCGATCACCCCGACTATTCCGCCCGGAGGCAGCATGAATTCGAGATTTTCGAACAACAATTTATCGCCGTATGCCTTGGTCACTTTTTTCGCTTCGATAACCACATCGCCCAGGCGAGGGCCATTGGGAATGAAAATTTCCAGCTTTTCGTCTTTCTGTTTAACATCCTCGTTCAGCATACTTTCGTAGGCTTTCAGCCTGGCCTTTCCCTTGGCATGGCGTGCTTTGGGAGCCATGCGCACCCATTCCAGCTCGCGCTCCAGTGTCTTGGCACGTTTGCTCTCGGTTTTTTCTTCCATTTTCAAACGTGCGGTCTTCTGTTCAAGCCACGAAGAATAATTCCCTTTCCACGGAATGCCTTCTCCCCTGTCGAGTTCGAGGATCCAGCCGGCAACATTATCAAGGAAATAGCGGTCGTGGGTAACGGCGATCACCGTTCCTTTGTATTGCTGCAGATGATGTTCGAGCCATTCCACCGATTCGGCGTCAAGGTGGTTGGTAGGCTCGTCGAGCAGCAAGATATCCGGCTCGGACAACAACAAGCGGCACAAGGCCACACGGCGGCGTTCTCCTCCGGATAAGTTTTCAACGAGCGCATCGCTTTCGGGGCAACGCAAGGCATCCATGGCGCGTTCGAGCTTGTTGTCTAGCTCCCAGGCTTCGTGCTGGTCGAGCAGTTCGGTAAGCTTTCCCTGGCGTTCGATGAGTTTGTTCATTTCATCATCCGACATGGGTTCGGCAAACTTATTATTTACTTCCTCATATTCTTTAAGCAAATCAACTATCGGCTGCACGCCCTCCTGAACGACTTCTTTCACCGTCTTGGTGTTATCAAGTTCCGGTTCCTGCAATAACATCCCGACAGAATAACCGGGAGAAAACACCACTTCGCCGTTAAAAGATTTTTCGATACCGGCAATGATCTTCAACAGAGTGGATTTTCCGGAGCCGTTCAGACCGATGACTCCAATCTTTGCTCCATAGTAAAAAGAAAGGTAAATATCTTTCAGTACCTGCTTGCTGGGTGGGAACGTTTTACTGACGTTCACCATCGAAAATATTATTTTTTTATCGTCGGCCATTTTAGGTTATAAGGTTGATTTAAATTTTTTGAAGGTATTTAATCAGGTAATATTTTACAAAAATACACAAATTAAAGCTTTTAAGTGCTTATGTAAAAACTGTTTCAGGTTTTTAACAAGAAATTAATTATCACGCTGAAAAATCAGCAGTCAAACAATATTTTGGACATTTGAAACAGCTACCCGAAAGAAAAATAACGGAGAATTACTGGCACAAAAGGCTACTTCGCCATATCTTTAAAATCCTCATCCAGCAATGCGTCGGGTTTACCCGAACCAATGTTATGATTGCTGAAATAAAGCGGTTTCCCTTCTTTTGCCGTGATAATGAATTTATAACAGGTGCCACTGCCGCTTACCGTGCCTTCCGGGCCGACTTTGTGCAGTAACGCAACTTTAGGGTTGTTTTCTGAAATGGCCTTTTCAATTTCATCAGCGGTGGTTATTTTAACGGTGTAGGGATAGTATTTTTTAATTTTTTCTACGTTATTTACATTGGACGCAAGGTCAGAAGCAACGAGCCATAGCTCATAACTTTTCAGGTCGGCTGCATTTTCTTTTACAATTTGCTGAATATCCTTGCCGGGATTTTTCCCGCTGTAACGGATAAAATAGTCAATAAATTTTATCAGGGCTGTAAACCGGTATTCGTATGATTCTTCATCAACCTCAGCATAAGAAACCGGAACGATGCAAAGCTCGGGTAATTTGTTTAAGTTTTTGGAAGCATCGCCCATCACCAAATTTATGATGGAATAATCGAACAAATCATTTTTTCCCATGCGGGCCTGCGACACAAATAAAAATGAACTGCGGCTGTCACCCATTTTCTTCTCAAAATCCTCGTACGTAATAACTTCGAAAGGTGTGATGGTCCATATATCCTTCATTTCACCAGCGACAAAAGCATTAAAAACCGAGAAAGGATTTTCTTCAAGCACCACATAGGTTTTACTTTTCAGGAACGCATCGACTTTTTCTTTGTCGGGGGCTTTTATCTGTGCATTCAAAATAAAAGGCAGGCAGATTAACATGAGGATTATTACAGTTATTTTTTTCATAGCATTTTTTGTTTTTTAATAAACGTCAAAGAAGACCCGATATTTCAAGAATTTTGCCAAAGATACAGGATAATAATTAATGGGACTTAAAGAAATTATTCAGAAGTCAGAAGTCAGAATTCAGAATTCAGAAGTCAGAAGTCAGAAGTGAGAAGTCAGAAGTGAGAAGTCAGAAGTTGGAAGGTTAGAAAGTTAGAAAGTTAGAAGGTTAGAAGGTTGTCCCGATAGCTATCGGGAGGTTGGAAGTAGGATTTTGGGATGAAATAAGAATATACTGGGTTTTAATTGTTTTTGTAGTTTTGTAAAAAATGAAATAAATTTTAAAAATCCGATTAAAATGGATGTACGGGAATTAATAGGACAGGACCGTTTTGCAAAACTTCTTGGAATTGAATTGCTGGAAGTATCAAACGGAAGGGCCACCTCAAAAATGGAGATCCGGGATGAACACCTCAATGGAGTAGACATAGCCCAGGGAGGCGTTATTTTCACGCTCGCCGATTTCACGCTGGCAGCAGCAGCCAACTCGCATGGGCGGGTAGCCGTAGTGATCAATGCCAGCATCAGTTTTATCAAGGCTTTCCAAAAAGGGATATTGCTGGCCGAGGCTATTGAAACATCCAGGTCGGAAAAAATCGCGACCTACACTGTAAATATTACCAATTTGGACGGTGAACTCATTGCAGAATACCACGGCACGGCTTATAGGAAGAAGGAGGTTTTTTAGGAAGTCAGAAGTCAGAAGTCGGAAGTGAGAAGTTAGAAGTTAGAAGTTGTTAGAAGGTTAGGAGGTTGTCCCGATAGCTATCGGGAGGTTGGGAGTTGGGAGTATTCAGGCGGTTGAAAAAAATACGTAATTACACCGTCACACCTCTTTAATCTGGAATCAAAGTCGTACCTTTGCAGTAACATTTTTTTCATGTCCAAAAATATTCTTCTCGACTTAAACGAAGCTCAAAAAAAGGCTGTGGAATGCATCAACGGGCCGCTGATGGTGCTGGCAGGTGCTGGTTCGGGCAAAACGCGTGTATTAACTTACCGTGTGGCTCATCTTTTAAATCAGGGCATCGACCCTTTCAACATCCTTGCGCTTACTTTTACCAACAAGGCCGCCCGTGAAATGAAAGACCGCATCACCGGGCTTGTCGGCTCCACTGACGCACGCAATGTCTGGATGGGAACTTTTCACTCGATTTTTGCCCGCATACTCCGCGTAGAAGGCCATTTACTGGGTTATCCGCAGAACTTCACCATCTATGATACCGATGACACCAAAAGTATCATGAAGTCCATACTGAAAGAACAAAACCTTGATGTAAAACAGTACCCGCCACCTTATGTGCTGCATCGCATTTCTACGGCAAAAAACAACCTGATGTCGGCAGAAGATTACAACCGTAACGCCGAACTTACCGACTACGACAAGGCTTCAGGAAAGCCCCAGCTGGGCCAGCTTTTCACGATCTATAACAACAAGCTGAAAAATGCTTTTGCCATGGATTTTGACGATCTGCTTTATTACACCAACCTTTTGTTGCGCGACTTTCCGGATATCCTGTATAAATACCAGCATAAATTTGTGTATATCCTTGTTGACGAATACCAGGACACCAATTTTGCCCAGTATATGATCATCAAGAAACTGGCCGCCAACAACGAGAACATTTGCGTGGTTGGCGACGATGCCCAGAGTATCTACGGATTCCGTGGCGCCAATATCCAGAACATCCTGAACTTTAAAAGCGATTACCCGGATGCCAAAACGGTAAAACTCGAACAAAACTATCGGTCCACCCAAAATATTGTAAACGCCGCCAACAGCGTGATACAAAAAAACAAAAAACAATATTTCAAAGAAATCTGGACCGAAAACGAAGAAGGCAATAAGATCGTCCTGATAAAAGCAACCTCCGACAATGAGGAAGGCATCATGATTGCCAACTCGGTGTTTGAAACCAAGATGAATTTTCAGCTTCCGAACACGGATTTTGCAATCCTTTACCGGACCAATGCCCAGTCACGTTCGATAGAAGAGGCCATGCGCCGGCTCAACATCCCTTATAAAATTTATGGCGGCCTGTCGTTTTACAAGCGCAAAGAAATCAAAGACCTGCTGGCCTATTTCAGGTTGATCATCAACAACCGCGACGAGGAAGCCCTGTTCCGCTGTATCAACTACCCTTCAAGGGGCATTGGCGACACCACCATTCAGAAAGTGGTGATAGCTTCGGCGGCATTGAAAAAAAGTTCCTGGGAAATTATGGAAAATCCCGTGTTGTACAACCTGCAAGTCAACTCAGGCACCCTGCAAAAGCTGAAAGATTTCATTACCATGATCAGCAGCTTTACCGTCCAGGTACCTGTTAAAAATGCTTACGAGATCGCCCGGGAAATTGCCATTAAAAGCGGCATATACAAAGAGCTGAAACAGGATGAATCGCCCGAAGGCGTGAGTAGAATTGAAAATATCGACGAATTGCTGAACGCCATTAAAGAATTCACCGAAAAAGAAATGGCATTCGCCCCCGACGGCACCATGCTTGAAAACACGCTTCGTACGCTCGACCTGTTCATGCAGGATATCGCATTGCTTACCGATCAGGATACAGACGATAAAGAAAATGCCGACCGTGTCTCGCTCATGACCATACATCAGGCTAAAGGCCTTGAATTCCCATATGTTTTTGTGGCAGGCCTCGAAGAAAACCTTTTCCCTTCCATGCAGTCGTTGCACAGCCGCGAAGATCTGGAAGAAGAACGCCGTTTATTTTACGTGGCCATTACCCGCGCCATGAAACGCCTCACCCTGTCGTATGCCGAAAACCGTTACCGCTACGGGGAGATGATCTTCAGTGAAAAAAGCCGGTTTCTGGATGAAATAGACCCCAAATACATCGACATGCCGCGCAAAATGGCACAAACTGTAACCGGCGACCCCTGGGTGGTAAAAGCAAAACCGAAGCCCCTAACCCCCAAGCCAATTAACTCCAAGCCGATAAGCACTTCACACCTGAACCTGAAAAAGATCAAAGATATTTCCAAGGACCCAGCCAATTTCATGGCATCCGACATTGAAGATATCCGTATCGGCATGACCGTGGAGCACCAGCGGTTCGGGCAAGGCAGGGTGCTGAGCATCGAAGGCAGCGGCCCAAACAAAAAAACCACCGTCCTGTTTGAAGGGATTGGCGAAAAACAACTGTTGCTTCAGTATGCAAAGCTGAAGATCGTCAGCTGATTTATTATCTACAAAGGATACGCTAAAGACGCAATGATTAGATGCGTTTTTTGCCTTATTCAGGGAAATAATTCCGGAATTTTGATGGCTATTTGATTATAATCTCCTTCGAAACTCTTTTAGAATCCAGGTCAAATGATAAAATATAGGTTCCTGCAGGCAACTGGCCGATAATAAGCTTCTGTTCTTTTAACGCGGTTGCTGGAAAGATCCTCACGATTTTTCCATTTATGTCTGTCAATAGGATGTCAGATTTCAACTCATGGCTTTTGAGGTCGATGGTGATTTCATTTTGCAGGGGGTTCGGATAACACGTAATACCGGAATTTTCAACTTCTTCAATACCAATAGTGTTTACAGTTGTACATTCTGAGGTATCGCTACAATTATCCTGAGTTACAATTACTGCATAACTCCCGCTTACCGGCGGCGAATAACTTTGATTTGTTTCATTATCAATAACCGCCAAACCGACGTCGCAATTCAACCATTGATAAGTGGCGCCGGCAGCGAGTGCATAAATTGTCGGCCCTATAACGGTAACATTTGTATTTATCGCATCACAAATGTCTACGGCAGTACAAACTGATGTATCACTACACGAATTTTGAGTTACGATCACGGCATAATTACCGCTGCCTGCAGGCGTATAACTTTGGTTGGTATCATTAGGTATAACAGCAAAACCATTATCGCAGTCCAGCCATTGGTATGAGGCACCGGAGGCTAACGCATAAATAGTTGCTCCTATAACGGTTACATTGGTATTCAAAGCATCACAAATGTCTACTGCCATACAATCTGATGTATCACTACACGAATTTTGAGTTACGATTACAGCATAATTTCCACTTACTGTGGGGGTATAACTTTGGTTGGTATCATTAGGCAGAACGGCATAACCATTATCGCAATCCAGCCATTGGTATGAGGCACCTGAAGCCAGGGCATATATAGTTGCTCCAATTACGGTAACATTTGTGTTTAGACTGACCAGGCACGATGGTGTATATTCCCAGAAATCCTTTTTAAATGTACTGAAAACATTTCCTAATCCAAAATACCCCTTGTTATTTATCGAAAATGCCGTACCGCATGCCCTGTCGCCCGGAGGAAAGTCCTCACGTTGAATCCATGTATCGTCATTTGGGTTATATTCCCACAACTCATGGGGATATGAAGATGATTGAAAATTGTAACCACAAACGATATATGCCCGGTTATCTGTCACAAATGTTGATGATGATGTCCTGCTTGCACTTGGGAAATTAGCCATCTGAGCCCAGGTATTTTGAGAACAATCATAGCGCCAGACATCTCCTAATGACACAGCGTTGGAATCTCTTCCCAAGCCAATATAGCCATATTTTCCAAAACCGAATTGAATACCTCCTGACCGGGCAGTACCGGGAAAACTGGCCTTTTGTGTCCAGGTGTCGGTATTTGGGTTATACGCCCATAAATCATTTAGAGAAATCTGATTATCATCCTGCCCAAAACATAAATAGCCCGTACCTGCAAAAGAAAATGCAAAAGCATCATGCCTGCCCGGGCCGGGGAAATTGTTTTTCTGCGTCCAGGTGTCTGTAGCAGGATTGTACTCCCAAACATCATTATAGGGAGTATAATCACCAGAAATGCCGCTCCAGTATGCTCCTGAACAAAAATATGCTTTATTATTAATTACAAAAACGTGCGATGAATACCTCGCCCCTCCAGGGAAACTTGACTTCTGAGTCCAAGTGTTAGTAACCGGGTTATATTCCCACAAATCGCTGGAATTATTAAAACCGCTTCCGCGTCCGAGTCCGGCATATCCTTTTCCATTGATGGCAAAGCCAACAGCCCAATATTTTGGAGTGCCTCCAAAATCAGCTTTTTGGGTCCAATATCCTTGTGAAAATAAGTTCAAAGTCAAAAACAGGCTACAAAAAATTGCAATTGTCTTTTTCATAATCCTTTTTTATATTTTTTTGTTTTTTTCTTCGGAGTTATTTGATTATAAAATATCCCGGAAATAGTATCGCTATTTGCTTATGATTATCTCTTTCGAAACTCGCCCAGAATTTAGGTCAAATGATAAGATATATTGGCCAGCAGGCAATTGACCGATAAAAAGTTTTTTATCTTTTAATGAAGCAGCAGGAAAAATCTTAACTAACTTTCCGTTAATATCTGTCAAAAGAATGTCTGAGGTCAACTTATGGCCTTTTACATCAATGTTTAATTCATTTTGTAATGGGTTAGGAAAAACATCAATCAGGATCTCGTTTTGCTCAAACTGATTAATATTAGCGCCTACAGAAGGAGTATATTCCCAGAAATCTTTATTAAAACTACTATAAACATTACCTAAGCCGAAGTATCCTATATTATTGATTGTAAAGGCTGTTCCACAGGCTCTGTCACCCGGAGGGAAATCTTCCCTTTGCACCCATGAATCGGTATTTGGGTCATATTCCCATAATTCATGCGGATAGGACGATGTCTGGAAATTATACCCACAAACCACATATGCTCTGTAATCCGTTACAAATGTTGATGCCGATGTTCTGCTTGCAGCTGGAAAACTATCCATCTGAGCCCAGGTATTTTGAGAACAATCATAACGCCAGATATCTCCGAGTGACACATCATTGTCATCTCTTCCCAATCCAATATAACCAAATCTTTGAAAGCCAAATTGAATTCCTCCGGACCGGGCCGTTCCAGGGAAATTAGCCTTTTGTGTCCAGTTGTCTGTGCTTGGGTTATACTCCCATAAATCATTTAATCGGACCTGGTTATCATCTTGCCCGAAACATATATACCCCTTACCGGCAAAAGAAAAAGCAAAAGCATCATGCCTGCCCGGACCGGGGAAATTATTTTTTTGAAGCCAGGTGTCGGTTGCAGGATTGTATTCCCAAACATCATTATATGGGGTATAGTCTCCGGAAATGCCGCTCCAATATGCGCCAGAAACAAAATATGCCTTATTATTAATTACAAAAACGTGCGATGAATACCTTGCTCCTCCGGGAAAGCTCGTTTTTTGAGTCCAAGCGTTAGTAACAGGGTTATATTCCCACAGATCACTTGAATTACTAAAACCATCACCACGGCCCAGGCCTGCATATCCTTTTCCATTGATAGAAAAACCAACAGCCCAATATTTTTGAGTGCCTCCAAAGTCAGCTTTTTGCGTCCAATATCCCTGTGAAAACAGGTTTAAAGTCAAAAACAAGCAACAAAAAAATGTAATTAACTTTTTCATATTTATTTTTTTTAAATTAAGCAAATATACAATTATTTTTCACATAACATACAAATATCAAAATTATTTTACTGTTTTCGATTGCTCTATAAAAAGGCTATTAAGTATGGTAATAATCTAATGAATTACAGTTATTAATGTTTTTAAATTCCCACGTTCTTGGATCGTCATTTTATGCAATTTTCGGTGTGTATTTCGCAAAGGCGGTTTCTGATTAAATTATATAACATTTTTCCGTAGCTTTGCATCATATCAAAACTAATAAAATGAAAATTATCGTTTTGGGTGCGGGCCTCGTAGGTGGGCCCATGGCTATCGACCTTGCAAAAGATCAGGAATTTGAAGTCTGCAGCTCGGATATCAGCAACGTTTCGTTCGGATACCTGCAGAGCTTTGGAATTAAAACTATTCAGGAAGACCTGTCCGATACCGGAAAAGTAAAAAAAATGATCGCTGATTACGACATGGTGATCAATGCGGTTCCAGGATTTATGGGCTTTCAGACACTTAAGGCCATCATCGAATCCGGAAAAAATGTGGTGGATATCTCGTTCTTCCCGGAGGATCCTTTTTTGCTGAACGACCTGGCCCTTAAAAACAATGTTATTGCCGTGATGGATTGCGGGGTTGCGCCCGGTATGATGCACATCCTGACCGGCTACGCCAGCCACCTGCTTGACGAGACAGATACAGCCATTACCTATGTCGGTGGATTACCCGAAATCCGGGAATATCCCTATGAATATAAAGCCGTTTTTTCCCCAATTGATGTGATAGAAGAATATACCAGGCCGGCACGTTATATTGAAAATCACAAACTGATTACCAGGGAAGCATTATCGGACGCAGAACTTCTGAATTTTCCGGGTATCGGCACCCTGGAGGCATTCAACAGCGATGGGATACGTTCGTTAGGCAGCACTATAAAAGCCGCCAACATCAAAGAGAAAACCCTTCGTTATCCCGGCCATATTGCGCTTATGAAAGTTCTTCGAGAAACCGGATTTTTCAGCCAGCAAGAAATTGACGTGAAAGGTGTGAAAATAAAACCCATGGATGTCACGGCAGAATTGCTGTTCCCCATCTGGAAACTTAACAAAGGCGAACACGACCTTACCATTATGAAGGTGATTGTGGAAGGCAAAAAAGATGGTAAAAAACTTCGTTATACTTACGACCTGCTTGACAGGTATGATGAAGAAACGCTAACACATTCCATGGCGCGGACCACGGGCTATACAGCCACTGTCGCCCTGCGCATGATCGCGAACGGGTTATATAACCGGAAGGGGTTATCGGTTCCCGAATACATCGGCGACTATCCGGAATGTGTGGAATATATGCTAAGTGAACTCGCTGAAAGAGGTGTCAACTATATTGAAACCATAGAAGAAACAACGTAAACTTGGCTGAAAAATCCAACTTCATATTTCCCTGGGGTAACGACAGGCGTTTCAACACGTTTTCTGCCTACTGCATAAAAACCTTTGGCAGCCGGCTTCAAAAGCTCAGCATTGACGCAGGATTTACCTGCCCGAACCGCGATGGTTCCATTGGAACCGGTGGCTGCTCCTATTGCAGCAATGATGCGTTCAACCCCTCCTACTGCCTGCCGGAAAAAAGCATCACTCAGCAAATTGATGAAGGCATTGAATTCCATAAGTTCCGTTACCGCAGGGCTACCAAATATATCGCTTATCTTCAGCCGTATTCAAACACATATAAAACTCTTGATGAACTAAAAAAAATATACGGCGAAGCATTAGCTCATCCTTCGATCTCCGGGATTTCTGTTGGTACCCGCCCCGACTGTGTCGACGATGAAAAGCTGGATTACCTTCAGCAACTTTCTGAAAAATATTTTGTGTCCGTTGAATACGGCATCGAATCATGCTATGATGAAACGTTAAATACCATCCACCGAGGGCATTCTTTTGAAACAGCGGTGGAAGCTATCCGGAAAACTGCTGCGCGCCATATTTTTACATCAGCACATATCATTTTCGGCTTGCCGGGAGAAAACACCGAAGCTATGCTGGATCAGGCTGAGATCATTTCACAACTTCCGTTAAACAGCATTAAACTGCATCAGCTCCAAATCATTAAAGGCACTAAAATGGCTGAAGAATACCACACCGATCCTGCTTCTTTTACCCTGTTCAGCCTTGAAACATACATTGATTTTGTCATAGATTTTCTGGAACGGCTCAACCCAGGGATCATCATTGAACGTCTTTCGGGTGAAGTGCCTCCGCGTTTTCTTGAGGTAAGCACATGGGGGTTGATACGCGCCGACCGGGTGTTGCAGATGATCGAGCAACGTATGAAGGTCCGGGAAACGTGGCAGGGACGGCTTTATAAAAAATAAAAAATATCTGGTTGAATATTTTTTAAACACTGTATAAAACATTGTTTAATTTTGCCACAATATGACCACAGAAAAGAAAATTAAGCAGGCGGCATTGGAACTTTTCCTCGAGCACGGATTTGAGCGCACCAGTATCCGGGATATTGCTGCGAAAGCATCCATCAACATTGCATTGCTTAACTATCATTTTCAAAGTAAAGAAAACCTTTTTGATTCCATATTTTCAGAATTGCTCAGCACGTACACCCCTACCCTCAACAGCATTCTTAGCTCGGAAATGTCTTTGGAAGAAAAGATTAAGCTATATGTGAGCACCTATATTGATATCCTGCAGGAAAATCCGCGGCTGACCTATTTTGTGCTTTCGGTGTTGCAACGCAATCCTGAAAAAATAAAAAAACTTCATATCTTTCAAAACCTTTACGATACCGGAACCTTTTCAAGCCAGTTTGTAAAGGAAATAAAAAAAGGCACTATCAAACCCTGCGATCCGACACAGTTTTATATAAATATGGTTTCGCTCATCACGTTTCCTTTTACCATCAAGCCGGTAATTCAGGAAAAAAACAACATGGATGAAAAAGATTTTGCAAGGTTCCTGAAGGAACGTAAAAAGATGATTTCGGACATTTTGATACTAAGTATTAAAAAATAACCTGAGAAAAAATGTGATTTACCGGCTCCTTAATCCAGCAGCCAGTAAAAATAATGCGGGGTAAAAAAGTAAGCTCCGATTATCAGCAGGTTAAAAATTAAAATGATCATATTGTTAAGCCCGGGCTTACGATATCTGACAACGATCACGATAAATCTGATCAGGCTGAAAAGCAAGTAACCCATTAACAACGGATATAATATCAGTATAGGAATTCGCCAGGCCTCACCGACGATCGTCATTGGCAAAAGCGATTTTGGGTCGAAAAGAGAGGAAGTGCCGCAGCAAAAAACATGATACAGTCCGTTTGTCCAATAGGGAATTGCCATCCAGCCAATAACGAACACGAACACAAACATGCTCAGGTTGGCCAGTTTGTCTGATACAGCATGTTTGGAGAAAAAAAGGCTTGTGATGAAAATGATTAAAGAAATCAGTGAAAGCGCCAACCCTGAGAAAATAACACTGAAACGGGGCAGGTACCCGGGATATTCTGCAGGTAAAACTTGCCAGGGATTGGCATTGGCAGTTGCAACCGCAACCGGTTGAAAAATGTTGGCGGGAACAACCAGCAGCAGCGTAACAGCCGAAATTACAAGCAAGGTGCGCGTGCTTATTTTCATAGTTATTTTCTGTGGCGGATTTTTTGTTTTTCAGAAATCTGCTGCCAGGTAAAAGGGCATTTCAAAGCCAACTCTCTGTCTACATTCAGGTCGCCGTTGCATTTAACATGTTCTATGTTTGTCCCGTCGGTAAAAAACATTTGCCCGTCGATGGCAACGATCAGGTATTTGTATTTGGCGATTTCTTCTGCTTTAGGTTTTTCCGCATTAAATTCTGTGTAATAATCAAAGGCATTCCCCGGCAACACCATGGTCAGCTTATGATCCCGGATTTTCGAAGCAAATTCCTCAGCTTTCTTTGCCGTCAGTTCTTCAGGAATGATCTGGCTTTCGTTAATGTCCATCCGGAACGTGGTATCCGAAAACTGCCACTGGTTGGGATACAACACATACCAGGGATTTGACAAATCAATGCCAAGGGCGTTTCGCGATATGTTCTTAATGCTTACGTGAATATAAAAATAATCCGAAGTATCCGAAAGGTATAATTGTTTATCAATGGAGATTATGGCAAATTGCCCATAATAAAAAAGCTGCTGTTCGGGTTGAACCCGATCCTGCGCCACGCTTGTGTAAAATCTAAAGCAGAGAAAAACAGCTAACAAAACGATCCGGATTTTTCGCATAATTAAAATAAATTTGTCCTATAAAATTAAGTAATATAACGTTTACACTACCCGATAATTTCAACGACAAGAACAAATCAGTTGTTTTTATTCAAAAGAGCGAGGCATTCTTTCAGGCTGTCTTTCCATTCAGGGATTTGCAAATGAAAGTCGCGGATTATTTTGTCTTTGCTGAAAATACTGTTTTGAGGCCTTGTGGCAGCTGTGGGATAATCTTTAGTTTCAATGGGAATAACGGGGATGTTTATCGCGGAAAGTTCCGTTATCACTTTTGCAAATTCGTACCAAGTGGTTTCTCCAAGGTTAGAAAAAAGATAGAGTTCGGGGTTGCCCGGTAACGGATGGAAGGAGATAATATCAAGTATTGCTTTTGCAAGATCCCGGGCATAGGTTGGCGAACCGTGCTGATCAGCAATGATCCTCAGCTCGGGTTTTTCGTTTGCAAGACGTAGTATCGTTTTCACAAAATTATTTCCAAAAGAGGAATAAAGCCATGAAGTGCGGATGATCAGTGAAGGCAGGGCATATTTATATATCATTTCCTCCCCTCTCAGCTTGCTACTTCCATACACTGAAACGGGATTCACAGCGTCGGCCTCGGTATATGGAGATTTTTTGGTTCCGTCAAACACATAATCCGTTGAAATATGAACCAGATAAGTTTTATTGGCCAGGGCGGCCTTACAAAGGTTTTCGACAGCGCCGGCATTCAGCTTAAATGCGGCATCCCGATCCTGCTCGGCTTTATCAACCGCGGTGTAAGCAGCACCGTTTATGATAAGTTCAATCTGATATTCTTTGATAAAAGATAAAACCGCCGCTTCATTGCAAACATCAAGCTCCTCAATGTCGCAGAAAAAATATTGGTGTTGGGGATAATCCGCAGACAACACCCGTAGTTCGTTGCCCAATTGGCCCTTACTGCCAGTAATTAAAATTTTCATTTCACTTTTTAAAGTATTCGATGGTCTTTATCAGCCCTTCCCTGAGTTGTATTTTGGGTTCCCAGCCAAGTGTTGATTTTGCAAGCTCGATATTGGGTTTGCGTTGCAATGGATCATCGGAAGGCAGAGGCTGAAAAATAATTTTTGATTTTGAATTAGTAAGCTCAATAACCAGCTGTGCCAACTCCAGTATAGAAAATTCAAAAGGATTGCCGACATTAACCGGCCCGATAAAATCGTCGGGGGTTTTCATCATTCGTATCATACCTTCAATAAGGTCATCCACATAGCAGAAACTGCGCGTTTGCTGGCCATCGCCGTAAATGGTGATATCCTGATTTTTTAAAGCCTGAATAATAAAGTTAGACACCACCCGTCCATCGTTGGGGTGCATGCGCGGTCCGTAGGTATTGAAGATCCTTACAATTTTTATTTTAACATTGTTCTGGCGGTGGTAGTTCATGAACAAGGCTTCCGCACAACGTTTGCCTTCATCATAGCAGGCGCGGAGCCCTATTGGATTTACGTTACCCCAGTAGGATTCGTTTTGCGGATGTTCTTTCGGGTCGCCGTAAACTTCGCTGGTGGAAGCCTGCAGGATTTTTGCCTGTATGCGTTTAGCCAGTCCGAGCATGTTGATGGCACCCATCACAGAAGTCTTGATGGTTTTAATCGGGTTATACTGGTAATGGATAGGCGATGCGGGACAAGCAAGGTTATAGATTTCGTCCACCTCGATAAAAAAAGGCATGGTCACATCGTGCCTGATAAGTTCAAAATACGGGTTATCCAGCAAATGGACAATATTCTGTTTTGATCCGGTGAAATAATTATCCAGGCAAATGACTTCATTGCCATCATTGAGAAGCCTTTCGCAGAGGTGTGATCCAAGAAAACCAGCACCACCGGTGACCAATATCTTTTTTTTCATAACTTAATTTGAGGTGTTGATGCCTATGCAGAAATATTCAAAGCCTTCTTCTTTCAAATTTTTAATATCATAAATATTTCTACCGTCAAAGATCACGTGCTTTTTCAGCAGCTTTTTTATCACATTCAGGTTGGGTAAACGAAATTCCGTCCATTCGGTTACAATCAGCAGGCAGTCGGCATCAATCAGCGCTTCGTACTGGTCGTTCACGTATTCAATTTTATCGCCCAGCCTGCGTTTGGCTTCTTTCATGGCTGCGGGGTCGTAAGCTTTTATTTTGGCTCCGGCATTTAGGAACTTTTCGATCAGTACCAAGGCAGGTGCTTCACGCATATCATCGGTTTCGGGTTTGAACGACAAGCCCCACATAGCAATGACTTTATCCTTCAACTGGTTATCAAAATATTTCAGCACTTTATTGAACAACACACTTTTCTGGTCATCATTTACTTCTTCCACCGATTTTAAAACACGGAGGTTATAACCATTTTCATTGGCCGTTTTGATCAAGGCTTTCACATCTTTAGGGAAACAGGATCCGCCATAACCGATACCGGGATAAATAAATTTGTTTCCGATACGCCTGTCGCTGCCTATTCCGTTCCGTACCATATTCACATTAGCACCCATGATCTCGCACAGGTTGGCAATGTCGTTCATAAAGCTGATCTTTGTTGCCAGCATGGCATTAGCGGCATATTTGGTCATTTCAGCGCTGGGTATATCCATAAAAATCACCGGATGGCCATTAAGAGTAAACGGTTTATAAAGTTGTTTCATCACGTTTTGTGCGCGGTCAGATTCCAGGCCCACCACAATTCTGTCGGGTTTCATAAAGTCGTCAACAGCGGCGCCTTCTTTGAGAAATTCAGGGTTTGATGCCACATCAAAAGGAATATCAACGCCCCGGGCGTTCAGCTCAGTGGTGATGGCATTTTTAACCTTGACAGCAGTACCAACCGGCACGGTGCTTTTGGTAACCACCAGTAAATATTCATCCATGTTTTTACCGATTTCAGCAGCCACGCCAAGCACATGTTTCAGATCAGCGCTACCGTCTTCATCCGGAGGTGTGCCAACCGCAATAAAAACAACCTCAGCACCGGGAAGTGCCGACGCGAGATCGGTAGAAAAATGAAGGCGGTTTTTTTCCACATTACGGTGTATCATCGTGTCAAGCCCTGGCTCGTAAATCGGCAAAATACCTTTTTTCAGGTTTTCAATTTTTTCCAGATCAATATCCACGCAGACTGTATCGATACCTACTTCAGCGAAACAAGTTCCTGTAACTAATCCAACATAACCGGTTCCAACAACAACAATTTTCATAATTTAAATTTTAAGTTATAAAGTTTATTTTCAGCAAAAATAATCATAATGAGATAAAAAGGAAAAACATATTTTTAAAAGAAATTAATAATCCTCTCAAATACTATCCAAAATTGACACCTCAAAAAACTCAATGCGCAATCTTCAGGCCTACAATACCAATAATGATAAGCAAAACTGAAAGCATACGCAGCATGGTGGCCGGGTCTTTAAAGAAGATGATCCCGATCAGGAAAGTCCCGCTGGCCCCAATTCCCGTCCAAACGGCATAAGCTGTCCCGATGGGTATGTGGCGCTGAGCAAGCCATAAAAACAACCCGCTTAATGCCATGGATATTACAGCCATTATGACCCAAAGCCATTTGTTTTCAGCATGTACCTGGGATAATTTAAATCCCAGTGGCCAGCCTATTTCGAAAACACCTGCAACAAACAGGTACAACCATTCCATATACTAAAATTCAAATTTGTCCGAGCGTACAACCCGCATTGATAACATTATTCTATTGCCGCCAGTAAATTATCTACCAGACGGCTGGCCCCAAACCGGAATAAATGCTTGTTGAGCCATTCTTTGCCTAAAATGGAGTTAACGATGTTATAATATCTTACTGCTGTTGGAGCATCAGAGATACCACCGGCCGGTTTAAAGCCAATACGGATTCCGGTTTTTTCAAAATATTCCCTGATAGTCTCGCACATCACTACAGCTGCCATTTCAGTAGCAGCCGGCTGCATCTTTCCGGTGGACGTTTTAATAAAATCTCCTCCTGCCAGAATGGCTATTTCGCTTGCCTTTCTGATATTCTCTGCTGTTTTTAGTTCTCCTGTTTCAAGTATCACCTTCAGGTGGGCTTCTTTACAGACAGCCTTAATAGCTTTGATTTCATCGAAAACCACCTGGAGTTCTCCATTTAGAAATTTGCCCCGTGAAATTACCATGTCAATCTCATCAGCGCCTTCAGCTACGGCATATTTTATCTCTTCGAGTTTCACGAACAATGGCGACTGCCCGGATGGAAATGCCCCGGCCACGGAAGCCACGTTAATATCTTTCCCCACCAGTTCGTTCTTACATTGCCGGACAAATGGCGGATACACACATACAGCCGCTACTTTCGGTATCAACTTCTCAGTGTTTTCTACTGAATACGCTTTGGTACAAAGCGCTGAAACTCTGTCCGGGGTATCCGAACCTTCCAGGGTAGTCAGGTCAACCAGGGAAAGTATACTGCGGTATATTTGCTGCAATTCCTTGTTATCATGCTGAATTTCAGCCAGAGACTTTATCTTTTGTTGCCATTGCTCTTCGGTTTGAACCGGGTAATCTGAAAATTGTATCATAGGATCTTATTTTTTAATAATTATTTTTTCAGTAAACGTAAAACTGGAACCGTTAATGTGTACATCATACAACCCATTGGCCATTCCTTCAATCCCTACAAGGATGGAATTTTCGCCGGTGTTTTTCAAAGAACAGGTTTCAGAAAAAACATTTTTTCCGGCCATATCGGTGATAGTCACATTGACTTCTTTGTCTGTTAAATCTGAGAAATTCACTGTAATAACATCAGTGGCAGGGTTAGGAAAAATATGTACCAGTGATTTAGATGATAATGCTGTTTCGGGCAAACCCGTATAAAACCCGTTCAGAGGCATTTGAATGTATGAGGCATGATCTGAACTCACAAAGACTTTATTAGTAGCAATCAGTGTGTCACCGGCGGCATACATGGCGCCCCCGTTATTGAGGTTGCAATCAAACCGCGGATAATCTGATGAACTGATATCAATCCGGATACGATGCCCGGCAAGAAAAGTAATTGCAATATCGGGCAGTTCGATTTGTATTTCATATACCTGGCCCGGTGTCATGCAGGAAGTATCATTTGCCGAATAGCCATCACGGAAGCGCATCCTGGCAATTCCATCAGAAAGCAACATAGAACGTCCGTCGGGATACACATCGGTCAGGCGGACAGAGAAATCTGTATCTTTTCTGTCAGAAGAAACGAAAAGATGGATCTTTGCTTTGCCTTTCATCACTACATTGGCAGAAAGAACTGCTGTTGTAAATGCAAGGATATCATTACGGCTTTCAACCAAAGGCGCCTGATTATAAGGGCCTTGTTCCAAATCGGCACGTAAAGTCGACCCTCCTATTGTTGGTGATGGATTATGTGGATCATAGACTAATTCTTTATAATCGTTAAGTCCCGAAGGCAATGAAGCCGTGATCCCGCCATCATTTTGTAAATATAACGTATAATCACTTACACCGGAAGGTGGCCAGGAAGCGCAGTTTTGCCAAACATTATCTCCCATTTGGAAATATTGAATATTAGGAGTGGTATTCCAGTTGTTTGGGACAGCACGCATATAATAATCAAAATGTGCCAGGGCCAGTGAGTCGCTCCAACCTGAAGCATTTGGGTATGAAAGTTCGCCTTGCTGAGGAGCGCCGATACCCGCATTGCCATGTCCGCCGTGAGTCCAAGGGCCCATAAGCAGACGGTGTTTATCCCGGACATTTGAGAAAGAAGATTGCCGGATACCTGCAAAGAAATCCATCATTACATTTATGTTATGGTCGTACCAGCCTCCTATCATGAGTAAAGGGACACTGATAGAGTCCGGGTAAAAATTTGTTGCTTCACTATATATCCAAACATAATCATGAGTCTGGTGTGCAAGTATGGTTGATGAAGAACCAAAACCAAGTGCATCCAACTGTTGAACATATTCTGTCCGGTAAACACCTCCAGGATAATATTCCGGATAACTATATTGCGGGCCGGCCACAAGCGGCACAGCGCACACCAAATGTGGCGGACGTTTACGGGCAGTCATAAACTGAATCCGGCCAAGCGCTGAAGGCCCCCAGGTGCCTACTTTCCCGTCGCACCACGTCCGTGCTGCAATCCATTCCACAAGGTCATATCCGTCTTTTGCCCGGTCGTAATTACCGGCACAAGCTGCTGAAGAGCCATAAAAGCAGCGCCAATCGGCAATGACCATCGCATAATTTGCCGAGGCAATATTATTGCCGAAAAGTGGCAGGCCGATAGTTCTGTACAAAAGACGATTATAGGGTGTTTGAACTAAAATAACCGGATATACCGCCCCACCTGAGGTATCCGGGATGTAAATGTCCACGGCAAGTTTTTTTCCATCGCGCATCTCCACCGAATCGACAAAGGTCGGTTGGATCAACATCTGTGACAAAGCCGGAAAAATAATAGCTGCATTTAATAAAAACCAGATAATTATTTTTTTCATAATTTCGGACCCGGATTATTTGATACAAAAATAAGATTATATCCTGATAGTTGTATGAAAGACAAAACGAAACTTTTGGTAATTATTTCACTGCTATTGAATCTTGGCATTATCGGCACCCTGCTGTTTGTGAAATTCAGAGCTGAATCGCGCCTGGCAAAAGTTTCAGGGATGCTAGTGCGGCTTGGAAACTCGGAAATTGATTATACGGTACACGTGGAAGACACACTGGAAATTTCCACCGCTTTTACGATTGAGCAAACCGTTCCTGTGTTAGTTGAGATGGGTGTGAAGTACGATCTTCCCTTCAAAGCCATGATACCTGTTGACCAGCAGATAGAGACGCCGATCAAACTTACCATAAACCAGAAAATACATTTAGATACGGCTATTTTGTTCAAAAATAAAATTGTGGTCCCGCTGGATGAAATTATTTCTGTTGATCAAAAATTTACCATTCCCACCAACCGAAAAAAGAAAAAAGGCATCGGGATCCCTATCATCGCAGACATTCCGCTTAAGCAAGACATCACGCTGGACATAAAAAATCCGATCAGCATCTTAACCGACATCCCGGTCAAGATCCCTATTTCGGAAACCATCCCGGTCAAGATTCAACTGACGATACCCGTAGACATTAATGTCCCGCTAAACATTCCGGTTAAAAGCGAAGCACTGATCACATTTCCTTACAAACTGCCTGTCTCCGGGAAAATACCTTTGAACTTGGATATCCCGGTCAAAATTCCCTTATCGGCGACGCCCATAAAATCAAAAGCAGATTCCATAGCGATTGAACTGCAGAATCTGCTTAAGTTTTAGTTTTTTTATTTATACCGATTGCCAGTAGTTTAAAAATTAGAAAAGTGATTATAAACTTTATCAAAAGCGGCATTATTTAATTTTAAATTTCACATAATACTTTTTTGCATTCCCAAAAAAGTATTCAAAAAAGGGCCGTCCTGACGAATGCTTCAACGCGCCTGCCCGAATGAACATTCGTTCAGGCGGGCTCTAAAAAAAATAAGAAAATCTAAAGTAGTCCCGACGGCATACGTCGGGAAACGCCTACGGCGCCTTTTTTGATTTTCTAAATTTTTTTCATTCACAGCTTGCACACGCCGCCGTCAGGACAATCCCGCCCGCCGAAATTTACCAAAAATAATAATGATGAAAGATTTTGGCTTCAAAGGCAATAATGAGAGTAATATGGATTGGAAAGATATCCACTGCGGCCGATAGTCTAAAACTCGCAACAATCGTTTGAGCTGCAGAATCTGCTTAAGTATTAGCGTTTTAATTTATGTTTAATAGAATAGCATAATCAGGTGATAAACTCCCATGGCTATGAGCATGCTCACCGGAATGGTCAGTATCCAGGCCACCAGCAGCCGTTTCCCGACGCCCCATCTGACAGCGGATACTCTTTTTGTCATTCCTGTGCCCATGATCGCTCCGGTAATTGTGTGCGTGGTACTTACAGGGATTCCAAAAGCTTCTGTTCCGAAAAGTAACATGGCTCCCGATGTTTCAGCGGCAAATCCTTCAAAAGGTGTTAGTCGGGTGATTTTAGAGCCCATCGTTTGCACTATTTTCCATCCGCCCATCATCGTTCCGGCGGCAATGCAACAATAACATCCAAGAACGATCCAATGCGGAATAGCATGGATTTTTCCGGCCGGTGTAAAGGTAATATGAGCCCAATGAGGAATAGTTGATGGATCAACGCCGTTAAAATAAACGATGATAGCCGCTGTGATGATTCCCATGACTTTCTGTGCGTCGTTGCCTCCGTGCCCGAGGCTGAACAGAGCGGAAGAAACCAGCTGGAGCGGCCTGAAAACCTTATGGACTTTGGCAGGTTTCATCCTTTTGGTGACATAAAGCATCAGTATCGAAAAAAAGTATGAGATGACCATGCCCAATAAAGGTGCAAGAAAGATGAAAGCGCCTATTTTAATAATTACGCCACTGTGTACGATACCCCATCCGCCAAAAGCTACGGCAGCGCCGGCAAATCCACCGACCAGCGTGTGTGATGAACTGGAGGGAATCCCGAGGTACCATGTGAGCAAATTCCATATCGTCGCGGCAACAAGCCCGGCAAGAATTACCTGAAGGTTAATAACACTGGTGTCCACCGTTTTCGAAATGGTATCCACAATATGAAGTTCAAAAATTGCATAGGCAAGAAAATTAAAGGAAGCAGCCCATATCACGGCTTGTAAGGGTGTGAGAACTTTTGTGGAAACGATGGTTGCAATAGAGTTGGCCGCATCGTGAAACCCATTTACAAAATCAAATGCAAAGGCCAGAACGATAATAATAATTAGTAAAGTAAAGTCCATAACCATATTTTTATGTTGTTTTTACAATTATTGCTTTTATAACATCACTTACGTCTTCGGCCATATCGGTGGCTTTTTCAAGGGAGGCGAGCATACCTGATATTTTAATGAGCTCAATAGCGTCCTTTTCATTTTCAAACAGATCAGAGACCGCCCGGTGATAAACATCATCCGCCTGGTTTTCTATTTCATTGATCCGGATGCAGGATTCCATAATTTTTTTTGGGTTTTTAAGATTATTCAGTTCCGACATGGCATTTTTAATGTTGTATGTTGCCTGTAAAATGAGTTCACTCATTTCAAGAAAACAACCGGGCTCATTTTTAGCCGGATGAATCCTGACTTTCTGCCCAAAACTGTTGATCTGATCCATCACATCATCCAGCGAACTGGTAAGTTTGTTGATGTCTTCGCGATCGAACGGGGTAATGAATGTTTTATTGAGTTCATCAAACATCTTGTGAGTAATGTCATCACCAAGATTCTCATGCTCCTTGATGGAGGCAAGAATTCTTTCTTTTTCAATTTTATCAGTAATAAGAAAATATTTATTCAATAAGGTAGCTCCTTTGACAAGGTTTTCGGCAGATTCCTGAAACAGGGGATAGAATTTTTTTTCTTTAGGTTTAAGTGCCTTCATCACTTTCGAAATTTCCATAATGGCCTATTAAAGTTAACATATTATTTATCTGAATGCAAATTTACAAAGCTAAAAGTGAGGATTACCAATTATCAGGTTGTATTTAGGTTAAGGTTATATTAAGTTTATGTTAAGTTTTTATCCAGCCGTTTTCTAATTGGTTTTTTTTTATTATAGCGCTGGATTACCTGCAAATACTTAATAATTACTTAATACCGAATTAATATTCATGTAATACCAGGGTGGTTATTTTGTACCGTGAAAAAACAAATCTATAAATCAAAAACCTGGTGTATGAAAAAGAAATTATTCCCAATTATGACCTTACTATTAATGTCAAATTTTTTACCTGTGATTTATGCTCAGAAACAACCACAAAACAATAACGACACTATAAGTCCTAAGATTGAGGAGGTAAAAAACAGTATTGAAATTCTGAACTCCGAACTCGGTTTGCTGAAAAAGATTAAAATTTCAGGGTACCTGCAAGGGCAATTCCAAATTGCAGATAAACCGGGAACCAAAAATTTTGAAGGCGGAGATTTTTCGGCCGCCAGCGATAAAAGGTTTATGGTACGAAGAGGGCGCTTGAAAGTAGCCTATGTTACAGACCTGACACAGTTTGTGATCCAGATTGACGCCACAGAAAAAGGAGTTGCCGTAAAAGATGCTTATGCAAGTTTCACCGAACCCTGGCTGAAAACTTTTGGAATAACCGCCGGGATTTTTAACCGTCCGTTTGGTTTTGAAATCCCCTATTCGTCAAGCCTTCGCGAATCTCCTGAACGCGCCAGAATGTCACAGATACTATTTCCCGGTGAAAGAGACCTTGGTGCCGAGGTCGTTGTTAATCTTCCTAAAACCATACCTTTCTGGAGCGGGTTTAAATTAGAGGCAGGATTATTTTCAGGCAATGGTATCAATCCGGATTTTAAAGAATACAAAGATTTCATCGGACGTCTGTCCTACACAGGCACCAATAAAAATGAATTCTTCAAATATGGTGTTGGGATTTCATACTTAAAAGGAACCACATACAACGGCACAAAGAAAATTTATACTATGCAAACATTACAAGATGGTATAACCGCCGGATTTGGAATTGATTCAACAGAAACGAATAAAGGTGGAAATTCCGTAAAAGAATATCTGGGTATTGATGCTCAGTTCACCTTTGATTTTCCTTTTGGCATCACACAGTTGCGTGGAGAATTCATTATGGGGCAGCAGCCAGCTTACGAAGGCACCACGGGCAGTACCAACGATGCTACTTATGCCAAAACATTACCGGCAAAGGACACTTATATCCGAAAATTTAATGGCGCATACTTCTATCTGGTACAGAATATCGGAAGATCAAAATTTGGAATAGTGGCAAAATACGATTGGTACGATCCAAATACCGGGATTAGCGGGCATAATATAAAACCCACCTATGACTATAATGGCAGTTCAACCAATAAAACCTTATTATCGGCAGCAGATATAAAATACCAGACGCTTGGAGTTGGGGTGAATTTTAAAATGATGGAGAATGTCAAGCTTACCGCCTATGCAACCCTTGTATTAAACGAAAAAACCAACGTGCCGGGATATGACGGTGATATCAGTGATAATATTTATACGCTGCGCCTGCAATACAAATTTTAATAAAAATACTAATCACAACACTTTAAAAAAACTAAAAACAAAGAAAATGAAAAGATTAATTATGGCCGTTGCAGCTCTGATACTGAGCATCTCGGTAATCAACGCACAAAAAGTCGCCTGCAAGATCAAAGGAAGCGACACCTGTTTGCCTTTATCGCAAAAACTTGCTGAAAAATTCATGAAAAAAAATGGTGGATCTTCCATCACGGTCACTGGTGGCGGTTCCGGAGTCGGAATTGCTGCATTACTTAATGGTACGACTGATATTGCACAATCATCAAGGCCGCTGAAAATGGATGAAAAGTTAAAACTTCAGGAAGCCGGGAAAACTTACAAAGAAACTATTATCGCTTATGATGCGATCTCCATGATCGTGAATCCGGCCAATAAAGTGAGCCAGCTTACCCGCGAACAACTTGAAGGAATTTTCACGGGAAAAATTAAAAACTGGAATGAAGTAGGAGGCGCAGATTTAAAAATTGTTGTTTATTCAAGGGAAACCAGTTCCGGAACGTACGAGTTTGTGAAAGAACATGTATTAAATAAAAAGAATTTTGCATCCACCGTAATGCTTATGCCAGCTACCGGGGCAATTGTTCAATCCGTGAGCCAGACTAAAGGCGCCATTGGTTATGTCGGCCTTGCTTATGTTGAGAACAATGTAAAAGCCTTAAAAGTTTCGTATGACAAAGGAAAGACGTATATCACGCCATCAATTGCCAATGCCAAAAACAAGACATATCCGATAACCCGCCCTTTATACTTTTATTACTTAACCAAGGTTGAAAAGTCAATTTCACCTTTTATAAACTATATTTTATCAGCCGAAGGACAACAAATTGTATTGACTGAAGGGTTTGTCCCAGTAAAATAACTGCCCAAAAGAAAATTTTCAAATGAAACGTAAGCGATTAAAATTATTCGAGAAGGTTTTTGAAGGCGTATTATTTTCGAGCAGTACTGTCACCAGTTTGACGGTACTGTTCATCATCATATTTTTATTTAGCGAAGGCATCGGGCTGTTTAACAGTACTCCTGTTGAAAAAAAATACAAATTTATTGTCAGCAATGACAATACAGTAAAAGAACTAAGTAGTAAGCAACTGAAAGATATTTTCAATTATGATATCACCAATTGGAAACAATTAGGCGGCAAGAATGACAGTATTATTCTTTTTACTATAAATGATCTTTCAACCTATTTTACCGATGAAGAACTGGGTGCGAATTTCGAAAACCTTCCTTCAAAAATCAATGAATTGATCAAACAGCAACCGGGAATTTTGGCATATCTTTCAGACAAATACATTCCTGCAAAACTTGACGGGCATGTGATACCACTTACAAAAATTTCCGTCAAAGATTTCATAACAGGAACAGAATGGTATCCCACTTCAGAGCCGGCGCCTCAATTTGGTGTTTTACCCTTGATTTTAGGAACACTGTGGGTAAGTTTTGGCGCTATCCTCATTGCCCTGCCATTAGGCCTGGCTACAGCAATATTTATGGCAGAGGTTGCCTCGCAAAGGCTTCGCAATGTTTTAAAACCTGTGATTGAATTATTGGCCGGGATTCCTTCGGTAGTGTACGGCTTTTTCGGTTTGGTGGTCCTTGTCCCGTTGATCCAGCAACTATTTGATTTGCCTGTGGGTGAAACGGCACTGGCAGGAAGCATCATACTTGGGATAATGGCTTTACCAACCATTATAACCGTTTCAGAAGATGCACTCAGAACAACCCCCATTTCGTTGAAAGAAGCAAGCCTGGCCTTAGGGGCAACACGCTGGCAAACCATTACAAGAGTTACCATACCGTATGCGCGCTCAGGAATTACTGCCGCCTCAATACTGGGAATTGGCAGGGCGGTCGGTGAAACTATGGCAGTGTTGATGGTAACTGGCAACGCTGGTGTTATACCCCACACCTTCCTCGAACCCGTTCGCACTATTCCGGCAACCATTGCAGCCGAACTTGGTGAAGCCCCATACGGAGGCCTTCATTTCAAAGCATTGTTTGCATTAGGAATTATTCTTTTTCTGATAACGCTTATTATTAATACCTCCGTTGAACTCATTAAAACCAGAAAAACATCATGATGCCGTTTATTAACAAAAGGGTAAAGCAAAAAGCTGCATTTTCATTTTTCAGCCTGATCAGTGTTATGGTAGTTGCCATATTATTTATCATTCTTGGCTTTATCATCGTCAGGGGAGCTTCGGTAATTAACTGGGAATTTCTCACTGCCATGCCTGATGAAGGGATGACAAAAGGAGGTATCCTGCCGGCCATTGTCGGAACTTTATGTCTCGTTGCAGGGAGTATGATATTTGCATTTCCTGTGGGCGTTTTATCAGCCATCTATTTAAACGAATACCTGAAAGAAAACTGGCTGAAAAAATTCATGAGATCAATGACGAACAATCTTGCAGGTATCCCGTCAATAGTATTTGGATTATTCGGTATGGCATTGTTTGTAAACAAACTGAAATTCGGCGATTCCATACTTGCCGGTTCATTAACCCTGGGGCTTTTGGCTCTGCCTGTGATCATACGCACCACTGAAGAAGCATTAAAATCAGTTCCCGATCATCTGCGTATCGGCAGTTATGCATTGGGTGCCACTAAACTTCAAACGATCAGAAGGGTGGTACTGCCCATTGCCGCGCCGAATATCACAACCGGTTTGATATTATCAATAAGCCGCGTATCAGGCGAAACAGCGCCCATACTTTTTACCGTTGCTGCTTATTTTATACCCAAACTGCCGCATAGTATTTTCGACCAGGCGATGGCGCTTCCTTATCATTTGTACGTGCTCACCACCAGCGGCACCAATATTAAAGAAAGTATGCCCATGGCTTATGGAACCGCGTTCGTATTAATAATGCTGGTGCTTTTGGCAAACCTTTTGGCAAATACATTTAGACATTATTTCAGTAAAAAAAATAAAATGAATTAAAATGAAAGAAACAGATATCATACAAGTTCAGGAGTTGAAAAATACAACCATTGAAAATTTGTATAAAGCAGAAACCAAAAAAGTAAATCTTTTTTATAAGGATTTCCAGGCATTAAAAAACATCGATTTTGCTGTTAAACCAAATACAGTAACAGCACTGATAGGCCCTTCGGGTTGCGGAAAGTCAACGTTTCTAAGGTTATTCAATAGAATGAATGATCTAATCGATGGTGTAAAAATATCCGGAGAGGTGATCCTTGATGGTAAAAACATTTATGAAAAAAATATTATCGTTGATGAACTTCGCAAATCTGTAGGCATGGTTTTTCAAAAGCCGAACCCGTTTCCGAAATCAATTTTTGAAAATGTAGCTTATGGTTTGAGGGTCAACGGAGAAAATAATAAAAACCGACTGGAAGAAATTGTCGAAAAATCACTTATACAAGCGGCCCTTTGGGATGAAGTAAAAGATAAACTAAAAAAATCGGCTTATGAACTCTCCGGCGGACAACAACAACGATTGTGTATTGCACGGGCGCTTGCCATAGAGCCATCCCTGATACTTATGGATGAACCTGCTTCAGCTTTGGACCCGATTTCAACAGCTAAAATCGAAGAGTTAATCTATGACCTGAAAAATAAATATACCATAATCATCGTAACTCATAATATGCAGCAGGCTGGCCGTGTAAGCGATTATACTGCGTTCTTCTATCTGGGTGAACTCATAGAATTTGATAAGACGAAAACTATGTTTATTAATCCGATAAATGTAAAAACTCAGAATTACATTACCGGCCGGTTTGGTTGATTTTTTTTAGAAATAAATAAAACAAAAAAATAAAAATTATGACACATTTAGATACAGAAATTCAGGATTTAAAATCCGATGTTCTTGAGATGTGGAGTTTGGTTATCAATCAACTCACGAATGTCAGAACGGCTCTCATTGATTTTGATAAAGAACTGGCAAATGAAATCAATGTGAACGAGAAAAGGGTTGACGCTTTCGAGTTGAAACTCAATATGGATTGCGAAAAAATTCTTGCATTGTTCAACCCTGTTGCCATTGATTTAAGGTTTGTCCTGGCAGCCCTGAAAATTAATTATAACCTCGAACGCATCGGCGATTACGCAAACGGGATTTCCCATATTGTCATGGATTCTGAAAAACCATTTTGTAAAGACCTGATAAAAGAAACGCGGATCATTGAAATGTTTGATGCGAGCCTGAAAATGCTTTCAGGAGCTTATGATTCTTTTGAAAAAGAAAACAAACATTTGGTAGCCGGACTTTTCAAAGAGGACAAAAAACTTGATGAGATAAACATAAATGCTAATAAAATGATAGCCGGATTGATTAAGCAAAGTCCCGATTGTGTGGACGAAAGCCTACACCTGCTGTCTGTCATTAGAAAATTGGAACGTGTTGGTGACCAAACTGTAAATATTGCTGAAGAGATCATCTTTTTTATTGAAGCCAAGGTTTTGAAACATCAGAAACTAAAAAAACAGGAAAAATCATGATGAACCGTTCTTTGTAATTTATTATTGAATCTGGTCGCGTCTTGGCAAAAAAATGATGGAAGAGCCAATGGATTAATTTCATGATGGGCTATTAGGAAGAGCAAAACATTGTTAGACCATTTTTGTTATTGAAAAAATACAATTAAGGCCTTAAAACAGCTTATTTGGGAATACCGTATTCCAGATCGATGATTTTTGAATCATCTTTGCCAAAATAAATAAAACTGGCCGCCAAAAAGGATGGTGGGCCGTATTTGTCCCTGGCGTCATTCGAGAATCCATAGCCCTCAATAGGAATACCAAAAATGTTTTTATCAAGTTTCCCGTCTTTATTGATGTCGTGAAGGGCTGCAATCGCATAATTGCCGGTGGGAATGTTTTCGAACTTTACCAGTTCTTTGTTAGAGCTGATTTTGGTGACACTGCCTTTGTATGGCTCACTAACCGGAAAATCGGCTGCATTATTATACAACGCAACAATTAATTGCCCTTCGGTACTTTTAAACCCGGTTACCAGTATTAGTAAAGTTCCTGTTTCGGTTACCGGAGAATTTTTTTCATCATGTCCTGAAATAGTACCGGCAGCAAAAATAATCGATAAAAGCAAGGCTGATTTTTTCATGTTTTTAAGAATTATTTTTCCTTTAACTAATAAAAAAAGCGTAAAGGCTTCACTTTGTTTTTTATAAACTAAAAGCTGCGATCATTTATTTTCAAGCCCAGGGTTTTTAGGGTTTTTTAACAATCAACTGATGATAAAAATATACTACAAACCAAGCTGTAAAACTTAGTATTCATTGATGCAATTTTGCTGATATAAATCAATCCGAATGAAAAATTGAAGCTAATTTTATACCTTTGTACAAACAGGATTATTCATGGATAATGAACATATTATTCTACTGGTAGATGACGAGCCCGACATCATTGAGTTTTTAAGCTATAATCTGAAAAAGGAAGGTTTTAAAGTTTATACGGCCAGCAATGGCGCCGACGGAATTAAAACCGCCAAAGAGGTCATCCCTCATCTTATTGTGCTGGATGTGATGATGCCCGGCATTGATGGCATAGAGACCTGTTCAGAACTAAAAAAAATACCTGCGCTTGCAAAAACCCTTATCATGTTTCTGACGGCCCGCGGCGAAGACTATTCACAAATCGCAGGCCTTGATGCCGGTGCCGACGATTACATAACCAAGCCCATAAAGCCCAGGTTGTTTATAAGCCGCGTCAATGCATTACTCCGCAGGCATTCTGATGCTGAAGAAAGCACTCCGGAGACCTCGACCATGAAAATTCATGACCTGCTTATTGACAGGGAAAAATACGTTGTAATGAAACAAGGCCGGAAAATTGTCCTGCCGAAAAAAGAATTTGAGCTGTTGTATCTCTTGGCATCAAAGCCCAATAAGGTGTTCACCCGCGAAGAGATACTGTCAAAAATTTGGGGCGACAATGTTATAGTAGGCGATCGTACTATTGATGTGCATATCCGGAAAGTCCGTGAAAAAATCGGTGGTGAATTTTTAACAACCGTAAAAGGCATTGGTTATAAATTTGAATCATTATGAAAAAATACCGCCCTCAGGACATTTCGTTCAGATTAGCCTTTTATGTGTTTTTGTTTTTTTCAGTATTGATTTTCTCTTACTATTTTTTTATTTCTGGCCTTCGATTTGACTGGCTGTTCCTTATTATTACAGCCATATTGTTATTTTTTGGCGTTTACATTATTGGCAAAAAAGCCGTTGAAAATTATATCTTCAAAAAGATCAGGGTGCTGTATAAAACGATACACAATTTGAAAACGCCCAAACAAAAAATTAAAATTGAAGATAACTGGCTTGAAAATGCAGAAGCAGAAATTGAAAAATGGGCTGATGATAAAAAAAACGAGCTGGAAAGCTTGAGAAAGTCAGAAAACTACCGTCGCGATTTCCTTGGCAATGTATCACACGAACTGAAAACGCCCATTTTCAACATACAGGGTTATGTGCTTACACTGCTTGATGGTGGCCTGGAAGATCAGAGCATCAATCGTGAATACCTGCTGCGCACCGAAAAAAGTATCGACAGGATGATCGCCATAGTCAACGATCTGGAAATAATCTCAAAACTCGAATCAGAAACGCTGAAGCTGGAAAAAGAAAAATTTGAGCTGTCGGCCCTGGCTCATGATATCGTCGAAACTTATGAAATAAAAGCACAGCAAAAAAACATCTCCATACATATTCACAACAAACTTCCCGGCCTGGTTCAGGTTTTTGCCGACAAGGAAAAAATCAGGCAGGTACTGAACAACCTATTGGAAAATGCGATCAAGTATGGTAAAACAGATGGCCGGATCAAAATCACGTTTTATGATATGGATGAGTCGGTATTGGTAGAAGTTTCCGATAACGGTATCGGAATTCCCCAGGAAGATATTCCGAGAATCTTTGAACGCTTTTTCCGGTCGGCAAACGGAAGGGCTTTAGAACATGCAGGGAGCGGGCTGGGCCTTGCTATTGTAAAACATATTATTGAAGCGCACGGGCAAACGATAAATGTGCGCAGCAGCCTTGGAGTCGGCACTACTTTTGGCTTTACACTGCAAAAAGCATAATTCATTTGAGGAAATTCTGAAACAAAAAAAGTGCGAAGGTAAGCTCCGCACTTTTTCTTTGATTAATCCTGTTTTACCGTATGCCCGCAACGTTCTTTCCATTCGGCTTTAAACTTTTCGCGTTCTTCAGGGCTCATGTGCATCCATTTCCCGTGCCAGTCGTGCATATGGTTATGGTGTTTATGATGGCCGGGGCCATGCATAAAACCACCAAACAGTATCTTTGACAGTACCAATATTCCTAATGCCTGCCAGAAAGTAATGGTACTTATGCCCAACACTCCGGGAAGTATGGCATTCCACAGAAGCATCACCAGGCCCCCGAAAATAAATACACCTGCCGCAATAGCAATTGGAATGAAAATGGCTTTGAGGATCCAGGATCTTTTTCTACTTTGTTGTCCGCAACACATCATGATTTCTAAGTTTTAAATTGTTAATAATCGTAAACCATTTTTTGAAGGCGTTTGCGCAGATAAGCCACTGCGTAACGCTTTCGCGATATGATCGTTTTAATGTTATCACCGGTTTTGTCAGCGATCTCCTGCAGGGTCATTTCCTCCATCTCATTCCAGACAAACACCTGTCGTTGTTTTTCGGGAAGTTCGTCCAACGCAGCAAAAAGTTTTTCCCTGAAATAGGCCTGCTCAAATTCCATATCAGGCTTCACTTCATCCTCAAGTAATGCTTCAGGGTATTGCCATGCGCCGTCTTCATCCACATAAGCAAAATCTTCAAGCGACAAGGTGGTTTGTTTACGGTTTTTGTCGATGATCCTGTTTTTGCTTACACGGTAAAGCCACGAACTCAGTTTGCCTACCGGCTCGCTTTCGATGACGGTGCTCAACTGATACCAGACATCCTGCAGGATATCTCTGGCGTCTTCATCATTTTTTACACGGCTGCGTATAAAACTGAACAAACGCTTTCCATATTGCTGCACAGCATAAATAATTGATTGTTGTCGCTGCACCATCGGTAATGTCATTAATTCGTCCATATAAACAATAAGACGAATGAATCAGGAAAATACTTTAAATGGAGATTATTTTTTATGATTATTTTTAAGGTAACGAAATCCGTTTCAAAACGATACAAAAGTATAACGCCTAAACTGCCTAATACTTAAGCCATTTCCAAAGTTCGCGGTAACTTATTTTCTTACCATACATTAAAATTCCGGTGCGGTAAATTTTCGCTGCAAGCCAGGTACAGGCAAGAAAGCCCAGAACCAGTATGCCCATGGAAAGAATAAGTTCTAAAACCGGCACCCCAAAAGGTATCCGGATCATCATAACAATCGGGGATGTCAGCGGGATTATGGAAAACCAGAAAGCTATCGGCCCCTGGGGATTTTCAATAATGGGCTGTGCCAGAATAAACGCAAGTATCAGGGGAATGGTGATAGGCAGCATGAACTGTTGCGTATCCGCTTCGTTGTCGACGGCGGATCCGATAGCGGCAAATAAGGCGGCATATAAGAGGTACCCGAAGAGAAAGAAAAAGAAAAAAGATGCAATTATCAGCGTAAAATTGTAATTCCCGATGCTTTGAAACACGGACTGAATCATTTCGTTATCGGAATTCTGAGCAGGTTTCGTATCGGTATTTTCAGGAAAAAGGGTGTTGCTTTGTTGAGTGAATTGTGTTTGTTCGGTTTTTACAACATCTTTGTGGCCGACTGTCAGCTGAAATACAGTAACTATGGACAAGGTCAGTACGATCCACAACAAAAACTGTGTCAGTCCTACCAATGCAATACCGACTATCTTTCCCAAAAGCAACTGGAAGGGTTTTACCGAAGAAACAATGATCTCAACGATACGGCTGGTTTTTTCTTCTATCACTCCCCGCATCACCTGATTACCATACATAAAAATGGAAAAATAAATCAGGAATCCGGCAAAAACGCCTATCAGCGTTGTGGCCAGCGGCAGGTTCTTTTCTCCGGTTTTTATATTTTCAGAGTTTATCGTAATATCGACCTTGGCCTCATCAATCTTCTGCTTGTCGATCCCGTATAGTTCTATGAGTTTTTTATTCTCATAAATATACTTCATTTTATCTTCAATGTACGAGGTAACGGTGTTTCCCGGTTGTTTATCCGAATAGTAAATAATGGCCTTCGTAGGCTCAAGAAGGTTTGGTTGAGGAATATACAACAACGCGGATGATTTACTTTCATCAAAATTGGCAATGGCGGTTTCAAGATCGGTATTTATGTAATTGAATTTAATAGTCTGATTACTGCCAAGATTATTGTATATACCGGTTTCATCGAGTACCTCAATAACTTTTACTTCTTTATCCAGTTTGGCAATATAATAAGGGACGATCATCAACGCAGCCATCAGCAATGGCCCCAGAATGGTCATCACGATAAAAGACCGTTTCTTGACCCTCGACAAATATTCACGTTTTATGATGATCAGCGTTTTTTTCATAGTACTTATTCGGTCAGGTTATTAGATATTGAATTTAAATGAGGGGTGTCGGAGTTTACTTTAGCAATAAAAATATCGTTCATCGTGGGAATGACCTCCTGCACGGCGTGGATGTTACCGTAAGGCATTAACGCCTGGATGAGTTCGTTGGTGGATTTGTTGTTTAGAATTTTTATTTGCGCTTTAAGCACTTCTTCATCGTGAGTTTCTGCCACCACTTCAAAATCGTGGTTCAGGGTATCTTTCAGCAGTTTGTTGTAACCGGCTATTTCAACCTGGTACACATTGGTTTTATAAGAGTATTTAATTTCACTGACTTTGCCTTCCAGGATTTTTTTTGATTTGTTGATCAACGCAATATGGTCGCACAATTCTTCCACCGAAGCCATATTATGCGTAGAAAACAGGATGGTGGCGCCGTTATCCCTTAAACGAAGGATTTCCTCTTTAATGAGCGAGGCATTTATCGGGTCGAACCCGCTGAATGGCTCATCAAATATCAGAAGTTTCGGTTCATGCAGCACAGTAACGATAAATTGAATTTTCTGCTGCATCCCCTTTGAAAGTTCTTCCACTTTGCGGTTCCACCAACCCAAAAGCTCGAATCTATCAAACCAGAACTTTAACTTTTTCATCGCATCGCTGTATGACAATCCCTTGAGCTGGGCAAGATACAGAGCCTGTTCTCCGACTTTCATTTTTTTGTACAGGCCTCGTTCTTCGGGCAGATAGCCAATACGTTCAACAAGGTTTTTATGAAGTTTTTCGCCGTGAAGCAACACTTCGCCTACATCCGGTATGGAGATCATATTGATGATACGGATCAATGTAGTTTTTCCGGCTCCGTTAGGGCCCAGCAAACCGAAAATACTTTGCTCGGGAACCTTTATCGATACATCATCCAGCGCGACATGATTCGCGTAACGTTTGGTAATATTTTTTGTTTCTAGTAAATCCATTTACAATTGATCTCTGTTAAATGACATCCGTTCGCTGCTTACTGAAAAAACTCCCTCATCTTTTCAAAAAAGTCTTTGTCTTTATTATTTGGCTGAGGTTTGACATTTTCAGAATCCATCATTTTTGTGATGGTATTTTTTTCTTCTTTCGACAAATGCTGAGGCGTCCAGACACTGATACCGACAAGAAGATCGCCACGCCCATGATAATTCAGCGACGGGAGCCCCTTGCCTCTAAGTTTTAGTATTTTCCCTGACTGGGTACCGGGGTCAATTTTAACCCGCGCTTTACCTTCCAGCGTAGGAATTTCAACACTTGTGCCCAGCACCGCTTCCGGGAAGCTGATGTATTGGGTATAAAGAAGATTGTTGCCTTCGCGCCGCAGATCCGGATGTTCAAGCTCTTCTATCAGCACAATCAGGTCGCCGGGATGACCTCCACGTGCTGCGGCATTTCCTTTGCCACTCACCGAAAGTTGCATGCCTTCCGCCACACCGGCAGGGATTTTTATACTTATGATTTCATCGCCTTTTACGATCCCGTTTCCGAAACAGGAAGTACATTTTTCGGTAATGGATTGTCCTTCGCCGCCGCATGCCGGACAGGTTGATGTGGTTTGCATCTGCCCGAGAAATGTGTTGGTCACGCTGACAACGTGTCCCCGGCCGTTGCATGTCTGGCAGGTTCTGTAAGAGGTACCGGCTTTGGCGCCTGTGCCTTTGCAATCCTGGCACGAAATGTATTTGTTGACATTAATTTTTTTCTCGACACCCGTGGCAATTTCTTCAAGGGTCAGTTTAATTTTAACCCGGAGGTTGCTGCCGTAGTTTACTTTACGGCGCTGAGATGAACCGCCAAAGCCTCCGAAGCTGCTGAATGCGCCACCGAAGATATCGCCAAAATGGCTGAAGATATCGTCCATGCTCATGCCGCCGCCGCCAAATCCATTGTTCCCGTTTACCCCGTCAGGCCCGAAACGATCGTAACGACTACGTTTTTCGGGGTTGCTCAGCACATCATAGGCATGGGCCGCCTCTTTGAATTTCTCTTCCGCCTCGGCATTACCCGGATTTTTATCAGGATGATATTTAATCGCCATCTGGCGGTATGCTTTTTTCAGTTCTGCCTCGCTGCAGTTTTTGTCAACCCCGAGAACTTCGTAGTAATCACGTTTAGTCATAAAAAATTTTTTAGCTGGCTACGACCACTTTTGCAAAACGCAGTACTACGCCATTCAGGTAATATCCTTTTTCCGTCACATCTATAATCCGGCCTTTTTGTTCCTCACTTTGTGCCGGAACATTGGCAATGGCTTCGTGATGGTCGGTATTGAATACTTCGCCCATGGATTTAATTTCTTCCAATCCGGATTTAGCAAGCACAGACTTGTATTTTTCATAAATCAGGACCAGACCATCTTTGAGGCTTTTCATCGTTTCATCATCAGGGAAAGCGCTGATGGCCCTTTCGAAGTCATCCAACACAGGCAACATCGCACTGATCACATCCGCCGAGGCGGTCTTAATGAGTTCCAGTCGTTCTTTTGATGTGCGTTTTTTATAATTATCAAATTCTGCATGCAACCGTAAAAACTTATCAGTCATTTCGTCAATCCGGTTTTTTTGTTGCGAAATAATTTCATCTTTGTCGGGTTCTGCAACTTCAGCAATTGTTTCTTCTTTGTTGTCGGCAGCCTGATCAGCTAAAGGCTTAGTATCTTCCCGGGCATTCTCATCTTTCGGGTTGGCAACCCCTTTCTTTTTCATAGTTTAGTTCAGTTACAAGTTTTTTTTGGCTTAGCAATATTTTTGCCAATGGGTATTTTCAGACATTTTGTCAGAATAATGTTTCTTTAAATTCTTCTACTTTTTCCTGCTGATTGAAAACTTCCTGATCTTCTTCAACATCAAACAGTTGAAGTTGGTTTTCGCTGATATAATCCTCTTCAGGCAATGAGTCGGCAAATTTAATAATATAATCCCGGATGGCAGTTTTAATCATTTTATTTGGACTCGTTTTCTTTGCCCTGCAGAACTTATCAATGATTATTTTCTGCTTCTCTGAAAGTTTAAACTCAAATTTCTTATATTTTATCTTTCTTTTTTTCTTTTTTTTGACTGCTACCATCTGCAGAAATTTTTTTACGCATTATAAAAGTGAACAAAAGTAATAAAAAAACAAATTTTTGTCATCATTGTCCCTTCCTTTTGATTATGTTTTTTATCTTAGCATCCTTTTAACGCAAAAACACAAGAGATGATAAACTATAAATTATTCGATCCTAAAAGCATCGTGGTTGTGGGCGCATCTAACGATGTCACGAAACCCGGTGGTAAAATTCTGAAAAACATCATTGACGGGAATTATAAGGGAAAACTATATGTTACCAATCTTAAAGAATCGGTAGTTCAGGGCATCAACGGGTTTAAGGATATTTCAGACCTGCCTCAGGTGGATCTTGCCTGTATTGCCATTGCTGCCAAATACATTCCGGAAACGGTTGAGGTGCTTGCCCGGAAAAAAGGGACCAAAGCTTTTATCATCATCTCGGCCGGTTTCAGCGAAGAAAGCAAAGAAGGTGCTGCACTGGAAAAACAAATCGTTGATACGATAAACAGCGTTGACGGCTGCCTGATAGGCCCGAACTGCACCGGTATCTGCACGCCTCTGCATCACAGCTATTTCACACTTCCGATACCCAAACTGGAGCCACAGGGCTGTGATTTTATCACCGGTTCGGGCGCCACCGCCTGTTTTATTCTGGAAGCCGGAATTACCAACGGGTTGACATTTTCCAATATCATTTCTGTAGGAAACAGCGCCCAAATAGGTGTGGAAGAAATGCTGGAATATTTTGATAATACGTTTGACCCGGCCACCAGCTCAAAGGTGAAAATGCTGTATATCGAAAATGTCCGTAATCCGAAGAAATTGCTTAAACACGCGTCATCGCTGATAAGCAAAGGCTGTAAGATCGCTGCCGTTAAAGCCGGTTCGTCGGCTGCCGGAAGCCGTGCCGCCTCTTCTCATACCGGTGCGCTGGCAAGCTCGGATGTAGCCGTGGATGCCTTGTTCCGTAAAGCCGGCATCGTACGTTGCAGCGGAAGGGAAGAACTGATCAGCGTGGCTTCGGTCTTTATGCATCCGGAACTGAAAGGGAAACGTATTGCCATCATCACCCATGCCGGCGGGCCGGCCGTGATGTGTACCGATGCCTTGTCAAACGGCGGCATGGAGGTTCCACATATTAATTCCGAAGCTTCGGCTGAACTGCTGACGAAATTATTCCCGGGTTCTTCGGTGGCCAACCCTATTGATTTTCTGGCCACAGGTACGGCTGAACAATTAGGCATCATCATCGACTACGTAGATCAGAAATTCGAAAATATTGACGCCATGGTGGTGATCTTCGGTACACCGGGTTTGTTCAGGCTGTTTGATGTTTACAATGTGCTGGATGCAAAAATGAAAACGGCAAAGAAACCGATCTTTCCGGTTTTACCTTCGATCATAACAGCAGCAGAAGAAGTGAAAGATTTTATTTCTAAAGGAAGGATAAACTTCCCCGAAGAAGTGGTTTTGGCCAACGCCCTGGCAAAAATTTTTCATACAAATAAAACCTACGAGCTTGAACCTGTTTTGCCAAAAGTAGATACCGCAAAAATCCGTTCTGTTGTTGACAAAGCAAAAGACGGTTATATCGCACCTGCTGAAATTCAGGCCTTGATGGATGCTGCGGGAATTCCGCGCGCCGGTGAAGCCGTGGTCACCACCAAAGAAGCTGCTGTAGCTGAAGCACAGAAGCTCGGATTCCCGGTGGTCATGAAAGTAGTCGGACCGGTTCACAAATCCGATGTAGGCGGCGTAGTACTGAATGTAAAAAATGTCGAAACCGCCGAACGGGAATTTGAACGTATGATGATAATAAAAGACACCACCGCCGTTTTGATCCAGCCGATGCTTAGCGGCACCGAACTTTTTGTCGGAGCTAAGTTTGAACCGAAATTCGGGCATATGATCTTGTTCGGACTGGGCGGTATTTTCATCGAAGTGCTGAAAGATGTTTCGGCAGGCCTCGCTCCTATTGGAAAAGCGGAAGCCGGCACCATGATCAAAAGCTTGAAAAGCTACAAAATCATTGAAGGTGTCCGCGGGCAAAAAGGTATCAACCAGGAATTGCTGGTGGATATCATCATGCGTTTATCGGCGCTCTTACAGGCGGCTCCTGAAATTCAGGAACTTGATTTTAATCCGTTGTTGGGTAATTCGGAAAAGGTGGTGGCTGTGGATGCACGAATTCGGATTGAAAAGTAAGGCTGAAACAACAAAAGCTGGCAGTTGTTGGATTCATGGCATTTTTAGGTATTCATGATTTTTCATAAATTTTTACATATACAAAAAACTTTTCGTATATTTGTGTAAAGTTTAACCTATATGTAAAATGGATTACAAGGCTTATATCCCTGAAAAGATCATACTGCGTCAGCATTACCTGGCAAGCAGTTCTAAGTTTCTGGAAAAGGACCTGATAAAGATTTATACAGGACAACGGCGTGTCGGCAAGAGTTACATGCTGTTCCAAATGATCAAGTATGTGGAACAACATTATAAAAAACCCAACATTATTTATATCAGCAAAGAACTTCCCGAATTCCGTGAGATCAGAAACGACAAAGATCTTATTGATTTTGTGCATTCCCGGATTTCCGGAAAAATGAATTTTTTATTTATTGATGAAGTACAGGAAATAGAAAATTTCCACAAGGCGCTAAGAAGCCTGTTGGCGGAGAAACAATACGATATATGGTGTACGGGAAGCAATGCAGCCATGCTGTCAGATGATATTTCGGGACTGATGAGCGGCCGTTCCATCACCATAAATGTTTTTGCATTGTCGTACAAGGAATTTTTGCTTTTCCATCATCTGTCACCAGGCAGCGATACGCTTGATAAATACCTTCGGTATGGGGGCATGCCGTTCCTTCATAATATCGGGCTGGAAGATGAACTTGTTTTCGAGTACCTCAAAGGCATATATTCCACGATCCTGTTCAAAGACATTGTGGCAAGGCAGAACATACGCAATACCGGTTTTGTCGAAAATCTTCTTTCGTTTGCCGCAGACAATATCGGTTCGATAGTTTCAGCAAAAAAAATCAGCGATTTTCTACGGTCAGAAAAAATCAATATTTCTCCGGTACGTGTGATTGAGTATCTGAAGTATATGGTGAATGCGTATATTCTTTTTCGCTGCAGACGGGCTGATATACAAGGGAAGAAGATTTTTGAATTCGGCGAAAAATATTATTTTGAGGACCTCGGTTTACGAAACATCATTAACGGTTATAAATTTAATGACATCGGAAAAATTATTGAAAATGCAGTATTCCTTCACGCAAAATATCATGGATATGATGTCTTTACCGGTTCATCAGGAACAAAAGAAATTGATTTCATCTGCGAGAAAAACCACAGAAGAAAATACATACAAGCTGCATACAGCCTTACCGATAAAAAAGTTTATGAGCGTGAATTCGGCAACCTAAAGGCGATCCGTGATCACCACCCGAAATATGTAGTGACGATGACGCCCTGGAATATGGATAACGATGAAGGCATCGAGCATTTTCAACTTGAAAATTTTTTAATGAAGGATTTATAAGGTTATCAGGTATTTTTATAAACCATGGTTTATTGTGTAAAAAGTAATTATGATTGGAACATGGCTGATCGGTGAGGACGGAAGGCTGCAAGGGGCATTGGCATTGCTTTATTCTTCGTTGACAGGTATTCCTGAAGCAAGATTGAAAACGTTAATATTTCGGTTCAATGCACGTCAAAAAAACAAAGCGGAAACCTGGGGGGTGAACCGCATCCGGATCAATCCCGAAGCATACCCAAATGCCGATGACCCGCAATGGATAGGCACCCTGGCTCACGAACTAACACACGAATACGACTATTATAAAAGCAAACTACCCGATTTCATCATCAGGTTTTTTGACCAGTGCGGCATAAAATTCAGGCAATATATTTTGCGTATGCCGCATGAAAAGGCTTATCAAAGCTCACCTTTAGAAAAAAGAGCTTTTGCCAGCCAAAAGGTCGTCATGGATTTTGTAAACAAATATTCAGTTCAAAAAATTCTTAGCAATCCTTCAATTTCGGAAAGTGAAAAAATTTCATTGATGCGGAATTTAATAGAAAAGGAATCTCTATTGAATTGCCGGGGTGACTAGCAACGTTAGGGTCTGAGCCCAGTCACCCCGACCATGAAAAATTTTCATTTTGGTTTAACAGCATTCAGCGTATCATGCACCACAATAACATCATCCGTAAGCTTTCCGCCAACCATATACATTTTCTTTCCCAGCATATCCAGGTTCCAGCTTGCATCAATATTATCCTTGTCGTAAATCAGGTTTTCCACATTCCTGGTCATGAAAATACTTTTACCTTCGGGCACTTCCAGAATTAGTTTTACAGACTGGTTACGCCATTTTTCATTACCCGGCAACATAAAATAATTATTAATAATTAAGGTAGAATCCGGGATTTTAACATCCAGTAAAATTGCTTCGGCTCTTTCCCGGGCGCTCATGATCGTGGTCCCGCGCGAAAATCTCACCACGGTAAGTTTATAATCACCTGTTTTAGAAGGAATGATTTTCAGCTTTGGAAATCCATATGCAACAAGCTTGTCGTTATAGTTTGAAAAATAACAGTTTTTAAATACAAAACGCTGATGATCGTAATTATCGGCTTCAATGAATTCTTCATCAATATATGGTTTGTGTATGATGCCGGGCAGGTTCTCTGCAACATCAATGGTCAGGGTTTGTTTGGGTTGCGGCAACACAACCTCCTGCTTGACGTTGCTTTTTTCGTTGAAATTGCCAATTACGTTCACCGTCAGGAAAATGGCCAGGATCAATCCTGTGAGCCATAACAAAGACGCGGTAACAGAGACAATACGGATCTTGGTTTTAAACCCGGCGATCAGGCGGATACTGTTGAAAATAAGCATTAACAGCGGCACGCCGATCAGTAAGATCAGGGAAACAACCACAAGCTGTTGCTGCCAGAGGCTTTCAAAAAACAAATTGGAAAGTACCGGAAACGATATGGACGAAATTCCCCATTTGGTAAAAAACAGGAAACTGTCGGATGCCGTCAGTGAAAGTATCAGCGAACCGGTCAACACAATGGCAATAACCAGAAGCACGATGCCTAAAAATATCAAAAGTGCACGGAGCAGGTAATAAATGACTTCGCCGAGGGCGCTGCCGAAGCCCGTTCCGGTTTCCTTGGCGGGCCTGGCCTGGCTGATCACCGATGCCATGTAGCGTTGCCTGTCGGAATAATACTTTTCTTTTTCTGCCCTGCGCATACGCCGCCTCATGGCCGCCTGTTCCTTGCGTGCATGATGCGATGCATCTTCTTTTCGTTCCTTAAACCGCGACCTGAGGTCAGCAAATTCGTTCCTGATGTTTTCCTGAATTTCCGAAATAGTCAACGGCTCGCCTTTCATATTCAGCTTTTCTTCGGTAGTTGAAGCCTTAGGGATGATGATCCAGAGTAAAATATAAATCAGCACACTTGATCCGAAGATAAATAAGGCAACAATAAAAAATATCCTGAACCATACGGGATCAACATTAAAATAATGGCCCAACCCGGAGCAGACGCCGCCAAGCACTTTGTGTTCGTCATCGCGGTACAGGCGTTTTTTAAAGGTGCTACTCTTTTCGTTTTGTTTTTCTTTTTCTTCTGCTGAACTTCCAATGTCATCAGGCTGGCCCAGGATTTTTATGGTTTCTTCTACGTCAGCGGGCGCAATAAGCGGCTGGCCCTGTTCTATTTTGCTTTGGAAAATTTCAGCAATCCGGCTTTCAATATCCTGAAGGATCTCTTCCTTACCTTCGGTATTTGCAAAATGCTTTTTCAGTGAATCAAGGTAGTTCTCAAGAAGTTTGTATGCTTCTTCATCAATCTGAAAAAACATGCCGCCAATATTGATCGTGATAGTTTTATTCATGGCTTTATATTTTTTAATTATCTTTTTTTGTTATTTGTTTTACTGAATTGACAAGTTCTTTCCAGCTTTCTTCGAGATTGGCAAGAAATATCCGGCCATCCTCAGTCAGCGTGTAATATTTCCGCGGCGGCCCTGACTTTGATTCTTCCCAGCGGTAGGTAAGAAGTCCGTCGTTTTTCAGGCGGGTCATCAAAGGATACAGGGTCCCTTCCACCACGATAAGTTTCGCGTCTTTCAACTTTTCCATAATGTCGGAGGCATACACATCTTTTTCCGAGACTATTGATAGTATGCAATATTCCAGGATGCCTTTCCGCATTTGCGCTTTTGAATTTTCAATATCCATTGTCAGGTCTTTGGTTAATTAAAGTTTTTAGCCATTAGCCATGAGCCATTAGCCATGTGCCACGAGCCATGTGCCACAAGCCATGAGCCACGGGCCATGAGCCATGAGCCACAACCCCATTGCCTATTGCCTTTTTGCTATTGCCTTTTGGCTGTTGGCTGTTGGCTGTTGGCTGTTGGCTAGTGGCTTTTGGCTATTTTCAATCATATTTTCAATTTATAATCAATTTCGGGACAAAGATAATACAATTCATAGTACTATGCAATACAAAGTACTAAAATTTTCAAATTATTAAAAAGAAATAATATAACTAATTGTTTTTCAATACGTTTAATTTACAGGTTTTTTCTGCAAGGATCAAAAAAAAATAATTACCTACTCAAAATGTAAAATCCATTTAAGAAATTAACGGATCATATAATTAGTAAAAGACAGACATTTTTGAAGACGGGGATTAAATAGTGATTGAGAGATTGGGAGATTGGCACTTCGGCTGCGCTCAGTGCCCTATAATGCGCTCAGTGCCCTAAAGGCAAATTGGGTAATTGGGTTGGATTAGTAGGATTGAGAGATTGAGAGATTGAGAGATTAAGGGCTGGTGAAGGCACAAAAAAAGCCACCCCAGAAGAGCAGCTTTTCTTCAATTATTATTTTTTACGAAATTTATCCTTTGTAAAATGGGAATTTCACCACTTTTGCTTTAATAAGTTTTTCGCGGATTTTTACATAAATTTCGCTATCCGGTTTCGAAAATTCGGTTTTAACATAGCCCATACCGATATTTTTCTGTAATGATGGCGCCATGGTTCCGGAGGTCACTTCACCGATTTTGTTTCCGGCAGCATCACAAATTTCATAGTAATGACGGGGAATCCCACGGTCGATCATTTCAAAACCCACCAGCTTACGGCTTACACCTTCGGTCTTGTGTTTCAGGTTGTATGCTTTGTCAATAAAATTCTTTTCGTCGGTGAATTTTGTGATCCAGCCCAAACCGGCTTCAATGGGAGAAGTGGTGTCGTTGATATCGTTTCCATACAGGCAGAATCCCATTTCGAGGCGCAAGGTATCGCGTGCTGCCAGGCCGATAGGTTTTATCCCGAATTCTTTACCGGCTTCCATCACGGCATTCCACATGACTTCGGCGTACTTATTCGGAAAATAAATTTCACAACCACCCGAGCCGGTATAACCGGTTGTCGAGAAAAGCACATCGTCAACACCTGCAAACTTCAATACTTTGAAGGTATAATATTCCATATCGGTTACCGTGGTTTCGGTCAGTTTCTGCATGGCTTTCAGAGCCAATGGGCCCTGAATGGCTAATTGGGAAGTTTCGTCCGAAGCGTTAGTGAGCTTAACGCCCAAATTATTGTTTTTATTTACCCAGGCCCAGTCTTTGTCGATATTAGCGGCATTTACCACCAATAAGAACTTTTCAGCACTAAAACGATACACCAGCAAGTCATCCACAATGCCGCCCTGTCCGTTAGGATAACAGGAGTACTGGATTTTACCATCCCAAAGCTTAGATGCGTCATTGGAAGTGACGTACTGAACAAAATCAAGGGCTTTCGGGCCTTCTACCCAAAATTCGCCCATATGCGAAACATCAAAAACGCCAAGCGCCTTACGGACGGTCAGATGTTCAATGATCAATCCTTCATACTGAATGGGCATATAAAAACCGGCAAACTCAACCATTTTTGCTCCGGCAGCCTCATGAATGTTACGAAATGCTGTTGTTTTCATTATTATATTTTAAAAAGATTTATAAATATGTGATTTGTTTTTTGAAATACAATTATCTTAAAAATCTGATTGTACGACAGGGCAAAAATATAAATAATTACTTACGATTAAAAGAACTTTTTTGAACCGAAATAATTTGCGCCCGGTGAAATGATATTTCACGGCAAATTTATTTTTATCTTTGACCACTGAAAAATCACACAAGAAATGTTTTTTTCAAAACTCAATATTCCCCGCTGGCTCATACTGTTGATCGATGTGTGTATCTGCGCCTTTTCAGTAGTGCTGGCCTATATGCTGCGATTCAACTTCACCCTGCCTGCCACCGATGCGCACGACCTGCCTTATGTGCTTGCATATATGGTTGGCATCAGGTTTTTATCTTTTATCATAGCCAAGACGCATACCGGAATCATTCAATACAGTAGCACCAGTGATGCTTTACGTATTGTTATTGTTACAACCATCGGGTCGTTGTTTTTCGTTGCCACGGATCTGGTGTCGTATTTTTTTATCAACAAAATTAATTTCATTCCCTACTCCATTATCATCATTGATTTTATTACCACTTCCGCCGTACTTGTTGCCTTCCGCATTTTTGTCAAAATCGCGTACATGGAGATCAACAATCCTTCGCGCAACAAGACCAACGTGCTGATATACGGCGCCGGTGAGAGCGGGCTTATTTCAAAACGTTCCCTCGACCGCGATGCGGGGACCAAATACAAAGTGCTTGGCTTCATTGACGATGATCCCAAAAAGATCGGAATGAAAATCGAAGACATTCCCATTTATGGGCCGGACAAACTGGAAAAGCTTTTAGAAACCAACGCCATCGAACACCTGATCATCTCCATACAGAACATCAAAGCATCCAAAAAACAGGAGATCATCGAAAAATGTATGGCATACAACACCAAGGTGCTGAGCGTGCCACCCGTAAGCCGCTGGATCAACGGCGAACTCAGCTTTAAGCAGATCAAAAAGATCAATATTGAAGATCTGCTTGAACGGGATGAGATAAAACTGGATGAGGAAAAAGTCAGGCTGGAACTTATAGATAAAACGGTGCTGGTTACCGGCGCTGCTGGATCCATTGGTAGTGAGATCGTGCGCCAGGTAGCGCGGTTTTCGCCCAAAAAAATCATTCTCATCGATCAGGCAGAATCGCCAACGTACTTTCTCGAACTGGAACTGAATGAAAAATACCCTGCAGTGAATTTCGAGACCATCATTTGCGATATCAACCACAAGGTGCGGATGCGTAAGATCATGGAAACCTTTGTGCCGAATATCATTTATCACGCGGCTGCATACAAGCATGTTCCTTTGATGGAAAACAACCCGGTAGAGGCTGTCTTCACCAATGTGGTGGGAACAAAAATCCTTGCCGATCTTGCTGTGGAATTCAAGGCCGAAAAATTTGTCATGGTTTCCACCGACAAAGCCGTGAACCCGACCAGTATCATGGGGGCCACCAAACGTATTGCAGAAATATACACCCAATCGCTCAACAGCCAGGGCAACACACGGTTCATCACCACGCGCTTTGGTAACGTACTTGGATCCAATGGTTCGGTGATACCGCTGTTCCGCGAACAGATTGAAAAGGGCGGGCCTGTAACCATTACCGATCCGGAAGTTACGCGGTTCTTTATGACCATACCCGAAGCCTGCCGGCTGGTACTTGAAGCAGGAACGATGGGCAACGGCGGTGAGATTTTCATTTTCGACATGGGCAAGTCGGTAAAAATCCTTGACCTGGCAAAAAAGATGATCAAGCTTTCGAGGCTTACCTTGGGAAAAGACATCCAGATAAAATATACGGGGCTACGCCCGGGCGAAAAACTGTACGAGGAACTGCTCAACAATAAAGAAAATACACTCCCCACCTACCATCCGCAAATCATGATCGCGAAAGTGGTTGAAACCGATTTTGATACGATTTCAAAACAGGTGAACGAGCTGGACAAACTGCTATACCTGCACGACAACATGCAGATCGTAAAGAAAATGAAGGAGATTGTTGCAGAATTCAAGAGCCAGAATTCGGTGTATAAGAAGTTGGATGAGTAAGCTTGAATAGCAGTTTAATTCGAATATATTTCATTGCAGATTTAACAAGAACGGCTATTACTTCTTAGTTACAAACCTACGCATTAAAAAAGTCCGAAGTCACAGACTTCGAACAACTGAGTTCGAGGTTTTAATCAATTTTAGCTTAATTCTTTTTTCTTTGTCAAATTTTTCTTTTTCTTCCCCTATGCTATTTTGAGTCCATTCATATTTTACAAAATTCTTATGCCTTTTAAATACTGCTTCATTATTCCCAAATTTAACTAATAAAAAATTTTTTTTATCATTAACGTACCTGCCTGTTCTAACCTTATTCTTCCAATTAAGATAGGCAGTGTTATCATCACTAATTTCGCCTTTATAAATGATCCACTTATAGGTGGAGTCAGAGTATAGTATTAATACAGTTTTTGTTTTTTTTGAAGAATTTCTGTGCTTTAAAAAAATAACACTTTCGTATACTGTAGAATCCCTGTTTTGCGAAATGCAAATATCACATACAGAAAACAAAATGATTAATAATAGAATTATTTTTCTATACATGTGTAATTTATTTAGTCAGAATTTTGGTTACAATTAATATAGCTTTCGATAGTTAAAAAAGAACATAATTGCCCGCATTTTCGCGTCGTCGCCGGATAAAAATCGAAGTCATAAACAGGCTATTATTCCAATTTAATTTCTTTCAAAATATTATTATCCCTGTCAAAAATGCACAATGTTTTCTTGTCAAGCATTTTAATAATCACAGTATCTATATGATAATTGTTTTAATAAAGATTTTTTGTAGTTTTCAATCCGGGGAATATTCTTTTTTCTAATTTAACAGAAACGCTTGTCCGACTCATTGCTCCCGGATCATATAAATATGCTTTAATTGATTTATTGCCGTATTTAATCTCATTGAGGCATCTGTAGCTTTTGTCAACGCCACCCCAGGATATTATATTTATAGTATCTAAAAAGGCTATAAAAACAAATGGTAAAAGAATTAAACCAAATAGTCCAAATGTAATCCCCAAAGATATTTTTGCCCACAATCGTTTCGAAAACAGTGAATCTAGAAATAATAATACAATACCAACATATGCATGAATAAAAACAAGATTTTCAATAATCGGATTTTCAATAATTACAACATGGTTGAAGAAAAGTAGTAATAATAATAACGTGAGAATTATTAAAACTGCAGTAAGCGTTTTTCTTTTCTTGAGAAATTTATTCATGTAACGGGTACTTATAACTGTCCTTCCGCACCATCACTGCACTATTTTAAATAACTTTTATTTATTCTGCATACCCTAACCCTTCAACACCTTATTCACCAGATCGGCGGCATCCTGCAACTTGATGGCGGAGAAGACTTTTAGCCCGGACTTGTCGATGATCTCTTTTGCCTCCTCGGCGTTGGTGCCCTGCAACCTCACGATAATCGGCACTTTTATTTCACCTATGCTTTTATAGGCATCGACAATACCGTTGGCAACCCGGTCGCAGCGCACTATCCCGCCAAAAATATTCACGAGGATGGCTTTGACATTCGGGTCGCTGAGGATGATGCGGAAGGCTTCTTCCACGCGTTTGGCATCGGCAGATCCGCCCACATCCAGAAAATTTGCCGGCGAACCTCCACAAAGTTTTATAATATCCATGGTGGCCATCGCCAGCCCGGCGCCATTGACCATGCAGCCAACGTTGCCATCCAGCTTTACGAAGTTCAAACCGTATTTTCCTGCCTCTACTTCGGTGGGGTTTTCTTCCGAAAGATCACGCATATTGGCAATAATGCAATGACGGTACAGGGCGTTGTTGTCGGCAACCATTTTGGCATCCGCAGCAAATATCTTATCATCAGAGGCTTTGATCACCGGATTTATTTCGAGCAACGACAAATCGCAGCCTGTATAAGCTTTATAAAGATTTTTCAGAAAGGGCAACATATTTTTATAGGCTTCGCCTTCGAGCCCGAGGTTAAAGGCAATCCTGCGGCACTGAAAGGCCTGCATACCAAGAGCCGGATGTATCTCTTCCTTAAATATCTGATCGGGAGTTTCTTCGGCCACCTTTTCGATATCCATACCACCCCGCGGCGAATACATCAAAATATTCTTCCCGGTCTGCCGGTTCAGCAGTATGCTTACATAAAACTCCTTTATGGGTTTCGGTCCCGGGTAATAAATATTTTGTTCGATAAGCACCTTGTGTACCTCCTTGCCTTCGGCTTTTGTCTGTGGCGTTACCAGGTGCATGCCGATGATCTGCTGTGCAAAATCATACGCTTCCTGGTAACTCGAAGCAATTTTCACGCCGCCGCCTTTGCCTCTTCCGCCTGCATGTATCTGGGCTTTCACCGCAAACTTTTCGGTGCCGATGCTGGTATTTAAAGCATAAGCCGCATTTTTTGCTTCTTCGGGTGTCGTGGCGATTATGCCTTCAGGAACACTGACATTAAAAGTTTTCAGAAGCGCTTTTGCCTGATATTCATGTAGATTCATGTTTTTCTTTTTTTAACGATTTCAAAAATAAGTAAAATATTAAACAAAACCATTATCGTCGGGGAAAAATAACAAAATTCATCAGAGGCATAAAAGCCATCCTTTATGAAGCGCAGGACACACTATGGGATTCAAACCTGCTGGGATATTTTTTTCTTTACAAAAAGCCACAGAATGGCATTTAATATTTATTTTCGCAATAATGAACGGGTTGGTTAAAATATTTTGCCCTTTGATATTGTTGTTGTTTTTCTGTCCTCCCGAGATTTCGGCCCAGAAAAAAACAGCTCACGCGGCACGTTTTTCAACGGTTCCCAAAGTTGACGGCATTTTAAATGATGCGTGCTGGAGCCAGTGCGATTCTGTGGAGGATTTTGTACAATATGTTCCGGTTTATAATAAAAAACCTTCACAGCGGACCGTGGTCCGTATCGGTTATGATGATGAAGCCATCTATGTCGGCGCTATGATGTACGACACCGCTCCCGACAGCATTTTCAGGGAAGTCGGCACCCGTGATGACGAGCTTAATGCCGATAAATTTGCCATACAGTTCGACACGTACAACATGCAGACGGACGCCTATACTTTTGTGGTCTGGGCCTCGGGTACACAAGCCGACTGGCGGCAAAACGACGCCACATACAATGCCGTCTGGCAAAGCGCTACAAAAATAATTGATAAAGGCTGGGTTTGTGAGATGAAAATTTCTTATTCCGCCTTACGCTTTCCAAAAATCAAGGAGCAAAACTGGGGAATGCAGATCTTCAGGGGTATCCGAAGGCACCGTGAAACCGACCAGTGGGCGCTGGAAATCAAAGGCAATGCCAATTACCTGAAAGACTGGGGAATCCTGCAAGGGATCAAAGAAGTAAATCCTTCGCTGAGATTGTCCGTCACTCCTTTCATTTCGCTTTATGGCGACCATTATCCCTACAACGAAAAAGGCAAAAGCAATTTTTCATATTCTTTCAGCGGTGGGCTTGACCTGAAATACGGGATCAACGAGAGTTTTACGCTGGATGTAACCCTGCTGCCCGACTTCAGCCAGGTTCAATCAGATTATCAGGTTAAAAATATAACCGCTTTTGAAACGGTGTATGAAGAATACCGACCGTTTTTCACTGAAGCCATCGACCTTTTCAAGGAAGGAGACCTGTTTTATTCACGAAGGATCGGCCGCGAACCCTTAGGCTTTTACGGTGTTTATGATTCGATTGCAACCGGTGAAATCATCAAAAAAAATCCCGGCCAGGCAAAATTAATTAACGCGATAAAACTCTCCGGCCGGAATAAAAAAGGAACCGCTGTGGGGGTTTTTAACGCCATCACCAACAATATGTACGCAACCCTTGAAGATTCAACGGGAAACACCCGGAAAATACTCACCGAACCTTTAACGAATTACAATATTCTTGTCCTGGATCAGATAATAAAAAATAATTCGAAAATTTACTTCGTGAACACCAATGTGATCCGGGATAAAAAATACGATGATGCCAATGTTACGCTGCTCGGTTTGACGTTGAACGACAAAAAAAATATGTACCAGTTTGCAGGATCAGCCGCACTAAGCATGAAACTTCATAAAAATGATACCCTGGAAAAGAAAATTACAAACACGCTGGGTTATAAATATTCGGTGTCGTTCGGAAAAGTCAGCGGAAAATTTCAGTTCAGCGTATACCGTAATGAGATGAACGATACCTGGGACGCCAACGACCTGGGTCTGGTGCTTCAAAATAACAGGACCACTACCGGCGCCACCTTCAAATACAATATCTACGAACCTTTCTGGAAGTTTCGTGACATGACGAACACCCTGAATATCTACCATACGGAAAACTTTCTTGCCAAACGGGTAGAGGAATTTCAGTTTGAATACACCGGGGTTGTGACAACCAGAAAGTATTTGAGCATTTGGGCGGAACTTACTGTGAGCCCGTTGCCGGTGAATGTTTTTGCGGACACCCGAACCCCGGGAAGGTTTTTTATCATCGACAATTGGTATTATGCTTCGTTGGGAATTTCATCAGACTACCGAAAAAAATTCGCATTGGACATGGGCGTTGATTTCTGGCAGGAAATAAAAGGTGACGGAATTTATTATGGCATAACCGTAAATCCTATTGTAAAACCTTCAAGTAAGTTTACCTTTAATATTGCCAGCAAATACGAAGGAAGCTATAATGATATCGGCTTTGTGTACAAAGATGACATCGGGAACATCATCATCGGCAAACGTGATATTATTACCGTTCAGAATCAGCTGGAAGCACGTTACATGTTTAAAAACAATTTATCGCTGAGCCTTCTGGCAAGGCATTACTGGTCGAAAGGGAAATATGACCAGCATTACAAACTTGATAACGACGGGATTTTGATCGTAGATCCGCTGCTGGTGCTGAATGAAGATTATAATTTTAATTTCAACGCCTTTAATGTGGACCTGATGTTTTTCTGGGAATTTGCCCCGGGAAGCAGCCTGAACATTACATACAAGAACAATATTTCTAAAGACAGCCAAATAATCGTTCCCTCCTATTTCAGAAATTTTGGGAACATCTTTTACGAAAAACAATTAAATTCGCTTTCCATAAAAGTTGTTTACTACCTCGATTACCAACAGGTAAAAAGCATGGCTAACAAGAACAAGCAGAAAAAAATTCATTATGATAAAAGCTGAAAACATTCAAAAAACGTATGGAACGCTGAACGTATTAAAAGGCATTGATATTGAAATTGCCAAAGGTGAGATTGTAACAATATCAGGCGCTTCGGGTGCCGGAAAGACAACCCTGCTGCACATCATCGGCACTTTAGACAAGGCAGATTCCGGTTTTGTTGAAATTAACGGAATCAATACCGCCACGCTGAATGAGAAGAAACTTGCAGCCTTCCGTAACCGCCATATCGGTTTTGTTTTTCAGTTTCATCATTTACTGCCGGAATTTACCGCATTGGAAAATGTTTGCATCCCTGCTTATATAGCACATGTATCAAAAAAGGAAGCTGAAAAAAAAGCCCTTGAGGTTCTTGATTTTCTAGGCTTGAGTCACCGGATCTCACACAAGCCATCGCAATTATCCGGAGGAGAACAGCAGCGTGTGGCTGTGGCACGGGCACTTATTAACAACCCCGATGTTGTCCTTGCTGATGAGCCATCGGGCAACCTGGATTCGGAAAATGCCAAAGAACTTCACAAATTGTTTTTTGATCTTAGGGACAAGTTCAACCAAACATTTTTGATTGTTACCCATAACACTGAATTTGCAGGCATGTCAGACCGGACTATTCATATGAGGGACGGATTGATACAGGCATAACCCCAAATAACGCATTAAAAATTTCTATTGCGTAGTAATAGGACAAATCAATCATTACAATCAGATATTCAATAAAATACAATTCATTTATTAATGCGTAATCGACTAAGAAAATGTAATACCAACAAGGCGGTAACATTTTCTAAGTCGGGGTTACCCAGATTCAACGCACGATCCCACGCACTACACAATAGTTCACTACGTTCCTATTGCGCAATCTGGGTTAAAAAAAACGGCAGGAATTTCTTACTGCCGTTTCATTTTTTTTAGGAAATTTATTTTAGCAACAGGTCGTTTATGGCCTGCACAAAGCTCTGTTTTGGCATGGCGCCCATACTCATCTGCGGCTGGCCTGTTTTAGGGCAGAACAAAATGCTGGGAATACTCTGAATGCCAAAAGCCATCGCAAGGTCCTGTTCGGCTTCGGTGTCCACTTTATAAATATTGATTTTGCCGGCATATTCTTTTGAAAGTTCTTCCAATACCGGTGCTACCATCTTGCAGGGGCCGCACCAGTCGGCATAAAAATCAATTATGCAGGGCAGTGCACCTTTGAATTTCCATTCTTTTTCGGTTTCGAAATCAAAAACCTTTTCTTTGAATGTTTCTTTTGTTAAGTGTTCCATGGTTGTTATTTTTAATTATTTATTTTTTCTTTTCAATGATTTGAATTGTTGATTAAGCGTTACACCTTGTTCTGCTCAATTATGTTCAACTTCAGGACTATTCCACCCTCAAAACCTTGTGAATTGCGTTCACATATTCCTGCTTCGGATTCAATCCGATGATCATCTGCGGCTGGCCTTTCATAGGGCATAACAATACCGCCGGAATACTGGTAACATTAAAATATGCCGAAACATTCTGATTATAGTCGGTATTGATTTTATAAACATTAAGCTTCCCATCATATTCTTTAGCGATTTCTTCCAGTATCGGGGAAAGCCTGCGGCACGGCGCACACCAGTCTGCATAAAAGTCGATCATACAGGGCTTGTCGCCAAGAAATTTAAAGGTGGTTTCATTTTCATAATCAAACACTTTCTGGCGAAAGGCTGCTTCATCAAGTGCCGTTGGTTTTGCTGTCACCACTTTTTCTGCGGCAACATCGTTGTTTTCGTTTTTCGTTTCTTTTTCTGCTGTACCACTGCCGCATGAAATAAATACTAATGCTGAAATAAAAATGAACAAATATTTTTTCATAATCTGAATTTTTTACAAAAGTACACATTTATTTAATAGTATCGCATTAGTATCACTTTTTTTTTATACTTTTGAAAAAAAATTCCATGAATAAAATTTTTAAAGGTATAAAACCTGAAAAGTTTTATGAGGCATTTTCGTCGGCAGAACAATGTTATAAGTTTCTGGCTGATGAAAAATGGAAGAACGGCTATACGTGCCGTAAATGCGGGAACAACAACTATTGCGAAGGGAAAAAGCCTTTTTCAAGGCGTTGCACCCGTTGCAAACATGATGAATCGGCAACAGCGCATACCGTTTTTCATGATTGCCGGCTGCCAATCACCGATGCTTTTAGAATTATGTATTCCATCTGCTGTAATCCGAATATTTCAGCATACAAAATCGCCAAGGATGAATGCATCCGTAAAATGACCTGTTGGAAATTCCGAAAAAAAATGATTGAATGGATGGAAACCAAACAGGGTATTGTTGACGCCATTGAATAGGAGTTCTGTTTTCATCTTAATAGTTTCGGGGAAATGATGCATTCATGATGTTGCATCACGATTGCGATAATAGCCGCAGAAGAAAAAAAGCGCTCTCCGGTTAAACGGAATTACAGGTAGTTTACTGCATGAAGCTTCAGGAAGGCTTTCCCCAGCATATTGACAATTTCTGATGCCGTAGTAGCCTCGTAACCGTATCTTTTGGCGGCAAGGTCACCGGCCAGGCCATGGACATAAACCCCAAGTATGCTGGCTTCAAAGGAAGTATATCCCTGAGCAAGCAAGCCGGTAATAATTCCGGTTAGTACATCGCCGCTGCCGGCTGTTGCCATGCCCGGGTTTCCGGTTGAATTAAAATAGCAGTCACCGGCCGGCGTGCTAATACAGGTGTATGCGCCTTTCAGGATCACGTACACACCGTACTTTTTCGAAAAATCCATTTGCAGGCGCTGCCTCTCACTTTCATTGGCGCTTTTCCCGGCCAGACGTTCAAATTCTTTTGGATGCGGCGTAAATATTGATTTTTGGGGTACAAATGCGAGCCATGTTTTGTTTTCAGCGAGTATATTTATAGCATCGGCATCGAAAATTACTGGGCCGCTTGAATTAGGAATGAGCAACTTGAGGGCTTTCTGAGTTTTTTCATCCCTTCCGATACCGGAGCCCACACCAACCGCGTTATAAGGCTTCAGGTCAAGATTATCAGCAAGCACATGTTCGTCGCTATCAATGCTGCACATAACCTCTGGGACGCTGCATTGCATGATTTCATACCCGCATTGCGGAATATGTGAAGTAACCAACCCTGCGCCTGATTTAATACAGGCTTTGGCTGCGAGGACAGCAGCGCCCATCTTGCCGTACGAACCACACACCAGCAATGCATGCCCAAAATTTCCTTTATGCGAAAATTTTTTGCGGGGTTTTATTAAAGACCTGCAATCTGCTTCTTCGACAAAAAAATTTGTTACAGCCACCTGTTCAATAAAATCCGTGTGAAGCCCTATTGGCAGGACATGCCAGTTGCCAACAAATTTTTCGTTGCCTGCATAAAAAAAGGACAGTTTCGGAAACTGAAAGGTGAGGGTGTGCCTGGCTTCAATAATTTTTCCGGTATTTTCTGAATTATCTTCCCCGAAAAGCCCGGAAGGAATGTCAACAGCCACCACTTCAGCCTTGCTTTTGTTTATCGCATCAATCACTTCACAGGCGATACCTGTGGTTACAGGTTTTGAAAGCCCGGAGCCGAAAATAGCGTCAACGATAATATCATTTTTATCAATAGCGGGTAGATCCACCGCTTTGTTAATATCTGCAATTTTGATCTTTCTGATCTTGGATAAACGCTGCAGGTTTTCTGAAAAATCGTTAGAACAGCTTTCGCTAAAACGAACAATAAAGGTTTCAACATTGACATTTTTTTCACAAAGCATGCGCGCGATCACCAGTCCATCGCCTCCATTGTTTCCCGTACCGCAAAAAATCTTAAAGTTTTTATTCCTGCCATAATGCTGAACGAGCCAGTTGAAACATTTTGCGGCTGCCCGTTCCATCAGGTCTACAGAAGATACCGGCTCATTTGCAATTGTAAATGCATCCGCTTCGCGAATCTGGCTGACCGTTAATATTTTCATGGTTTAAAAATGAAAATCATTGTTGTAAGGGCTGTTCGCCAGGCCTATTATAAAAACAATATACAGTATATACAACACCGTTGTGACTATAGATACTATCAGCCCTATGGTTCCGGTTATCTTTGCTGCGCGCATCATGCTGAGCGACGATGGCTTGTAATCGGGCGGGTTTTCATTATATATCTTCATTCCTTTTTTATATAAAACCAATGCCACTATTGCCATCACCCAACCGAAATAACACATGACTGCAATGGAAACAATTCCGAATACCATAGCCGTAACGGAATACGGGATCATTTTCTGCCTGAGTGTTGTTCTTCTGAATTCTGTTTGTTGTTCTTCCATAGTATTATTATTTGACTGTATTTTTAAAACATCGTAAATGCAAAGTTAACCCATAAATGTATTTGATGCCAATGATTCATGCATTAATTTAAAACAAATGGAAATAATTAATTCGTACTAAACCTGAAAATCAAAAAACTTAAAAACTATCCGGATTTCCTGTACCTTTGTAAAAAACCACACATTGCAAGCTTTCAAGCCTACCGACTGGCTTCCTGTAAGTAAGGAAGAACTCGAAAAACGGGGATGGGATTATGTTGACGTAATCATTGTAAGCGGTGATGCCTATGTGGATCACCCTTCCTTCGGGCATGCCATGATCGCACGGCTGATTGAGCACGAAGGCTACCGGGTGGCTATTTTACCACAACCTAATTGGCGTGATGATTTGCGTGATTTTAAAAAATTAGGAAAACCCCGTTTATTTTTCGGTGTGACAGCGGGATGCATGGACTCCATGGTAAACCATTATACCGCATTCAAACGGCTTCGCAGCACCGATGCTTACACACCCGGAAATAAAGCCGGTTTCCGGCCTGATTATGCATCGGTGGTATACAGCAATATTTTGAAACAACTATACCCGGATGTACCCGTGGTGCTGGGCGGCGTCGAAGCTTCGCTGCGGCGATTCACGCATTATGATTACTGGTCGGATATGCTCAAACCGTCAATCCTGGTTGATTCAAAAGCCGATTTACTCATTTACGGGCAGGGTATCCAGCCGTTGAAAGCGTTGATGGAACACCTTCGCGAAGGCGGCAGCATTTCAAGTGCTGCACAAATACGACAAATTGCATATTGTTCAAAAACAGTAAGCGGGTTTGAGGATGAAAATACCATCCTGTTGCCATCACATGATGATTGCCTCAAAGACAAACACAAATTTGCTGAGGGTTTCAGGATTATAGAGACGGAATCCAATAAATTAATTTCCAAAAGGCTGGTCCAGGAATCCGGGGAACAATACGTTGTTGTCAATCCGCCGTTTTCTCCCATGACCTCAGAAGAGATGGATGTTGCGTATAACCTTCCCTATACACGCATGCCGCATCCGCGTTATCAGAAACGTGGCATCATTCCGGCTTATGAGATGATACGACACTCGGTGAACACACATACCGGATGTTTCGGCGGATGCAGTTTCTGCTCCATCTCGATGCACCAAGGTAAATTCATTGCAAGCCGTTCGGAAGGTTCCATCCAGAAAGAAGCAGAACAGATTGTCTGTATGCCGGATTTTAAAGGGTATCTGAGTGATCTTGGCGGACCTTCAGCGAATATGTATCACATGAAAGGGATAAAACAATCCGTTTGTGAAAAATGCTCCCGGTATTCATGTATACACCCCGAAAAATGTGCTAACCTGGACGACAATCATAAACCACTGCTCGATCTTTATAAAAAAATCAGTGCGCTTTCAGGAATCAAGAAAGTGTTTATTGGCAGCGGCTTGCGTTATGATATGTTCATTGGCAAAAAGCCTGAGGATGACAGGAGAAATCATTATTCTGAGTATTTCCGTGAGGTTGTGAATTTTCATGTGTCAGGCCGGTTGAAAGTGGCTCCTGAACACACTTCTGATAAGGTTTTATCCGTGATGAGGAAACCGCCCTATGCGGTTTACAAGCAACTACAGGAACAATTTTATAAAATTTCGCAGAAAGCCGGTTTAAAACAACAACTGATACCCTATTTTATTTCGAGCCATCCTGGTTGTACAATCGCAGATATGGCCGAATGTGCTACGGAAACCAAAAATGCAGGTATACAACTGGAACAGGTTCAGGACCTCACGCCCACTCCCATGACCTTGTCGTCTGTTGTGTATTATACAGGAATGGATCCATACTCTGGAAAAAAAATATTTGTAGCAAAAAATACCGCGGAAAAACGCGAACAAAAACTATTATTTTTCTGGTACCTGAAAGAAAACCGGCAAGAAATCATTCGTTTATTGAAACAAAATAATCTAAGCCAATTTATCCCGAAATTATTTTCGTCAAAAAAATAATTTTTGCTCCGAATTGTTTCGGCAACTAATTAATTGTTAGATTATTGTTAATAATTTATAAGAAATTATTTGTTTAATTAAAGTTATATTGTTATTTTTGTCAAAAATCTATTACTAATCAAAACCTAAAACTCATGAAAAAATTATTCTTATTATTGGTTGTTGCAGCAGGTGCCTTTGCATTTTCATCATGTTCAAAAGCATATGACTGCACCGAAACTACCACTGTTGGCACATATTCAAATTCAGTTACAACTACTTATGATGCTCTGACAGCTAAGGAAAAAACTGATATTGAAAACTTAGGAACTTATTCTTATGTCAATGACAATGCACAAACAGTAACCGTTAAGACTGAATGCAAATAATTTTTATTGTGTTTTATAAAAAAGAGGCTGTCCAATCGGACAGCCTCTTTTTTTATTGTTATATTTAGCTACTACCGTGCAATTGTAATTTTTTCCGTTTTCACAGTAGTACTACTTGCGGTTTCAATTTGATATTTGATAAAATATAAACCTGAGTTTAAATTTGACACATTCATCTCCTGAATGGCTTCCGTATTTCCGGTGCATTCTTTAGTGATGGATTGAATTTCATCTCCTACCATATTGTAAAGCCCGAACGTAACATTACCGTTTTCGGGTACATTATACTTAATGTTTATTTTATCATTTGTTACAGTAGGATAAATTTCAACAACCGCATCAGAAACTTTGTTATCATCAATTCCGGTCAGCACATCACAAACCTGGCCATTTACCCATGTTACAGTATACGGATCGTAGTTAGGCGTTCCATCAGCAACCAACAAGGGAGTGGGGCTGTTTGAGAAATTAACATAAGAACATCCCGGTCCGACATAAGTAAAATTTAACTTACAAAGAACTCCGTTTACAGGTTGTGGTAAATCGCCCCACACGAAGGTAATTCTCCCTTTTTTACCCCCTGGACACTGTATGCCAACACCAGATACCCCGGAAAACCAATCAGTAACACCTGAAGAAGGGGAAGCGATGTTATAAACCAGAACATTTGTATCATATACAATAGTCATCTGAAATGCTGAAACCTCTAAAGGACATCCCGTAAGGGTTAAATCCACTGATACAGCGCCGGGAGTGGCACCGGTTACAGTTTGTAAGGTGGCAGTCTGCGAAAAGGAACTCATTCCAATCAGCATAAAAAATAACACGAGTAGATTTTTTCTTTTCATAATTTTAAATTTCAGTTATTAATTAATTATTATATTAAATTTTTTCAATGAATCATTTTCAAAAATAAGCATTTTATTTTATCTGTACCAAAAAATTCAAAATTTATTGTATAAATTCCTGCAGGCAACTTCTTTTGTGAAAACACCACCGAATGTTTGCCGCTTTCCTGATTTTCATTCACAAGCTCAGATACAAGTTCTCCAATGGCATTAAACACTTTTACTTTTACTATTCCGTCTTCCGGAATATTGTAGGTAATGGTTGCTTCACTATTGAATGGGTTGGGATAACCACTAAGTTCAAACCCAGCTTCAGTTTCGCCACCCTGAACCAGGACTTTAGGCATCATAAGATAGGTGTCTTCAGGTTCTTCACCAAATTGGTTGCCGAACACACCTGTCCCGGATAATTTAAACCCAAGTTCTCCATGATCCATGTTTTTTAGGGAACGAAAACCCAGGACGATCATTATGTCATTCGGGGCTACATCAAAATGATTTGTTGTTGCGTAAACCACACGTATCACACCAGCATTATCGGTAACCAGCAAATCATTGTCATTGGTCACGATCTCTTCAAAGGAAGGATTAATTTTAACAGTGCTGTTTTTATCGACAGCCTTAGGCATGGAAGCGCTTACAAGTTTAAACTCATTATCAGGATAGTTCAGTTCAAGTCCCATCGCGGAAAACTCAGGAATTTTAGAACTAATCTTCAATGGTATTTCAAAATAATTGGGATCGTTTGTAGTGAATTGCTCATCGGAAGTAACAATGATATCCGTGGGAAGAGATTTTGCACCGTTCCAGTTGGCTACAGAATCGCGGTATTTGCTGCTGGATGCATTATAATCTCCGTAACAAACGTTTTCTAATGTCACATTAAGGTTGGCGCCGGCCATTGTTACCAATGTCCCCATTTCAGGCCAGTTTCCTTTCGGGAAATTTCGAGCAGCATCAAACGGGGATCCAACTTTTGCCTTAATTCGGGCAATATCAACGGCATTGATGGCAGTGTTATTATCAACATTTGCAGCCCTTTTGTATTTTGCTGAAAAACATCTGGTCGGGTCAGTGAGGGTATCACTACCAACGAAATACTTCAACAAAGCAACATCAATAGCGGTTACGTCATTTCCCCACTGCATCGTATCGGCCGTATATTTATCATAAGACAACAGATAAGATCCGTCTGGTACATTATTGAACAGGTAGTTGCCCTGTGAGTCACTTGTATCTCTTGCCACTTCAGTGTTTGAAGGATAATTTTTGAGAACAACTATCACCTTATTGATCGTATATATTACTCCATTATACGTTGGCAAATTGGGTACTGGATTCCCGGCATTGGCCTTACCTGCATAAACTGTTTTACCGCTGATGGTATGTCCCAGTAATCCTCCAAAAGTTATGGTTACGGTGTCGGTTGCAATACATCCATTATTGTTTATGGTTAAGGTATAGGTGGTGGTAACCGTTGGAGAGGCTAATGGCTGGGAAATAGCCGGATCGTTTAATCCTGCTGTTGGCAACCAGCTGAATGTTCCGGGACCGCTCGACAGATCGCCGATCTGTATTGGAGTACCGGTGTAAGTCGCGAATGGGCCTGCTTCTGCAACCGGAGACTGGCTTACTGTTACAGGACGCGTTATCATTGGTGAAGGCACCCCGCAGCCTAATGCAATAACCTGTATATCCACAGTTCCATAAAAACCATTTGCCCACGTCATCACACCTGTTGAAGGATCTATTGTTCCCGCAAGTGAATTACTTAGCGACCAGGTGAATCCGGAATTATTAGTTGCGGTTGTTGAATAGGTTGTGGTGGTGGTTCCGTTGGTAAGCTGGCATACTGGTTCTGTACCCGCCGAAACGGTGATGGGCGTTGGATTGCCAACTTGTGGAATAACTATGATAATGGTAGTGTCAGTATACATGGAACCACATGGGTTGCTTGTTACATAACAATAAAAAGCGTTACTTGCAATCATGATGCCCGGGGTATATGTGCTGGTAGTCGCACCGCTGATGGAACCCTGAGCATTGTACCATTGGTAGGTATATGAACCGGTGCCGCCTGTTGCAGTGGCTGTGAATGTTCCCGGGCTTGTTTTATCGCAAATTGGCGAAGTTCCACCACTTATGGTTGCATTAAACGCCGGGTTCACCACAATATTTGTTGTTGAAGTGCTGGCCGGAGCGCAAGGGCCACCGGCAACGACACAATAATATCCGGTATTTGTTGTCAGGTTTCCGGGGCTGTAAGTGCTGTTTGTAGCACCTGCGATAATTCCTGTTATTGAGTACCACTGATAACTATAAGGTGCTGTACCGCCGGAAGCCGTTGCAGTAAATGTTCCCGGGCTTGTATTATAACATATAGGAGTTGTTCCTCCGCTGATGAGCGCGCTGAGGGCGCTTGAAACAGTAAGATTCTGAGTAGCGGTATTAGAACAGCTGTTTCCATCTGTGTAGGTATATGTAATTATATGTGTTCCTGCTCCGGCTGTTGCTGGAGAAAATGTATTGCTGCTCACACCCGGCCCTGAATAAGTCCCGCCCGACGGACTGCCACCGCTGAGCGCAAAAGGGGCTGCAGAAATACAAACGCTGGTGAAAGGACTAAGCGTAACGGTAGGCAATGGATTGATGGTAACCGTTACAACATCACTACCTGTGCCCCCGCCGTTATCAGAAACATTGACGGTGTATGTAATTGTGGCAGGCGTTGCTGAAGTCGGTGTGCAGGTCGGGTTGGAAGCAGCGGCGTTGTTCAAATAAGTAGAAGGACTCCAGCTATAGGTATACGGGCTGGTGCCGCCGCTAACGGTTGGGCTGCCACCAAGAGTAATGGTTTGATTGACACAAACGGATTGATTGTTACCGGCTTCGACCGTCAGAGGCGTTGCCGTATTACACAGATCGGTAGGTGTAACCGTCAGATCGATTACAAGGCCATACCGGGTATCTAATGTTCCGACAGCTGTGAACGTAGGAGTTATCGATGCTTCTGTAGGTGTATAGGATCTTTGAACCGGTGTTACCGGGTTTTCATTACATCCTGAAACACCATTGGCATCTGTTTTAATCAGAAGAAAATCCATAGTGGTTAATTGTCCCCATCCGTTCATTACAAAACCGCCGTCACTGGTAAGCTGGCCGTCTGCCATATAATTATGCATGATGCTCTGGCTATAAATCATTCCAAGGGTTGGAGTTCCCGAAGTGTTGGTCTTCAGTAAAAGCATATCCAAGAACGACATGCTGAAAATGCTGATGGTTGATCCCATCACAGCATATCCTGAGCTGGTTTCCGTGATTCGTTCACCGATATCAGCATCGCCGAGAGAATAAGCATATGAAGCGGTTAACGCTCCTGTTGAATTGGTTTTTATAATAAATACATCACTCCCGTCAATTCCTGAAACTGATTCATCGGTATAGCCGGTAATGATAAAACTACCGTCACCAAGCCTTTTCACATCATTGCCTTCTTCTGAATAGGTATCATCCCCGTATGTTTTTGTCCACAAATGATTACCGTTCAAATCTGTTTTAACCAAGACTACGTCGTAGGTTGTGTCATTGCCGAAAATCTGAGTAGTATAGCCGGTAACAACATAACCATCACCAGCAATCTCCAGGACAGAGTTCCCCATATCGTCATCATTCGGACTGACTTTTATCGTCCTATCCCATGTCAGTGCTCCTGCTGAACTGACTTTTGCCAGATATATACTGGTAGAGTCAGATTTTGACCCATCGTTAATATATCCTGTAACAATATATCCGCCGTCAGTAGTTTGTTTTACCATGTTTCCGCCACTGTTATTTGCAAACTGTTTTGTCCATGAAACCGTGGTTCCTGTTGAAGTTAATTTCATCAGGTAACATCTCGAATCGAGCTGTCCGCATACAATGTACCCACCATCAGAAGTTTGCCTGGTACAAAAAGGTGACTGTACGGTAATAGGATTTTCAGTTGACAGGAACTGGCTTATTTTCATACCGTAACTTTTCGACCATTGTACAGCTCCGGTAGCATCTGTTTTTACCAACTCGGCTCTGATAGGCGGAAGTTTATTCTGAAACCCTGATAGAATATAACCACCGTCAGATGTTTGCTGCACACTCCATGCAATAGCCATAGGCAATGTCCCCGGGAATGTATAAAGTCTCTGAAAAGAAGTCTGTGCAATAGATACGCTGCAAAAGTATAAGAGTAACAGGCTTGGAAAAAGTAAAAATTTTTTCATAACAATCTGCTTTAATTTATAATTTGAATTTTACGAAAATGAAAAAAAACAAGTAAAGATAAAAAAAAACAATAAAAACCAAAAAATTGTTAAAAAAATAATTATTTTTCTAAAATTCATAAAACAACAAATCCGAAATATCTTTTATACCAGTTTGTCATTTAAAAAAATAAGGATAAAAAAAAGACAGATTGCTCTGTCTTTTTTTTTATAACTATTTCAGGATTCTATTTCCAATCAAAGCATAATCAATGGATCATCTTTAATATCAGGCATTCCGACCTGTTTAATCCTACAAATTCAAGTTTGAAGGTATACATACCGGCCGGTAGATATTTCGGTGAAAAATCAACCATGTGCTTTCCAGCAATCTGTTCTTCGTTGATAATTTCAGACACAAGTTCTCCCGTAGCATTATAGGCTTTAATTTTTACAGTCCCATTTTCAGGTAAATTATAGGTTATGGTTGCTTCTCCATTAAATGGGTTGGGGTATCCGGTAAATTCGAAACCTTCGCCAGAATATCCACCCTGAACTAAAAGTTTGGGCATTAACAGGTAGGCGCCATCATCTTCTTCCCCGTATTGGTTAGCAATTATACCCGTGCCCGACAATTTGAATTCAGGTTCTAACTGTTGCTTGTCGTTCAGCTTTCGGAAACCAAGAACAATCATCTCGTCATTGGCAGCAACATCAAAATGTTTTGTTGTTGCGTACACAACCCTGATCACACCTCCTTCATCAGTTACCAGCAGGTCGTTATTGTCGGTAATAATCTCATCCAATGTCGGGTTGATCTTTACTGCACCAGTTTTTGTGAGTGCCTTGGGGATATATGCATTTGTAAGCTTGTATCCTTCAGGATAAGTCAATTCCAGCCCCAGTGCTGAAAACTCATTCATTTTTGAGCTGATCCGCAATGGTATTTCAAAATAGCCTGGATCTGTTATTGAAATATATTCATTTGAAGCAACAATGATGTTGGTCTCGTGTGATTTCGCACCGGACCATGTTGTCAGCGAATCACGGTATTTGCTGCTGGATGCGTTATAGTCGCCGTTGCAAATTGTTTGCAGGTTAATATTTAAATCTGCACCTGCCATAGTGACAACACTATTCAAGACATCCCAGTTTCCTTTCGGGAAGTTCTTGCTTGCCAGGTATGGTGATCCGATTTTGGCCTTAATTCTGGCGACATCAATAGTATTAACAAGATTGTTATTGTCGACATCAGCTGCTTTCTGATATTTTGCAGAGAAACATCTTGATGGATCGAGGACGGTGTCGCTCGTAATCAAATACATAAGCAAACCCACATCGCCTGCATTCACATCGTTACACCATTGCATGGTATCTGCTGCATATTTTACGTACGAAAGGATATAGTTTCCATTCATGACCGCATTAAATTGATAATGCCCCAGTGCATCACTGGTATCCCTTGCCACTTCTGTCCCTGAAGGATAATTTTTCAAAATTACAATTACATTATCAATACTGTAAGCCACTGCATTATAAGTCGCCGGATTTGGAGCGGGAATGCCAACATTTGCCCTGGCTGAGTAAAGCGTTTTTCCGCTAATCGTATGCCCCAGGTCTCCAATGGTGATGGTAACGGCATCGGTGGCAATACATCCATTATTGACAACCGTTAATGTATAAGTAGTGGTTACAGCAGGTGATGCAAGTGGCTGGGCAATATTCGGGTTACTTAACCCTGTTGATGGTGACCAGCTGATAGTTCCCGGGCCGTTGGCCGCATTACCGATCTGTATGGGCGTTACTGTATAAGTAGCATCAACGCCTGCATCTGCAAAAGGCATTTGGTTTACCGTTACATTCATGGTTGCGGTTGTTGCGCACTGGCCCGCTGTCGGTGTAAAGGTATAAAGGGTGGTTCCTGCTGCAGAAGTGCTGATAACTGCAGGGCTCCATGTACCAGTTATTCCGTTGGTAGATGTTGTAGGTAAAGCATCGGGGATGGCTCCGACACAATATGGGCCTAAAACTGCAAATGTTGGTAGCACATTAGCATTTACAGTAACAATCATGTCAACAGTATTGGTAGCGCATTGGCCGATGGTAGGCGTAAACGTATACGTAGTTGTTCCGGCTGAAGCAGTACTTATTGTTGCAGGATCCCATGTACCGCTAATTCCGTTATTAGATGTTGTTGGTAAAGTACCGGGGGTAGCTCCAACACAATATGGCCCCAACTGGGTAAACAGTGGTGTTATGTTTTCATCGACTTCAATATTCATGGTTGTCTGAACAGCACACTGTCCGGTTGTAGGTGTAAATGTGTATGTGGTGGTTCCTGTTGAGGCAGTATTTATCATATCCGGGCTCCAGGTACCTGTTATCCCATTATTAGAGGTTGCCGGCAGTATTCCAGGGGTAGCATCAACACAATAAGGACCTAAAGCAGTAAATGTCGGTACTATAGTATTATTATTGACAGTTACCGTTTTTGTTGCTGTATTAACACAAACACCTGTTGTCACGGTATAGGTTATCACCGAAGAACCGGCTGTAACACCAGTCACAATGCCAGTGCCTGAGCCCACAGTGGCCACGGCCGGTGTGCCGCTCGTCCAGGTACCGCCTCCGGTAGTGCTGGTCCATGTCTGATTAGAACCAATACATATTGGTGTGGTTCCGGTGATCGTCTGGGCTGTCGGCGCTGATATCGTTACTGTTTTGGTGGCGGTGTTAACACAACCTCCGGTCGTTACAGAATAGGTTATTAATGATGAGCCTGCTGTGACTCCGGTTACAACGCCCGTACCTGAGCCTACTGTAGCCACGGCCGGTGTGCCGCTCGTCCAGGTGCCGCCTCCGGTGGTGCTGGTCCAGGTTTGGTTCGATCCAATACATATCGGTGTGGTTCCAGTGATCGTCTGGGCTGTCGGCGCTGATACCGTTACCGTTTTAGTAGCGGTGTTGACACAACCTCCAGTCGTCACAGAATAGGTTATTAATGATGAGCCTGCTGTGACTCCGGTGACTACGCCCGTACCTGAGCCTACTGTGGCCACGGCCGGTGTGCCGCTCGTCCAGGTGCCGCCGCCGGTGGTACTGGTCCATGTCTGGTTGGAACCAATACATATTGGTGTCGCTCCGGTGATCGTCTGCGCGGTCGGGCCTGATATCGTTACCGTTTGGGTGGCTGTGTTAACACAACCTCCGGTCGTTACAGAATAGGTTATGACTGAAGTTCCTGCTGTGACTCCGGTGACTACGCCTGTCCCTGAGCCAACTGTAGCTACGGCCGGTGTACCGCTCGTCCAGGTGCCGCCGCCGGTGGTACTGGTCCAGGTTTGGTTCGATCCAATACATATCGGTGTGGTCCCGGTGATTGTCTGGGCTACAGGTGCTGATATCGTTACTGTTTTTGTTGCTGTATTAACACAGGCTCCAGTCGATACTGTATAGGTAATTACTGATGTCCCAGCCGTAACGCCGGTTACAACGCCAGTGCCTGCGCCAACGGTGGCTACGGCAGGTGTGCCGCTCGTCCAGGTGCCGCCGCCGGTGGTGCCGGTCCAGGTTTGGTTCGATCCAATACATATCGGTGTGGTTCCGGTAATCGTCTGGGCTACAGGAGCTGATATAGTTACTGTTTTTGTAGCTGTATTGACGCAGGCTCCAGTCGATACTGTATAGGTAATTACTGATGTCCCAGCCGTAACGCCGGTTACAACGCCAGTGCCTGCGCCAACGGTGGCTACGGCAGGTGTGCCGCTCGTCCAGGTGCCGCCTGCGGTGGTGCCGGTCCATGTCTGGTTGGAACCAATACATATCGGTGTGGTTCCGGTGATCGTCTGGGCTGTCGGCGCTGATATCGTTACTGTTTTGGTGGCGGTGTTGACACATCCTCCGGTCGTTACAGAATAGGTTATTAATGATGAGCCTGCTGTGACTCCGGTTACAACGCCTGTACCTGAGCCCACTGTGGCCACGGCCGGTGTGCCGCTCGTCCAGGTACCGCCTCCGGTGGTGCTGGTCCATGTCTGATTAGAACCAATACATATTGGTGTGGTTCCTGTAATCGTCTGGGCAGTCGGCGCTGATATCGTTACCGTTTTGGTGGCGGTGTTGACACAACCTCCGGTCGTTACAGAATAGGTTATTAATGATGAGCCTGCTGTGACTCCGGTCACAACGCCTGTACCTGAGCCTACTGTGGCCACGGCCGGTGTGCCGCTCGTCCAGGTGCCGCCTGCGGTGGTGCTGGTCCAGGTTTGGTTCGATCCAATACATATCGGTGTGGTTCCGGTGATCGTCTGGGCTACAGGTGCTGAAATCGTTACCGTTTTGGTGGCGGTGTTGACACAACCTCCGGTCGTTACGGAATAGGTTATTACAGAAGTGCCTGCTGTAACGCCGGTTACAACGCCAGTGCCTGAGCCAACGGTGGCTACAGCCGGTGTGCCGCTCGTCCAGGTGCCGCCACCGGTAGTGCTGGTCCATGTCTGGTTGGAACCAATACATATTGGTGTCGTTCCCGTAATCGCCTGGGCTATAGGAGCCGATACGGTAACATAGTTTGTGCTGGTAATAGTATCAGAGCCATTAGCATTTGTGGCGATCAGGGTAACATTATAGGTTCCTGCAGTATTATATGCAACCGTTGGATTTTGAGCCGTGGATGTTGCAGGTGTACCGCCTGCAAAGGTCCACGCCCATGAAGTCGGAGAATTTGTGCTAAGATCAGTGTAAGTCACAGAACTTCCCTGACATATGGTAGTCGGGGTACCTGAAAAAGCGGCAACAGGCGGATTTAAGTCCATGGGCGCACCGCACACAATAATATCGTCAATTAAACAAGCCCTTGTTGATCCAACATTGCCTGTTCCACTAATAGGGGTATTTGAGGTCATGATCCATCGCAAATATACTGATGCTTGATTATTACATGCTGAAGGCAGCGGTACATATGAAAGATTAGCTGAAGATGTGGTCCAGCTACTTAAAGCCAGTTTTATGGCAGTTGCTCCTTCCACATCGGTCCAGGTACCTCCGGCTCCTATTTTGTACTGCAATTTAAAATCTCTTGGTGAGGCGTTATTATCCCCTGTCATTTTAGAAGAAACCTTGAGAGCCCGATAGCCTGTGGTTACAAATTCTATTTGCCAGTATTTTGTGCCACTTCCTGAAGCCCATCCTGTTGCGCTGGCACATTTGGTAGTAGCCCCGGCAGTCGTAAATGTTGGAGTAGACACACCGCCTTGTACGGTAATTGTCTTGTATGTTGGTGGATTATAATTAGCCAGGATACCTCCATCAGAATTTGCATTATCGCCTAAAGCAACAGGAAAATCCCATTTTACAATGATTGGTACAACGGTGATATGATCAGCTTTTAATTCAGTATTATTACCGCTTGCGTTGGTGGCAACCAGTGTTACATCATAAGTTCCGACGGTATTATATACCACTGTTGGGTTTTGTGTTGTAGATGTTGCAGGCGTGCCACCTTCAAAGGTCCATGACCATGAAGCCGGGCTACAGGTACTGTGATCCGTAAAAATAACCGAGCCCGTTTGATAAACGGTATCAATGTTTGAAACAAAATCCGGAAGCGGAGCACCGGTACTACATACAATAGGATAAATCGCATTATTAAACGAACTTCCGAAAAGGTCGTAATATGAATACCATGTACCATTGTATTTTGCCCATCCGTCATTCGTACCCGCATTTTCAGCGCCGGTATTTACAGCAATGGTATCACCGGTCGTTGGCATTGTCATGGCAATGTAGAATGGAGTTGTAATTGCAAGCGGAGTTGCGAATTGGACATAGGTCATCTGGTTATTGATATAGTCATTGTAAATGGTGGACATGGGAACCGTAGTGGTACCCATCACCGTATTGGGAGCACCCCCTGTACCATTGTTTCTGTATGCCGTAAATGTAACATTGGTGGTGCCGCTAACCAGGTAAACATAACCCCATGAAAAATAGGCACCATTTAAATTTGTATACGTACCATAATCATCAAAAATTTCAGCAACCTGTGTGAAATATGAGTTGGTCCCGGAAACATATCCATCAGCACCCATATTATAAACCATTTCATTACCGACAACATTATCCAGGGTATTGCAAGAACAACTGGAAGCGCTCATCACATGGATATAACTCGTTTTGGTCATTACGTCTGAACCATAGGCATTTGATACGGTAAGGGTTACACTGTAGTAACCAGGGTTGTTGTATTGGATCACCGGATTTGCTTGTGAAGAAGATGTTGTGGCGGCCCCAGGAAAAGACCAGTTATAAGTTGTGACTGCACCGCCGTAACAATGATTTGTAAATGTAACCGATTGGGTGGCAGGCAACATCGTTGGTGTCCCGGAGAAATCACACACCGGAGGTAAGAAAGGATCGTGGCAGGCAAACGGGAAAATCGTATTGCTGAGCGACATACCCCATGCAGCGTATGTTTCCCACGAAGTATACAAACTGTAACCGGTTTGATTATCGTTGTCATCATCATTATTTGTTATGATGGCCAATGTATCTCCCGATCCCATGGATCCTGGTATCATAAAACCTAAGAAAAAGGAATTTGTCGGCAGGATAACATCACTTGGAAAAACCACATCGGTATAGCCCACACCATTGAAATTACTCACAATCGTTGACAATGGAACTGTGGTTGTAGCCAGCTGAGCGCCGGGGTTTCCGGAACCGTCATCAGCCCAGACTACAAAAGTAACATTAGGCGAACTCCCGTTGGTAGCCTGCGCCCACCAGAACCGGCCGCCTGTTACTTTATTGAAAGGGGTATAATTTACAAACTTTTCTGCAATTGCCTGGCAGCCATAACCATTGCTTCCACCCACATAACCAGCAGTAGCCGTATAAACGGTCGGGGTTCCCCAGAATTGGTACATGGTGTCACAGGTTACTGTTGTCGGATCCATTACATGAATATAATCGCCGGCCGTCAATGTTGAATCACCATTTGCATTATGAGCGGTGAGCGAAACATCAAACAAGCCGATTGTGTTATAGGTAACGGCGCTCGGGTTCTGAGCTGTAGAAGTAGCAGGTGTTCCTCCTTGAAAAACCCAGCTCCACGTGGAAGGTGCTCCCCAGGAACGATCTTCATAAGTTACCGTTTGGGTTCTGAGGATAGGAATCGGATAAAGAAGCGTGCTGGGAGAAACCGCCACAAAATCAGTGGCAGGAACGGCAGTAGCAAAAGGATCATAGCCGTTGGCTGTTGTTAGATTTGTTGTTGTCGGGTCTAACCAGGTTTTTAACTGTGTTGTCGGGCCGGTACCGGTTTTATCCCAATGATAGAAAAATTTTCCATAATCGAAAAGAGACCCATTAGTACAATTCGCAGCTGTTCCACCGGTTAGTGTCCCAACCTGCCTGCCGGCACTATTGAAAAGCGGAGAACCGGATGAACCTCCTTCAGTCTGGCTGAAACCATTGGTTGTTTCAACATACTCGCCCTCCCAATGTGCGTTTGCCATTCCCACGTTAGTTCCATCATCCCAGGTAGCGGTGGTAACTGTTGAAGAAAACGTAGAGATTTTCTTTATATCCCCCTGAGGATGGTGAATCCCAACGCCGCTGGTTGCAGCGGTACTGGTCCTGTCCCAGCCGTTATAATAAGGCAGGTAAGATTGCGGGGGTGTTGAATTAAACAATACCAGGCAAAAATCCGAACCACCATTAATGGGGCTGGCAGCTTTAAGCGTACAGCCTATAATGGTGCTGTATGACGGTTCTGTCCCGGGGTCGGGGCAGCCGGCTGCTTCGTATTTAAAATAAAATTCCCATTGTGCCATATCTGCTGCAGAAGCAGTGGTCCCACCCTCACTATGACAATGGTCGGCAGTCAGGAAATAAGGTAGCCCACTGTTATTCGTTGTATTAACAAGTGTTCCTGAACAAAAGCCATAACTGGCACCAATTTTCAGGTAGATTTCCGCCACACCATTTTTCTGGTCCTGCCAATTGGTTCCTTCCGGAGTACAGTTAACATTGACCTGGCAAGCATTCGATGCATTCCAACCTGTTGATTTTGCCGGATCATACTTGAAAAGAAAAGGAATATCTTTGTAAACATAAGATATTTCCGAAATACTGATGATAGGTGTCTGGCTGGCCACCAGTGATCCACTGCCATAATGTTTACTTTCACGGAAAAGGCCGTTCAAATAATCTAAAGTTTCAAATTTTGTGGCACGTTTTACCCCTTCGACATATTCCAAAGTGACTGATTCACCCTGGATCAACTCTGTTGCAAAAAGGTGCGCTGGGGGATTATTTTCACTGGTATAGGCTCCTATGACCTGAGTTTGCGCCTCATTGTAAAGGAACAGCTTACCTCCTTCAGGAATGTAAAAATCATCATAATAAACGCCGATTGCTTTTGCGCCCGAGGCTTTAATTTTAAGCCTCCACACCCTGCTTCCGTCCGGCATCTCGGTCCATGTCCCGGCATTGGTCATATTCACTCCTACGGGAACAGATCTTCCCACCCACAAAGGGCCGGGCCTTGCAGAATCATCTGCCATGACCGCGCTCACATTGATTGCCGGGACATTAATCTCGTCAAGCCCGCTGGTTACCATTGATTTAAATTGAATGCTCGGAGGAATCCCACCCTTACTTACCTGTGCCTGTATGTTTTGCAGCGAAAATAACATGAAAAGCATGCATAAAACAACAACGTAATTAATTTTTTTCATACTTGATATTTTTTAGCACGATAAAAGTAATAATTTTTTTTCGAATATTGCAAGTTATTCAATTTTATTTTTGATATATTAAGACAAAACACATTCGAAACGACAAATTTTTAACATGTAAGGGCTAAAACATGTATGACCTTAGACTCGTTGTACTCCCTTCGGCCCTGCATGATTTTATCTGAGTTGCGCTAATAATTGGGATTGTAGCTAATACTATTTTTCCTGCTGTGAAGAAACATTCTTCGCCCAAACGGGCAGGTAAAACCTGCTATTATAAACCGGCGGAGGCAGGAGCCACCGCCGAGCGGGATGAAATCGGCAGACAAAATTCCGGATTTTCTTTTCCTTCCCTGCCCGATGGCGTCAGTCAGTGGGGCTTCAAACCAACACCGCTTGAGCTGCGCTTTTTTTATTTTTTATAAACCAAAGAAAAACTTGTGTTGGTGAACGGCGTTGTAATTGGTTTGCTTGAGGTAAAATTACATAAAAAACTTACCTGTCTGCCGATTTTTTTCCTCTTATCCTGAAGGATGAAATCGGCAGGCAAAATTCTGTAAGCATATATGCCTGAAAACAAGTTTTCGAACATCGGAGCGGGAGAGATTAGCTTCGCTGAACTCTGATTGGGGGGGGGCTTCAAACCAACACCGCTTGAGCTGCGCTTTTTTTATTTTTTTGCCTTTGTTCCTGAAAACAAGTTTTCGAACATCGGAGCTGGAGAGATTA
>Ga0209099_1000085_pt1 | contig 103107 bp, 69 predicted proteins | sample AD_JPNHW2_MetaG_FD_184430 | JGI IMG/M metagenome (GOLD analysis project Ga0209099, IMG submission 184430) | Active sludge microbial communities of municipal wastewater-treating anaerobic digesters from Japan - AD_JPNHW2_MetaG (SPAdes) (version 2) | ecosystem: Engineered > Bioreactor > Anaerobic...
TTTTGAGGAACTCGTAGCCGGAACAAAGGTTCAGGTCGCGGGCGGCGCGTTCGCCTTGGATCTGCCGCCTGAAACCGTGCGCGTGCTGAAAGTCTTGCCCGAAGGAACGGAGCCGGAACTCCCGTAGTGCAGGGTGCGCCGACAGCATTACGCCTTGCCAGCCTGTGGTTCCGGGAAAGCTCAATCCCATCCCAGCCCCCCCATCCATGGAACCAGCGGCCCCGCCGCGATTGAACCACTTGGAACCAGGCCGCAGGCCGATTGAACCTCTCTCCCCGAAGGCATCAGGGTCACGTCTCGACTTTCGACAATTGGCTTGCAGGAGTAACAAGGTCGTCGTTCGTCTTTGTACAACGACGGTTCCGCCCATCCCCCCATTCGCGGTCGATCCCTAGCCGCCAAATCCCCTGATGAAAACACCGTCCAGACAAGGACGGGATATCCGAGCCGGCCGCTGTCCTCCGTCCTCCGTCCACCGCCTTCTGTCCTCAGTTCGCTGTTCCCCCATTCGCCCGATTCGCCCCATTCGCGGTTCCCGCCGCCAAAGCCCTCAAAGAAAACGCCGTCCAGTCGGGCATGAAAAATGTGCTTCGATAAAGGCGAATTCCGCGCGAATGAAACCATGTCAATCAGCTCTCCAGAAAGGCTGCCAACATAAAGTCGTTCACAAAAAGAGGCGTCTACCAGCATAAGTACTCGCGTAACAAGTACCGCGTCTTTAGCGAAGTCATACAAAACTCCGGTGTTATTTCACATCTTAATGGCCAAGACGAACAAATCCCGCAATCAGGACAGTGTAATACCAGCCCTGTTTTTCATACACGGGAAGGATTTGAAATTCTGGATCGTGCGGATATCGGCACACAGCCACCACTCGTAACGAGGTGTTCAGAGGCCCAAGATAGTCATTGGTGCCGTGATTGACACTCCACACGGCGTCGTGAGTTCCAGTTTCCCATCTTGCCACGCTTCCGCCAGATTGCTCCCCATTGACATCTTTTCTGCAAACGAGTCCTAGCCAGTCATCTGCCGTACGTTCAACAGTAATTATGTCGCCGATTTCAATACGTCGTTCAATAAAGTCCTGTCGTTGCTCATTCAACGCCGGAAATGAGATAAAGTAATCTCCAAGTTTGCCGGCCAAAAACACGGTGTGCATCCCGTCGTCGACGGCATCACGCTTAACGATATCATTAAACCACGCTTTCTCACGCTCTCCCCAACCACAATATACGATATCTTTCGCCCGCGTCATGGCCACATAGAACAACTTCGCCTCTTCAATAGCATATGGCATCAAAAGATCCATTCTGTCGGCTTCACGTAAACCGTTGGCAATCGCCACGCCGTTGTCATACGGAAATCGTGCGTTTGATGGCTGTATCCAGACTCGATCAAACTGCAGTCCTTTGACTTTGTGAATGGTTGAAAGAACAACGGAAAATTGGGGCTTGCCATCCAACTCGGACTGCTTTTCTTTGATGCGAGAGAAGTCATCTGTCCGAATATCGTCGACAAAGCCCAAGAAATCTTCCAACTGCGCCCCGCGCTTCTCTTTTTGCGCATGCGCCCAAATTGATCGAATCTCCTGAATGGCAGCCTCATCGGTTGCTTCAGGAATGAGTTCTGCTTTAAAGCGAGTCAGCATTACCTCCAGAATCTTGTCAGATAGCGGCAAGTTCCCGTCTTTAGACAATCGTTCTTTGATGATGTCCGAGAACACCGCGATGTGCCGTAATTGGCCCAAGCGGAACCCTTCCTCGCCTAGGATCATCACCTCCGAAAACTCATGCCTGACGATTTCGTAAAGCTGAACCACTTGGCTGTTTGTCCGGCAAAGAATCGCGCACGACTGATTCGCTTCTTTTGCCTGACTAATGAAACTCAACAGTTGAACGTCGGACCACTCGGCAGAGTTCTTCAAAAACCTGACTTCCCCAATCCCTGTCCGATAAGGTTTCAAAATAATGTTCGTTTTTTGCCGAGGTATATCGAGGTGTTCTGATCGTTCAGCATTAATTAGCCGCTGTGATGAATCAACAATTTCTTTCAACGAGCGATAATTGGTCGTCAGATTGAGGGTCGCTGCATTCGGAACGTCAGCTACGAACGTCTTGAAGTACTCGCTTCCATCGGCAATCGAATCACCCGCCTTTCGTCTTGCCCACTGCATGATATCCTGATCGTCGTCGCCGATGACCATTATCCCTGCACCATTGGTTTCCCGTGCCGTCGTCGCAAGCGTTTTCACCACGGTGTAGAAATCGGATGTCATGTCTTGAAACTCGTCCACAAGAATCGCCCGTGTTCCACCCACAACCGTATTGGCAAAGGCGTCGTCGTTTAGAAGACGGTCGGAAAAATTGTGAACCATGAGCGTCAATGCATTGTTGTTTGCATTATCGATGGTCTCATGCATGTGCTCCAAGGCGAATGCGTGGAAAGTTCGAACGCGCAAACTTCTCACATACGCACCATACCCGAGTTTAGTGAAAAGGTCCTTGATGCGGGTACGAATTTCATGAACGACCGCGCGGTTGAAGGCCAAGATGAGTATCTGTTCGGGCTGCAAACGTTGCCTGTGTATCAAGTGCGCGGCACGCATCATCAGAACGTGCGTCTTGCCAGCACCAGGTCCGGCGTTAACCAGCATGTTCTGACTGAAGGCTGCCTGAACAACCGCTTTCTGTTCCTCTGAGAGGCCGCCCTTTCCGTCTATCCCGTCAAAAGCTTCAATAAACGCCTCGCCTTGTATCTTGCCGAGCATGTCTCTCAGGTAGTCGCTGCCAGCGGAACCGACTTCGCGGAGAAACCTCTCCATTACTTGATGAAGAGCTTCCGGATCCGTTGCCTCTTCAAAATAGGCGTCGATGAAGGTGTTTCTCGATTGGTCATCCGGCAAGAGGCAGAACAGCTCCATGGCGAATGAACGGAGTTCTGAGAAGCGGTTGATTTGGCTAAGCCGCTCGAACATCTTCCTGTCGTTGGCAATCTGACCCTCTTGCAGACCTGCCACTGTTTCCGGTTCTTCATGGGGTACCGTTTCTGCCTTCGGAATCGCCAGTGGTTCGTCAGTCAGCAAGCGCAGCAAATAGCTCTGTGGTAGCAGTTCCTGCTCTGTCTTCCATAGCTTCAAATCTTCGATCAGACCGATGGCTGCTCGTAAATCAGTTAACCGACCGCTGTTGTTGATCAAACGCACGAGTTCATCGAGATTGACCTGTTTCCCATCTTTCACTTTCTCTGCCGCACTCGCGTTACGAATGAGTTGCGAGCAGTCTCGGGTAAGGCGCATGCATGTGTCCAACTGCCCGTCAATAACGCCTCTAATACGCTCCGATACGCTATAGCGAAGCACGCGAGTCCCTTGCGGGTCAGACATTTCTCGAATTCGCACGCCCGCTCGGCGCAGAAATTTGACCGCTGCCCAGCAGACTGAACGTGTCATGCACTGAGCGTTGGGAACCTCTTGCCCTGCAATCGGATGGATATTTAGTTCGGGAAGCAACTCGGACAGATTATCACAAGCGATATCAGACCGATTCTGGCAGAGCGCTTCCACGGTACGCTGAAAGCCCTCGAGAAGGGGTGTCTGGTAATCGCACTGCTCCATGCGCTTGAATATAAGGGTGCGCTCAAACACGATTGCTCTGTTCTGTAAGAGTGCACACAATGCACGCCACATGGCATCTGGTGATGAGAGCCCCGATCTCCTGAACACCTCGCCCATATTGAGTTCAACGTTGGAGACTTCGTCGCCATGGACAGGTTGATGCATAACCGCGGAAACGGCCGTATCCGCTACCGTAACAACAGGTGCGGGAACCGTCTTGGAGTTACTACTCGAACGAATGAAAAAACCGACAAAACGGCGAATAATACTCAACAGCCCTCCACCGTCAACGGCTACTGGAGCACTCGTCTTGGGCTCGTTCGACAGTGAGCAAACTCCGTCCTGAACACGCTCCGGAGCGTGTCGCACCTTGTCTTGATCTGGGATCTGCCGGAATACAAGCAACAGGGCTTCTGCCACAGATGCCACATCACTTTCGCCTTGAGCAGCCACGACAAGTCGGTCGTGCCAGACCTTCATGCGCAGCATATCGGGCAGTTTACCGATAATCTCCACCCGAGACGAGGGTTCGTTCTCCAGCCAAGAAAGCGCCCGACCCAACTTATCGGGTGGAGCATCATTCTTCAGTTCGGGCGCGTCTGTCGGTAACACGCACAACAGGCTGCCGTCATCCGCCACGATCTTTCGTCTGGTAATCTCATCCCACAGCTTGCGGAGGGACTCAGCTTCAATGAGGCCGCGTTTTACATTCTCGTGGTTACGTTCAAAGTCGGTCGGATTCCATAGCAGGTTGCAGATTAGCTTCTCGAGTCCGGCTCTTTTCAACCATGCCTCATCTCGGCCGCAGCGCCCGATTTCTTGCAGGTAGTCCTCAAGAAACGAAGGAGGAGACAAATGAACCGCCCAGTGGATATTCGGGATATCCATTCCCATACCGAACGCTTTGGTTGAGATCAAAACGCTTGTTCTTACCGCAGGCTCATTCTTTCGCGGATCGAGGCTTTCCAGTATGCGCTGCCGTTCATCAGAGGGCATCCCTGCATGAAAAGCCTCGATATTGAAAGCGCTGAGGCCGACTTCCTGACGAAGGCGGTCGCGCAAATGCTCGGCATGAGCCCGCCTAGTGACAAAAATCAGAACCGTGCTGACTTCAGGGTTAGACTTCTTGATGACTTCAGTGAGCTTCGGCAATCTGAATTCGATATTTGATTCCCACTCTTTGCCGTATAACCCGACATCCACCTCTTTAGGTTCTATTTGCAGATGGTCTTTGATTGGAAAATTATAACCGTCTGGACACTTGACAAGAGCACTCTCGCCCTCGCCGCTCAGCCCTGTTACTTCTGCCAGTATCTGCTGGGTGTTCTTGGTCACAGTTGCGGAGAGAAGAAGCAACTGAGTCGATAACTCAGGTTTTAGAAAACTCTTATTTATCTCTGATATCGCATACAGATAATCGGGTCGGAACTCATAGCCCCATTGACTAATGCAATGCGCCTCGTCGATAACCGCGAACCCAAGCCCGTTGTCCATTGCGACCCGGCGGGCAAGCACATCGCGGAAACGGTTCACGCGAAAACGTTCGGGAGCGACAAAGAGCAATTCAATGCATCCATCCAGAATATGCTGATAAACCTCCGCCGTCTCCCATGGATCACGGTCTCCGCTTAAGTAATCAACCGTCAGCAGCCCGAGACCTTTCTTCCTTAAATTCTCGACCTGGTCCTTCATGAGTGCCCTGAGCGGAGTAACGACCACCGTCAGTTTGCCAGTATGGGACGCATTTATCAGAGCGGGCACTTGGAACACAACCGACTTCCCTTCACCTGTGGGCAGCCGTACAAGCACGTGTCGGCCTTCGGCAATGGCCAAAACCGCCGGCATTTGGGTCTCACGAAATTCGGCAGGACTGTTATCCGGTCTTTTCCAATATTGCCCAAGGAACCGCTCATATTCTTGGAAGAGAGCTGCACGCTCTGGCAGACATGTGTTTTCTTTACGACCGCCAAGAGACACCTTCCGATCCTCAAAGGCCTGTTCGGCTTCAGGACTTAGCGGCAGCAATTCGACCTCTTCTTGTTTACCTACTCGACTCAATTGCTTCGTACGGATTATGTTGAGACGCGAATCAAGAATGACCGGCACATGGTCACAAAACTCGCTCTGCAACCAGATGGCCAGATAAGACGTTATCGCTCGCTCAATGTCAGCTTCAGAAAAATGATAGAGACCGCTGCCATGCGTTCGGGTGTCATCGGTTTCGTTCAAATCTGAGCCGATACCCTTTGTGTCGCTGTCTTCTTCGTCTGACGAGGGTATCTTCTCGTCGTCCGCTCTTGAGCGGTCATCATCATCATCATAATCAACTTCTGCACTACGGTCCTGTTCTTCCGCCTTGCAACAGGTCAGCCACAACTCAATTGGCAAGGACTCGATGACAAATTCAAACGTGAGGTGACTTTCGTCTGTCGAAAGCTGAAGCCACTCAGCAACCTGCTCCTGATCCACGACAACACAGCACGACTCGTCTTTCGCTTTGCGCAGAATTTCCGCTTTCGCTGTGCTCGCGGGCCATGCTTTCCCCAAATCCACCAAAAGGTCTTCGATGACTCCCCTTTCTGGCGTTTTTGCAGAGACGAGAACCAGAATGTGGCATTTCCCTTCTTTGCGAGCAAGCAGCGAAATGACTTTCGGGAGAGTGTCGCGCCAATACGGGTAACGGCAGGCTGTGGTCGGCCATAATGAGTCGACTCCTACAACTTCTCCATATCGCCCCATATCCAGCCAGCTCGGACGAATGAAGCTCAGGTTGGCATCCGTTTTCTGATCCGCAAGCGCGTCACAAAAAGCCTTTGACCGCCATGACAACCACTGGGCCCTCCCCGGGTGCCATTCCAGCCAGACAGTCTCACCGCTCTTGTCCAAACCGCAGTCTATCAAACGGTGGTCACTCCCCGGTTGTCGCACCACTTCGCTATGCTTACCGCAAACTCCAAGGGCTTCCTGCTCACTGACGATATGCGCGCTTTGCACTGCCTTTACCAGGCTGGCCATTTGCGGCGCCACCCAGTTGACGGAACCGCCATGCGGAGGCACTTCAATACCCGTTTTGCAATATGATTCATAGGTAGAAACGACCCACCGGAATGAACTCGGATCATCCTCACTCACCTTGGATACGGAGCGTATACATCCCTCACACTTGCGCTGCAACCATAAAGGCAGGTTGCCGACACGAATCCTGATTTTTGCGCCCTCACACCTTGCCAAAAGACTGAACAAAGCCAGATGGCATGCATCAGTGCCTCCATTTTCATCCTGCCAACGTTTAACGTCAGCAGCAGCGATCATACGGTCTTGCTCATCGATGTGCCCTGAAGGAAATTGGTAACCGACTTCCGGCAGCCATGCGACCCGAGACAGCCAAGCCTTTGGGATGACGACGTAAGTATGGGCCGGAATATCAATCAAGAATTCAGGAACTTTGGGTAGCTCCTTAATTTCCACGGTTTCAAGAATCGTGAACCACTTGGCTAACGTATATGGCTCTCGTCCTAAAATAAGTTCAGCACAATTCAACCCCAGTGTTTCGACCTGTTTCTTGAACAAATCCAAAGCTGCTTGTGCATCGAGGTCCGCGCGATGATTCGCGCTTAAGAGTGCGTGTGTGGGTTTCCATGGTGTTATAACCATGCTGGCTAACATTGTGTCCCATACCGGCCGCGTTTTAGCATCGAATATCTGTTTGTCATTGTCCTTAGCCAGCCCGAATAGCATCGGCAGATCAAAATCGATGACGTTGTGACCCACTAGCCATTTACCGGCCAATTCTTTCACCAATTGGGCTATGACTAAAGGCTCACTATTTGGTGGCATTCGGGATAAATCCCAAAAACGCCCCCCTCTATTATGCGTATCGGCGACACCCATCTGGAACACTCGCACGCCATTCGATTCCAAGTCTACAGCTAACGCATTCGCGATCAATAACGCCTCAATATGGTTCGAAAACAACGCAAGATTGTCTGCTGGCAGGTCAGACAAGAACCGGACGGTTTTATCGACGCTGTGAGACAACACATCGGCACTTGAAGCGGCGGCCATTCTTCTCAATTCGGCATCAAGCCATTGTATACTGCTAACCTGATCGTTATTGTTTGCTACCTTGTCGATGTAGAGACGACATCGCTCCCAACGCAATGTCCACTCATCACTTGGCACGGGCGTTACGAAAATCGACTGAAATCTATCACTCAAGCCTTGCTTAGTGGCGGAATCATCAATTTCGTTAAGTAAAGTTATAAAATAATCGATACCATATGCTTGAATTTCACTATCTTCTTTGCTGAAGAAATTGTTCAGCATTTCTCGTAAACAGTCATGTCGTTTTTTTTCTGAAAGCCCCCAATCTGCGCACGAAAGGAATTTTTTACATTTATCCAGCCACACCTGCGCTTCGCCAACGTTTGCTTGCAATAGCCAGTTCCTTTTGGAGCGAAAAATATAAGACGCCCAAATTTTTTTCAACCGTTCATCAATTTTCGACGAAACCGAATTCGGTAGTTCCGAACACCATGCTGATAAGTTATTTACCAACAGCATTAAACAGTTCGTTAAAAATATTTCGCGCTCGTCCAGCCTCCCTAAGACAGGCGATCTGGCACACGCATCCCACAACTTACAGTACATCTCTGCCGAATCACATAGATCAAAACGTCGCCCCACTTCTTTCTCAGTTATAACATCTCGCTTTAAAAAAGCTTCGTTTTTACGTGACCTGTTTGTATCAAGATACCACTCAGCCCTAAGCAACTTAACCAGTTGAGGATTGGAAAGCGTCGCCAGCCAGTCTGATCTCTCTTTAATGTATTTGTCGCAGACATCAGCGACATTATTATCGGTAATCCATCTGACAGCTCTCAGATCCATGCTTCTTCTTGGATCGGCAATCGACAAGCCAGCTGTAAAGTACGCCATTTTATCATGCGCATTTGACCTGTCGTTTCGCGGGAATCTAGTAGCCTGCGGTGCCAAAAAAGAACCGTTACTTGCATATATCCGAGCAAATGGCTCACCTTCCTCGTACCTACACACTCCAACAGAACTGTACTTTTCAAATAGATCAAGGTGATGCGCCTTCTCTGTGATGTCATCAACAATCGCACTCATCCCCGCGATTTCTTTTGCCGTCATTCTCACCGCTTTCGCTCCTCACAACGCGCTTGCCAGAATCGCCGCAAGCTCCGCCTCGCCCACGGCCGGATTGCACGCCAGCATCCCGTCGGCGTTGAAGCTGACCTTCTTGACGTCCGCCACGATCGCGGCCAGATCCGCCGGCTTCACGCCGACCTTGGACAGGCGCGTCGGCACACCCGAGTTCTCGATGAAGCCGCGAAATGCCTCGATGCCCGCGTCGATGATCTGTTCCCGCGTCTTGCCGTGCGGATCGACCCGCATGACGTGGCGGGCGAAGGCCTCATAACGGTCCGGCTTCACGTTTCTGAAATGCGTCATCCACGCGGGCATGATCAGCGCCAGCGATGTGCCGTGATTGACCTGGTGGCGCGTCGTAAGCACATGCCCCACCTGATGCATCGGCGTCCACGCGTCGCCGGGCGACGCCCAGCCGTTGAGCGCACACGTCGCGCACCACATCAGTTCGGCGCGGGCGTCTGCAGCATCCGGCTGCGCGATCGCGGACGGCAAATTCTGCATGACCGTCCGCATCAGCCCCTCCTGCCACGCGTGCAACAGGTCAGACTTGTCTTGCCCGTTGAGATAGATTTCCAGAACGTGCGAAATCGTGTCGATCGCCCCGCAGGCCGTCTGGAACGGGGGAAGGCTGTAAGTCAACTCGGGATCGAGTACCGCCGTTTTTGGAAACAGGCAGGGGCTCCAGATATAGGACTTCTCGGCCAGCCGCGCGTTCGTCACCACGGCGCACATGTTCATCTCGCTGCCCGTCGCCGGCAAGGTGGGTATCATCAGCGTCGGCAGCGCGGCGTCGGGCGGCACGGCCCGCACATCGTCGTGCCGGCTGTAGACCATGTTCCACAGGTCGCCGCCCGCGTAGCAGACGCCCGCTGCGATCGCCTTGGCCGCGTCCATCGCGCTGCCCCCGCCGATGCCGACCACCAGGTCCGCACGGGCCGCCTTGGCCGCGGCGACGCCGCGGGCGACCATGCCGATCTCGGGGTTCGGCGCAACCTCATAGAACGGCGTCGCCGCGACGCCTGCGGCTGACAGGTTTGCGCAGGCGCGTTCGAGCACATCGTCGAGATGCGCATGCTCCGCATAAGAGACGACCAGGGCATTCTTGCCCAGCCGGGCCGCCTCCTCGCCTGCGCGGGCGAACGTGCCCGCGCCGAAAATGACTTTCACAGGATTCTGATATTCGAACGGTTTCATTGCGATTTCCATTTAAACAAGCGTAATTTCGAGCGATTGACCTGCGGCCAGCGTGAGGCCGTCGTTGAGGGAGATCGTTGTCCGGCCTTCCTGATGAGACATTGAGACCCCCGCATTCTTACCTTCAACTTTGACCGCGACCGATTTCGGCTTGGCTTCGCGGTCGATGCTGACGCTTCGAAGATGAACCTTGCCCCACTTGACCGCGATCTCCAGACGCTGACCTCCGGCCTCTGACTTCTGGCTGAAGCTGCCCCACCCTTCCGCGGCGGTGAACGCCGCCTTGAAATTCTCGGGCGCCAGCCGCGGGGCAAAGCCGATCTCTCCCTTCGGGCCGTGATAGGCAAACCCGCAGGCCGCGAGGAACACGCCGTAGCTGGCCATCGAGCGGGCGTAGTGATCGCCGCACTCCACCTCGTTCCACGGATTGCGTTTGGAAGCGTGGTAGCGGTCGTGAACGGCGCGTTCGACAGCCAAGCCCTCCTGCGCCATCCCCTCCCAGATCATGTGTCCGGCCACCTGGTGTTCGAAGCCGTTCATGCATTCATTGAAGTACATCGCCGCCCAGGCGCCCTTTCCCGCGCCGCCCTTGGCCTTCTCGTAGTCCCAATCCTTGCGCGGGAAGGTGCACATCAGCAGCCCGGCCTCGCCGGCGACCGCGTACCAGCGCCCGGGCTTGTTTTTCTCGCGATACGGTCCGACGTCCGGCGAGAAGTTGTAGCGCCACAGCGACTTGAGCGCCGTGCGCGTTTCTTTTTCCGGCAGCACGCGGGGCAAGCCGACCTGGAAGGCCCACCCCTGTCCCAGCACCTGGTCGATCTCGCAGCCCGTTCCGGAGTTGACGGAGTCCAAGTGGCGCGGATCCACCTTGTTGTAGAAATATTCCCCGTCGAACAGTTCCGCAACGATTTTTGTCTGGCCGCGTTGCAGAATCGTCCGGCACTTCTGCGCGAAGGCTCTGTCCTTCATCTCGTCCGCCATCTCCGCGGCGGCCTGCAGCGCCGCCAAGTACAACCCGCTCAGCCAGGCCACAGGTCCGTACCAGTCGGTGTCCAGCGTGTTGTGCTGCGCCCCTTCGAGGATACCGTCCCCGTCGGCGTCCTGAGCGATGAGCCATTTGGTCGCCCGCTTGACACCGGGCCAGACGCGCCGCAAGAATGCGTCATCGGCACACATCTGATGTTCCCGCAGCGAGCGCAGGATTGTGCCGGCCTGCGCGTCGATGGCAGGACCGGCATTGTTTTCTCCCCGGAAACGGATCGCGCCGTCCGGCATCATCGCCAGCCCGAAATCCGTCCGCTCGCGCAGAATGCGCTCAAGTTCCGGAAACAGGCGGCCCATCGACTGGGCGTAATGCCAGACATGCGCGCACGTGCCCGCACAGCAGCCCACCCCCTCCCAGGCCCAGAAGCGCCCGTCTTCAAAGCGATAGCAGGTCGAGCTCGCCAGTATCGATGCGTTCAAGAACGTCCGGTCCAAGAACCAGACCGGCAGGGTCGAGTCGTACCACGTGTCCCGCCACAGGAAAGTCTGCGCGGTCAGCCGGTCGATATTCTCTGCGGCATACCGGGCCACGGCCAGCGCGGAATCGAAGCGGCTCGCGTAGTAACGGCCCTGCACGGGAACAGCGGGGAGACGGCTCAGATTGGGAAAGAACCACGTCACCAAAAACGTGACGGTGGCCGATTGTCCCGCCTCGATTGACAACTTCCGCCCGAGCCGCCCGACGAGTTTGTCGGCCAGCGGCGCAGTGGCCGCACCGGACGAGGCGTCGGCCGCTGCGCCAAGCAGCGCGAGGCCCATCGTGCCGTTGTCGGACAGCTCCTCGAACGTCCCCTCGCTGGAGACCTGATCGGTGAAGACAATCCGCCCCACCCCGACGTTCCCCCAGGCGCCGGCTTGGGCATCGACGACTTCGATCACCGCCTGACGTCCCTTCAGGTCGCGCACGGCGAACGACTGCATGGACATCCGGTTGTTGTCTTTTCCGGTCGCCGTCCGCACGGCTTTGCCGTCGACAAGCAGGTTCAGGCAGGTCTTCCCCTTGTGGCTGCCCCCTCCGATCCAGAAGCGGATATAATCGCGCTCGATCGTGAAAGGCCGGCTGACGAGCCGACCCGTGGCGTTGTCGCGGGCCCCGACGTCATCGCCCGGAGCCGCCGCATGCGAATTGACAAGATACTCCGTGTCTCCCCCGAGATCCCCCTGATAGCTCGGCGCCGCCGCCTTTTTGACCGGCCCGGAACCGAACGCGGTCCCTTCGGCGGTCCAACCGTCATAGGCGCCTTGACGCCAGCTTTCGAAAAGGATGTCGGGACGCGGCAGCGCCGCAACGGTATCGGAACGCTCCGCAGAACATTCAAGGAACGTGAACCCGTTTCCGGGCACGATCCGGTTGCGCCGGATCGCATCCGCCTCGCGGTGATACAGGCAGACGGCGTTTTCGAGCGTTCCGGAAAGCGTCGCCTCGACTTTCGCGTCCGAGGTGTTGCGGAGCGTGAAACGCAAGACCGTTGCGGGAAGGCTAGAGTCATCCGTATTGAGCGGGATGAAAGGCGAAAAGGCCTCGAGCGTCGTCACTAAAGGGATGCCGGCATCCTTGTAGGTGACCGTGCCGACGGGGTATTGTCCAAGAAATGAGACGTCCGCGAACCCGGTGCTGTCCAACGGAAAGGTCTTGTCCCCGATCATGAGCGAAAACGACTGTTCGAGCGGCGAGGCGGCCTCGGGCGGTTTGGCATAATGCCCGTCGCCGGTTTGAACCGCCTGGTTGAAAATGTCCCAGCACCACAGCCGGCCGTCTCCTCCCAGATAGAGTTGGCCTGCGCAGAGGCCGCCCACCGGCATGCCGATGTACTTCAGCTCCGCGCCGCGGTACACGGTCGGCGCGCCGCGCTCGGCGAGCGACTTGACCCAGGCCGGGTCCAACTTCTTGTCCGCCGGCACCAGCGAATCGAAATCCACGGCCTCGAAGGGGCCCGCCATCACCGGCAAGCGGGATGCCAGCAACGCCAGCGAGCCGGTCCCCGTCACCCGGAGAAAATCCCTTCTGCTTGACCCGCCACCGCAGCAACAGCTTCCCGTACAACCGACTTCTTGATTCATCCGGATCGAACTCATTGCATCTCCTTTTTGCCTGCCCGTTTGAATGGTGCCGGCACCGTCATTTGGCCTCGACCCGATGCCCCATCAGCCGTGAAATTTTTGCCGCCCCGGCTCTGACCGTCTCTCCGATTCCGGGCACCATTTCCGGCTTCACGCGCGTGTCAGGCCCGGTGACCCACACCGAGGCAATCGGATAACCGCTGCGGTCGAACACCGGCGCGCCGACGCAATAGATGCCCGTATACTCTTCACCGTTGTCCGTTGCATAGCCCAGTTTCACCACACGCTGCAGTTCCTTGCGGAAAGCCTGAGGCGTGACGATCGTGTTGGCGTTGAAGCGCACAAACTCGGTTTGCGAGATCACCTGCTCGCGCCGCTTCTCCGGCAGATAGGCGATGATCGCCTTGCCCGGCGCGGAACAGTAGGCCCGGATGCGGTGGCCGGCGTTCACCGAAAAGCGGAACAGGTGCGACCCCAGCGCCTGCTCCAACACAATGATCTCCGTCCCGTTCAACACGCCGAGCAGCACCGTATCCTCCACCTCGTCGCGAAGTTCGCGCATCACCGGCATGCAGCAGCCGATCAGATCCGTCTCCGAAAGCGCCTGTTGCCCCAACATGAGCATCTTCTGCGTGTGGCGGAACACCTTGGTTTCCGGATCACGCTCCAGATAGCCGGATTTTTCCAGCGTGAGCGTGATGCGGAACACGCTGGAGACCGGACATTTCAGCGCCTGCGCAATTTCGACCTGGCCTTTGCCACCCGGATGGTGCGCCAGGTATTCGAGAACGGCCAGCCCGCGCTCCAGGCTCGGCGCGCTGTAGAGCGCCTCGGTTATTTTCGTCATCGCAACCTCATTTTCGCCCGCGCGAACGCGGGCGGGATTCTGCTAGTGCAACTTGATCAGCGTCCCGGGGGCCGCATAGTAGAAAGCCGCCATTCCCGTCGGGGGGTCGTAGCGGATGTTCCAGTTGGCGGGAAGATTGTTCGCGGCAAAGGATCCGCTCAGGACGCCGGAACCGGAGACGACCGTGTAAATCTGGTTCCGGTTCAGCAGATCGAGATCCGCGATCTGCAGCGTGAGCCCCGCAAGCGACAGGTTGCCGGACACGAGCAGTTGGTCGCAGGCTCCGTCCGAGGTGACGTTGACCCGCAAGGCCCCGTTCAAAGCGGCATTCGAAACCTTTTGTGTCCCGATCCCGTCACCCGCAGGTGAAAGCGGCTCAATGACCGTAAGCGTGCCGTTAGAGATCGTCCCGTCGCCGCTCACGGATGTCACGGCCTGCGCCGCGCCGCCGCAATCCAGAACCGTGCCGTCGGCGAGATTCACGCGTCCGGGCAGCATGACCCATTTGTCCTTCAGATACGCTTCCGCATTGCGCCGGGCGGCGTCGCTCAGCGCGGTGTCGAAGACCAGCACCTCCCCGATCTGGATGTTGCCATGGTAGCCGTTGTTGGGGCTGATGTTCGCAAGCGTGAACTCGGTACGGCCCGAACCTTCGGATGAGGTGAAGGCGGGCAGCCCGTTCGCGCTGTCCGACTGGCCGTTGATATAGACAGAGGAGCCGTTGGCCACGCCGTTCTTGAGGACCGCGGCATAAATCAAAACCGCATTCGTGTCCATCCCATTGACCGGCGCGCAATTCGCCGACGTGGCGATCGGGTACTCGCTGGAATAACCCCACTGGATCCCGTTTGCAAACTTCAAGAGCTGCGCGCGGTCCCAATTCCCGTCGTCGTGTCCCCACAGTCCGCTGTTGGCCGGTTTCGTCACCTGCCGAAAGACCATCATGACGGTCATGTTGGAAATGTTCGATGCGTTGATGTCGAGGGTGCTGGTGATATCGTCGTTCACGCCGTCAAACGCGATAACAGGCCGCCGGTTGAACTCCGCGACGCCGGTTACGTAGGTGGGACGATTCGCCGCCGTCGCCTGCCTCGCGTGCTTGCCGTTGCCGCTCAAATCACCCCAGTAGCCGACCGGCTGGCCCGACGTCGTGACCCCGCCGCTCCCGTTCGAATTGGTGAACAGGGTCGAAGCGTCAGACGCGTCCAAGCGCAGTTTGAGACTGCCAAGCGACTCAGCCGAAAGCGCCGTCGCGCCATTCGTCGGAAAGACCGCACCGGCTGAAAGCGCCAGCGTACCTTCCTCAACCGACGTAACGCTGCTGCACGTGTTGCTGCCGCTCAACGTCAGCGTGCCCAGGCCACGCTTGACGAGTCTGCTCGAAATGCTGTTTCCGGCCAGATTCGCCGTCAGGCCGACTTTGTAGCCGGCCGTGTCGATCACCGCGCCGCCCGCGCCGACGTTGCAGTTCAGCTTCGTCCCGTTGACGAACGAGGTGTTGTCGGCCCGCGCCTTCAGCGTACCGCCGTTGAAATTCAGCGTATTTGCGCCGTACGCGCCACACTCGAGCTGGATGAGCGACAGCGTGCCGCCGTTCAGGTTGATCGTTGAGCGGCTCACGGTACCAGCATTGGCGTTGCCGAGATAAAGCCAGCCGCGGTTACCATAAGCAGTCGCCGTGTCCGTTCCGGTGCCGATGTTCACCTCGCCACCCAACAGGTTAAGCGCGGCGGTGCCGTTAGCCGCAGAGCCGCCGTTGGCATAATTCGCGCCCATATTCATCGAATGCCCGACGTTCACCGCGCCATTGCTGACGGTCAGTACGCCGATCGCCGGCCCGCTGCCGCCGCCCTTTGCGGCAATGCGCAAATACCCTGAGCCGGCTGCCGTATTCGTGTAATTCAGCGATCCGCCAACCACGACAACGGTATTGGTGTTGGCATTGTCCACGCCGATGAAATTGGACGAGCCGTGGCCGTCCCCGCCGAAGCAGATTGACCCCGCGCCGGCCGCCAGGGTCAGCGTCTGCCCGCCCATCAGCAAGAGGCGGTTCTGGCAGCGCATCCCGCCGCCGGGACCGAACGTCACGGCGGCAGACGTGCCCGGGCTCCAGCTTGTGTTGCGGAAGTTGACGGTCCCGTTCTGCACGACCGCGTTGTTGTTCATCGCGAAATTGCCCGAGGACACGTTCTGGGTTCCGCCGCCCAGGTCCAGCGTGGCGGCGTTGACCGTGATGCTTCCCGCCGTGCTCAGGCGGTCGCTTCCGCCCGAGAGCGCGAGCGTCCCCGCGTTGACCGTCGTGCCGCCCGAAAAGGTGTTCGCGGCCGTCAGGGCCAGCGTGCCCGCCCCGCCCTTGACCAGGCCGGCCGCACCGCTGCCGTCGGCGATCACACCGGCGAGCGTGGCCACCGCACCCGGCCCCGCCGCGTTGACATTGACCGTGCGAGCCGCGCCGTTCAAGGCGAGCCCGTTGATGAACGTCAGATTCGTGTTCGCCCCCAGGTCATTCAGCACGAGGGCGCCGGGATTGAACGCCGCGCTGCCCCAGGACAGCACATCGCCCGCACCGCCGAGGTTGACCGTAAGCGGCATGTCGAAAGCGCTGAAGCCGCTCGCCGTGCCAGACACCATGTTGATCTGCCCGGCGCTGTTTCCGAGCACAGCCGAAAGTGTGCCGGTGGACGAAAGCGAACCGCCCGCAAGCGTCACGTTGGTCGCAGCGGGAATGCCCGCGCCGAAGTCGGCCTGCAGGATGCCGCCCAGAACAGCCACGCCGCCCGCGCACCCCGTACCGCCGCTGATCGTCAGCGCGTTCGGACCGGTTTTGACGAGCCCCGCGACCGACGGCAGCGCAAACTGATTGGTATAGACGTAATTCCCCGCCGAAGTGTCGAACCCGAAAAACGTGTCGTCCCCGAATATGCCGGTGTCGATCAGCGCGGTGATCTGATCGTCGGACCAAGCGCCGACGCCGACCGACAGGCCTGCGCCGCCCGCGAGCGTCACCCGTCCCGGGGTGGCGTATCCGGGCAGCGCGTTCGCGCGAGTGACCGCTAGGACGCCGTTGCTGATCGCCGTGCCGCCGGCATAGCTGTTCGCGCCCGCGAGCGTCACCAGTCCCGCGCCCAGTTTCACAAGAGAGCCGTTGCCGGAGATCGGCCCCGCCACCGCAGTCGAGCCGGAACGGTTGAACACGAGCGACGACCCTGCGGTGACAAGATTCACCGCACCGGCACCGGCCCCCAGTGTGCCGCTTGCGCCGCCGTTGCCCACCTGCAGCACGCCATTGGAAACCGTGACGTTGCCGCCGAAACTGCCGTCCGCAGTCAAAATCATTTTTCCGTCGCCGCTCTTGACGAAACCGCTGGCGATTCCGCCCGGCACGGTCGGGCTGGGTCTGTTGAGCAGCGGCACCGAAACCGTCAAGGTGCCGCCGGTGACCGCGAAGGGCGTGTCGAAGACGTGAACGCCGCTGTAATTTCCTCCCGCCGTATTGATGGCCGAATTGCCTCCGGACGTCACCGTGCCTTTTAACAGATAGGCTTGATAAGTCGTATAGGCTCCGCCCGATGACGTGACCGTTCCGTCCTCAAGGTCCAGCCGCCCGAACGTCGTGAAGGTGTTATTGTTCTTGAGCGTCCCGCCATTTTTTACGGCGAGGGTCACCGCAGGGTTCTTTCCGTCATTTCCAAAGGTGTCGTGGGCATTGAACTGCAGCGTCGCGCCGCTGCCGACGGTGATCGTCCGCGCGAGATCCGCGCGCCCCAGAACACTGTTGGTGCCCCTCTGGTTCATACTGTTGCATGTGACGGTTCCGGCCGTGATCTGCACATCGCCGGTGAACGTGTTCTCCGGGTTGCTGAAAGCCAGCGTCCCGCTGCCGGCCTTGGTGAACCCCGTCTCGCCGGTGAGCAGCGCGCCGAGGGTGGCATTCGCGTTTGCGGTAAAGACCGGCGTGCCCGTCAGGGTCAGAGGACCCCCTGACAGCAGGTATGCGCCGGTCACCCCCGAATTGAAGGTCAGCCCCCCGATCGAAATCCCCGCCGATGCCACGGTCACCGTTCCGGCCGTGCCTCCCGCCCCGAAGGCCGCCGTGTCGCCGCTGCCGTTGTCCCATGTCGTATGCGCGTCCCCCGCGCCGACCCAGTTCGCGGTCGATGTGTTCCATGCGCCGGAGCCGTCGGTTGCCGCGCCCGTCGCATTCGTGCTCCACGTGTAGGTTTCCGCCGACGCGACTCCGGCCAGCAGGGCCACAACAACGCCCGCCCGAAGAGCCGGCTGTCTTCCGAAACGGCAAGACCGTCCATTCTCCATCCGTTTCCAAGCGTCCATGTTTCCACTCCCTCTGTTCATTAACCGTCCAGGATTAAAAGGCATGATCGCGCAAACGCACGTTTCCATTAGCGAAAACCGCATTTTCACATGTGAATGTCATTTCCATTTATAAAAATCTTGTCACATTCCAAACACCGGACGCAAGCATAAAACGCCCACGTTCCCATTTCCTTTTCCCCTGATCCCCGCCTGATACATCAGGAGAAAAAAGTGACCCTTTTGCTCTGTCCCCCGCTTCCCTGTTTATGTTATAAAAACCCCATGCCTGATTCTGCCACACCGCTGCTCGACATCCGCGGACTGAAAACCTGGTACCCGATCAAAAAGGGCGTCTTCGCCCGAACCGCCGGTTATGTGCGCGCTGTCGACGGCGTGGATCTGACCTTGAAAAGCGGCGAGACGCTCGGGATCGTCGGCGAGTCCGGCTGCGGAAAATCAACCCTCGCCCGCACGGTCCTGCGGCTCGAAAAGCCCCGTGAAGGTTCCGTCTTTCTGAACGGGCAGGACGTGTTTTCATTGCGGGGCCGCGCACTGTCCGCTTTCCGGCGCGCGGTCCAAGTGGTTTTCCAAGACCCGCACGCCTCGCTCAACCCGCGACACACGGTACTCGACCTGCTCACGGAAGCCATGCTCGTTCAGGGGCTCGTCACGCGCGAGGGGCGCCGCGAAGCCGCCGTTCGGCTGCTCGGCGACGTGGGACTGCCCGGCGACATCCTCGACCGCTACCCCCACGCCTTTTCGGGCGGACAGCGCCAGCGCATTTGCATTGCCCGCGCCCTCGCCCTCGCACCCAAGCTGCTCATCTGCGACGAGGCGGTCAGCGCCCTCGACCTCTCCGTGAGGGCGCAGGTGCTGAACCTGCTTCAGGAGCTGAAAGACAAACACAGGCTCTCTTACCTGTTTATCACCCACGACATCGGCGTCGTGCAGCACATCGCCGACCGCATTGCGGTGATGTACCTCGGCAAGATCGTCGAGACGGGCCCCGCGGAGATTGTGCTCAACACGCCCGCCCATCCCTACACACAGCTTCTGCTGCGCGCTGTGCCGAAGATCGGCGTCCCCTTGCCCGAAGACGTCACGGTTCCCGCCGATGCCGCACGTTCTGGCGGCCGATGCGGATGCGCCTTTGCGCCGCGCTGTCCTCTGGCCGACGACGCGTGCCGCGCCGCCGCGCCGGCCTTAACGCCGCTGACCGCTGCGGCCGGCCACATGTGCGCCTGTTTCAAGGCCTGACGCGGCGCTTATTTCACGTTCTGCGGCACCGTGAACGCATATTTTCCGGAGCCGACCTCGCAGACCACGCCGTCTGGCCCGTTTCGCACTACCCGCACGCCTTCCGCCTGGCCCAGGTCCCGCCCGCTTTCGCGAACGGCGGCAGGATCCGCGCCGGGCAGAACGATGTTCGCGGTCGAGCCCACAGGAACCAAAGCCTCCAGTGCGAACGCGCCAGCCTTCTTTTCCCAAGAAACCGACACCTCGCCATAGGGCGTACGCGTGGCGTACGAGGCGCGTGCCGCGCCGGCCGCCGGCTGCGGCCAGATCACGATCCGGCGATACCCCGGTTCGCGCTCATCGCAACGCATGCCGGCCAGCCGGCGGTAGAACCACGCCAGCCCGCCACCGAACATCGGATGGTTGCGCGAAGCCCCGCCCTCCCAATATTCGCTTGTCGTCGTCCACCCCTGCTCGATCCACCAGCCGAAACTCGGGCACGTGCGTTTGTCCATCATGCTGTAGGCCACGTCGTTCAAGCCGTTATCACACAGCGCCTCGAACAGAAAACCCGTGCCGAAAATGCCGGTATCGAGATGGCCGCCATTCGCTTCGATGTCCGCTTTCAGCGCGTGTCGCACGCGCGCCTGGCGTTCCTGCGGCACGCCCATCACCAGCGCGAAGACGTTGCCGCCGACCGGCCCGTAAGTACCCTTCGCCGCGTCATAGAACTTCGCATGAAACGCCGCCGCCGTCTTGTCCGCCAACGCACGGTACGTCACGGCGTCGCCCTCACGGCCCAACGCCGTGGCGATCCTCGTCATGAAATCGCAGCACCGCCACAGGTAAAAGGTATGGACGAGATCCCTCGGAGGCTGCTTCTTGTCCGGCGCGCACCAGTCGCCGAGATTGAGCCAGAACGTGTCCTTGCCGTCCGGCAGTTTGCTGAACATGACACCGTCTGAGCCCACCTGCGTGAACATCCACATCAGGTAACGCTTCATCCCCGTGTAGTGCCGCTCCAGCATGCGTCTGTCGCCGTAGTGAACGTAGACCTGCCACGGGACCAGAATACAGGCCGCCCCCCACGCCACCCCGCCGCCGCCGCCCTCGAACGGCGCGGTGTCCGTCACATAGCCGGAGACCGGATGCTGCGTATCAAAGTAGTCCTGCACCCACTTGGTATAAAAGGCCGCGAGGTCGAACGTATGGATCGCGGTGATGCAGGAGGCTTGGCCGTCGCCGGTATATCCCAAACGCTCGCGGTGCGGACAGTCGCTGGACAGCGCCCCGTGCATGTTGTCCGTTTGACTGCGCCAGTAGATCCGCTGGATCTTTTCGAAAAGCGGATTCGAGCAGGCGAAGCGTCCGGTGGTTTCCACACCCGTATAGACCGCCTCGGCCTGAACCATTTCCGGCGTCAAATCACCCGGCCAGCCGATCAGCTCCACATCCTTGAAGACGAACCAGGTGAAGCGGGGCGCATACGTCTCGTCGCCGCCGCCCCGCAACGTGTAGCTATTCTTGCCGTTGTAGTCCTGCTTGTCCGTCGTATCCTGCGCGAGCCAGCGCACCTCGATCTTCTGGCCCGGCGTGCCCTTCACGCGGAACCGCAACCATCCCGAAATCTCCTCCGGGAATGTGAGCCGGTAACGGCCGTCGCCGAGCCGCGTGATCTGTTGCGGCTTAACGACCTCCATCACGCGGTCGGTCGGCGCGTGGTGAGCCTGCAGCACGCCGCCGGGCGCGCGGCGCAGCGCGACGGGCTGCCAGACGCGGTCATCAAAAGAAGCGGTTCCCCATCCGGGCTGCTCCAATCGCGCGTCATAATGCTCGCCCTCATAGATGCGGTTGAACACGACCGGCCCTTTCGCCGCCTTCCAGCGCTCATCCGACACGATGACCCGCTCCGTCCCGTCCGCAAACCGCACATGCAACTGCAGCAGGAAACGCGGCGCGCCGTACCCCAGTTCGCCCTCGCGCCGGTCGTGCCGATTATACCAGCCGTTGCCCAACATCGCCCCCACCGCGTTCGCGCCCGGCGTGAGCAAGGACGTCACATCGTAAGACAGATAAAGCACGCGGTGCCCGCTGAACGCGGGATCGATCGGATGGCCGACCTTGATGTTCTCGCGCCTTCCGTAGTCAGTCTGCGCAGGCGTGAGCACATCGTCGCCCGCTTTCCGGCCATTCACGTACAGCTCGAAATATCCCACCCCCGTCACATACGCCCGGGCCTGCACAATGCCCTGCGGAAGGTCGAAGGTTTTCCGCAACAGCGGCGCGGCGTCGGCATCCGCTTTGCCGTCTTCCTGCTGCCACGGGGCCCCGATCCATTTGGCCTGCCACGGTTCACCCAGCATGCCGGTCCCGAAGCGCGCGGGCGCGCTCCAGTCGGACACCTGGCCGGATTTGTCCCACACGCGCACACGCCACCAATAATCAGTGCGCGGCGTCAGCGGCGCCCCTCCGTAGACGATCTGCGTGGATTCACGCGAGGACACCCTCCCGCTGTCCCAGACCGCAGTCCGCGAACCGAATGCCGCCGGCGAAACCGCCGTCTGCACCTGCCACGCGGTCTGCCGCTGGCCACGCTCGCCTTTGTCCGCCCCGTTGATCCACTCGAACCGCGGACGGGACTCGTCGATGGCCGGCGGGTTCTCGCGATACTCACAGCGCAGCCTCGTGGGCAACAGACCTGCCCACAGCGACAGACCAGACAGCACAACACAAGCAACAACCAATGATCTGTTCATTGAAAAGCCTCCTCCGCAAACAAAAAGACCCGGCTCGCCTCGGCGCTCACCGAGAAAAGCCGGGCACAACGCCGAGTCATGAGCCCGTCCACGTCACACCCTCGCCACCGCGATCTTGACGTCGTGGTCATTCAGGACGCAGAGGCCGTCGCAGACGAGTCCGAACGTCAGGTGCTCACAGAGCGTCTCGGCCTTCACATAGTCGGCGAACATCTCAACGGCTGCCCGGAACTCCGCATCGCAATCGACCGTCACGGCGATGCGCTGCGTCACCTCGAAGTCGGCGTCCTTGCGCAGGTTCTGCACGCGGCTGACGAATTCGCGGGCCAGGCCCTCCTGCACCAGTTCGGGTGTCAGCGCCGTCTCGAGGCCGACGATCACGTCGCCTTCTGAGGCGACCACCATGCCGGCCTTGGGCGTGCGTTGGGCCACCACATCCTCGGCGCTCAAAGCGACGGTCTCGCCGGCGATCTCCAGCGTGACCTCGCGGTTCGCCGCCAGCGCCGCAGCCTGGGCGGAAGAAAGGCCCGCGATCGCAGTGGCCACCGCCTTCATCCGCGGACCGAATTTGGGACCAAGCTTGCGGAAATCGGCCTTCACAGAAACCTCCGCCAGCGCGGTCTCATCAGCGCCGTAGGCCACGGACTTGATGTTGAGTTCGTCGGTGACCAGCTCTTCAAAGCCTTCCAGCATGGCACGGACCTCGGGGTTGGCAGATACCACATGGATCACCGAGAGCGGCTGACGCACTTTGAGGTCATTCTCCGTGCGCAGCTGTCGGCCGAGACGCACCACCGTCTGCACCCGCGCCATGCGGCGCTCGAGCGCCTCGTCGCGGGCCGCGGCATCCGCCTCGGGAAAATCGCACAGGTGCACCGACTCGGGCATGGACGCGCCCTTGAGATTTCGGTAGATGGCCTCGCTGATGAACGGGGTGAACGGCGCCGCGACTTTACAGAGCTGCACCAGCACATACCGCAGCGTACGGTAGGCCTGCATCTTGTCGTCGTCGTTCTGCGATTTCCAGAAACGCCGGCGGCTGCGGCGGATGTACCAGTTGGTCAGGTCTTCGACGAAATTAACGAACGGGCGCACCGAGCGCTGAAGATCGTAAACGTCCATCGCCTCGGCCACGTCGTGTACGAGCGTCTCCAGCGAGCTGACGATCCAGCGGTCGAGCACGTTCGGGCTAGACGGCTTGACCAGTTCGGCGTCATGGAATCCGTCCACGTTGGCGTAGGTCACGAAGAAACTGTAGGCGTTCCACCACGGAATCAGCAGATCGCGCAGAATCTGCTTCACGCCGTTTTCGGAGAAGCGCAGGTTCTCGGCGCGCACCACCGGCGAGTAGATCATGTAGAGGCGCAGCGCATCCGCGCCGTACGCGTCGAGGACGTGCGTGGGATCGGGATAGTTCTTCAGGCGCTTGGACATTTTCTTGCCGTCTTCGGCCAGAACGAGCCCGTTCACCACCACGTTTTTATACGGCGACTTGTCGAAAAGGCAGGTGCCGAGCACCATCAGCGTGTAGAACCAGCCGCGCGTCTGATCGAGCCCTTCGGCGATGAAGTCGGCCGGGAAGAATCTTGAGACATCGTCCACACCAACGCCTAACGCCTCACTCCTCACGTTTCCTTCCCCGAAGGGATAGTGCTGCTGCGCGTAAGGCATCGCGCCGGACTCGAACCAGCAGTCGAGCACCTCCGGCGTGCGGCGGTAGGTTTTGCCGTCCCGATGGATGACCACCTTGTCGACGAAGTGCTTATGCAGGTCGGTGACTTTAACTCCGGAGAGCGCCTCCAGTTCGGCCACGGAACCGACGCAGATCGTGTCTTCGGCATCGCGCTCGTTGACCCACACAGGGATGCAGGAGCCCCAGAAGCGGTTGCGGCTGATGTTCCAGTCGCGCGCCTCCTTGAGCCAATTGCCGAAGCGCTTGTCGCCCACGTAGTCGGGCATCCAGTGCACGCTGTCGTTGTTGCGCGTCAGGCGGTCATGCAGGTCTTCGACGCGCACGTACCACGCCTCGATGGCGCGGTAGACGAGCGGCGTATCCGTGCGGTCGCAGAAGGGATAGCTGTGCACGATCGTGGTCTGATGGACCAGCTTGCCCTCGTGCTTCAGCCGTTTGATCAGATCCTTGTCGCAGTCTTTGCAGAAGCGTCCCTTGTACTCGGGTAGCGTCTCGGTGAAATTGCAGGAGGCGTCGAGCGGGTCGACGATGACGTTCAGCCCTGCCTCTTTGCAGACGCGGAAATCGTCTTCGCCATAGGCCGGTGCGATATGCACCAAGCCGGTGCCGTCGCCCGTGCTCACAAACGCGTCATTCAAAACGCGGAACGCGCCCGCCGTCGCATACTCGGCGAAATATGGAAAAATCGGCTCGTAGGTCCACCCCTTCAGATCCGCGCCCTTCATGCGGGCCAGCACCTGATACTCCTCCGGCTTCTTGTAGTACGCGGACACGCGCGCCTCGGCCATGACGAAGCACACGTTGTCCGTCACATCGCGCACGGCCACGTAATCGATTTCCGGCCCGGCGCAGATCGCCAGATTCTCGGGCAGCGTCCACGGCGTGGTGGTCCAGATCAGGAGGCTCGTCTCTCCCCACGCGGGATCGGCGCCCGTGAGCACCTTCGCCCGCACGGTGACCGCGGGGTCCTGCACGTCCTTGTAATTACTGCCCGCCTCGAAATTGCTGAGCGGCGTGCTGAGTTTCCAGCTGTACGGCATGATCCGGTACGACTTGTACACGCGGCCTTGGTCCCACAGCTGCTTGAAGACCCACCAGATGCTCTCCATGAAAGCGGGGTCCATGGTTTTGTAGTCGTTGTCGAAATCGACCCAGCGGCCCATGCGCGTGACGGTTTTGCGCCACTCGTCCACATACTTGAGCACCATCGCACGGCACTGCTCGTTGAACTTGTCCACGCCGAGCTGGCGAATCTCGTGCGTACCGTTCACCCCCAGCGCCTCCTGCGCCAAAGCCTCGATCGGCAAGCCGTGGCAGTCCCAGCCGAAGCGGCGCTCCACGTGATAGCCGCGCATCGTCTGGTACCGCGGCACGATATCCTTGATCGTTCCCGCCAAGAGGTGCCCGTAGTGCGGCAGGCCGGTCGCGAACGGAGGCCCGTCGTAAAACACGTAATCGCGTTTGTCCTTATTGCGCTCAACGCTTTTCTTGAACGTGCCGTGCGCCTCCCAGAACGCCAGGATCTCGCGCTCCATGTTGGGGAAATCGGACTTGTTGGATACGGGCTGAAACATGGTCTTACTCTCTCTTTCCTCCGGCCGTCTCGGCCGGCACAAAAACGTTCAAAAGCACGCCGGGGCGGATCCCGAAAAACGATGCGCGCTTGCCCAGGCCGAACCGCGCGTCCGCCGCGTCTCCCTGATCCGCCGCCGCCACCACGACTGCCGGGCGGACTGACGCGGGGATGTCTTCGACGCGCGTCCAATACCCGACCCGCCGGTATTTGCGCAGGTACCACGGCAGCGGCCACGTGTCAGGGGTGGGGACCGCGATGGCGATCATTGTATCAAATCCCTCTTCCTTTTGAGCGGCCTTCTCGATTTCGCCCACCAGATTCATCGCGTCAGTCCCCGTATGCGCATAGACGTAAGGGTTGCGAGGGTCGGCCGGCAGCCGGAAGCAGGCCCGCACCGCCCGTGACTGCTGGTGGAGCAGCACGGCGAGCAACAACGCGTAAAGGGCAATCCGACCGGCGGCGCCGCCCCACGCGGGCCGGGCGGCAAAACGGTGGAAAGCCTCGCCGAAGCCAAGGCCGGCCAGCAGCAGGAAGCCGTGGAGGAAACTCAATGCGCACCACGGCGTCTTGTAAGGAATGGCGCTGTAAAGGGCGGTCAGCGCCAACGTGTAGACCGCGACAAACCGCGTCCAACGCGTCTGCGTCGGCGGCGCGTCGCGGCGCGGCCAGAACGAGACGGCCACGGCGACGGCCGCGGGCAGAAGCAACGCCGCCTCGCTCCAGACCGGGCCTTTACCGTACTTGAACCAGAAAAGGATCTTGAGATAGAAGTTCCACGGGTGCTGATGTTCCGGCACGGCTGTCGCCCGCGCAAAATAGGCGGAAACCGTTGAAAAGAGCGCGTCGTAGACGCCCTTGGGGTAGGTGAAAAACGAGGAGTAAAAGAGGACGGCCACGACCGCCGCCGCGCCTGCGGCGATGAGGGCGTCGCGCGTGCGCCACGCGTTCCACAGCCGCCGGAATCCGCAGGCGGCCACGGCCGCCACCGCCGCCGCCGCGAAAGAGAGCACGAACGTCTCCTTCGTCGCCACGGCCAACCCCGCGAAAACACCGAACCCGGCGGCCCACCCTGCCGCCGTGCGCGGCAGATCCGCCCCCGAACGCGCGTTCACATACCGGACCGCGCACACCAGCATGCCGGTCAAGAAAGTGACAAACATCGACTCCTGGATAAAGAAACGGCTGTAGTACACCATCGGAGGGGAGAGCGCGGTCAGCAGCGCGGCGGCCAGCAGGCCAGTCCGTTCCCGGAAAAGGCCGCCCTCGCCCTTCGTCCCGAGGCACAACATCAAGAGCAACGTGAGGACGCTGAAGGTGACCGGCACCAGGCGGAAATTCCATTCCGTCGTGTCCGCGAACGACGTGGCCGTGGCGCGGCAGAAAGGCATCGCCGCGAAATAGAGGACGGGGCCGTGGTGATCGGACGGGTCGTAGTGATAGGTGCCGGTTTCCAGCAGAACTCCGGCACGCACCGCCTGATTGGCCTCATCCCCGTGCATCGGGCGCTGGTCAAGACGCGGCAGACGCAACGCCAAAGCCACAAACGCGACCCCCAGTGCGGACACCCACCAGCTCATGCGTGACGGACACGGGGAATTCATTTTCAGCGTCCCCGCGTCCCGAGGGGAGACAACCCGACCGGGCCCTGTTGCATCATTTGCTGCAGCATCGGCGCGGCGGCCTGCCGCAGGATGGCGTTCTCCTGAATGCGCTGCAGCGCCTGCATCTTGCCCAAATCGAGCGCCTTCCGGATGGCATACTGCATCTGCTGTTGCTGCTGCTTCATTGCGCTCAGCGTCGCCATGTCCAGCCACGCCTGCCAATCGTTCGGCCGCTGCTGCAAGTATTGGGACAGCGGGATGGCCATCTTGTCGGGCTGCCCGGCCTCACCGAAGACACGCACGATCTCGAGGAGCTTCTCCGGCGGCATATTCGCAGGCAGCCGAGCCATTACGCCGTCCATTGCCTTGGCCGCTTCGGCGGTCTTTTTGATGCTGCCCAGCAGCGATCCGATCTCGAAGAGCTTCTCGACGGGAAGGTTGGGCAGGCCCGCCAGCTGGTTGAGATAGATGGCGGCCGATTCGTTCTGGCCGAGTTCGCGATAGGCGAGCGCCAGCTCAAACGCATCCTCGGGCGCGAGCGTCTTGCTGGCCTGCGCCTTGGCGGTCAGCTCGCGAACTTTCGTTTCGGTGTCGCGCACCCGCCGGATGAACTTGACGAACTCAAAACCGCGCCCGTTGTTCGGATCGCGCCGGTTGTATTCGTCCAAGATATCGATCGCCTCGGCGTAGCGTGCCTGGCGCAGCAGCACCTCCTGGATGAGGCGGAAATTCGCTTCCGGGCTCACGGGATAGAGCGTGCGCGCCTCTTGGAACGCGCGTTCGCTCTCCGTCATCATGCCGCGCGCCGCATAAAGGCCGGCAATGGCGCTGCGCAGTTTGGAAAAAGATTTTTGGGCCGGCAGGTCGCGGCGGAACATGGCCGAGCGCAACAGGCGGCGCGTATACCAGTCCCAGAACGACATGTCGTTCTGGACCGTTGTCCGGTCGATCGCCGTCTGCTCGGAATTGATCTTCATGATCAATCCGTGCGGCGTCAGGTACGGGAACATCCAGTTGATGACATAGCTTTCTTCGATATAAAAGGCATGGCGCGCCTTGTTTTTCTGAAAGATCATGTCGCACAGAATACCGTTGATTTCCATCACGCCCAGCGCGCCGCTCACCTGCACGCGCCCGTTCTCAATCGTCAAATCGGCGTTCTTAGGACGCTTGCCCGCCTGCACCTCATCGACATAAATCTGGAACGCGCGCGCGCTGTCGTCCGGCGTCGGGATCCAAATCGGGTTCCCGTAGAGGTCCCGCATGGTGTTCATGTAGGTGTTGTCGGCGAGCGCGTTCTGCGTGATGAGGAAGACGTCCGGACGCACTCGCGCCGAGTAGATCATATAGGTCGGGACGAACCGCCCGGGGTCCGTGCCGCCGAAAAAGATCGCGTTCGGCTCCATCTCGGCAGGGAAGATCGGATTGGGCAGAGGTTCTTCGTCGGCCTCCAGCTCTTCCGTGATGGCGTCGGCGCCGCGCAGCTGGTAGTTGCCGAATTGCCAGCCGTAGTCGTGATCGTTCTGCTCCGCGCCGCTCATCGAGAAAACGAGATAGTCGTTGGTGTAGTTCTCATACACCGGGATCGCCGCGATCAGCAGCGCCGCACACACCATGCACAAGCGCAAAGAAGGCAACAGCGCATCAGACAGCCATCCCCGCTTGGCCAAGGCTTTCAACAGCCGATTGCCGACCGACAGGCCGAAGGCCAACCCGTAGCCGATCCAGATGGCAAAAAGGCCGTGCGAGCTGACGAACTTCACTTTCTGGATAAACGCGTCCTGCAGGTCGCCTTTGATGTTGGCCAGCACCACCAGCAGCACGCTCATCACCAGAAACCCCGCGGCGGTCGAAATGATCCACTGCTGCGTCACCATGTCCATGTCGGACCGGAACTCGGCCCGCTCTTCGGCGAACGTGCGAAAGAAGTACCACCCGGCGCCGACCGCCACCATGATCACCAACGCCAGCGCCATCGCGCCCAGCTTCACGCCCATTCCCGGATCGGAAGGGGCCGCCCCCGGCACCGGCGCGACCGACATCATATGGATGAGGCCCTTGGCCAGAAACAGGCCGACGACCGCAGCGACACCCGCCAGCGAAATGCCCGCGGTCAACCGCTCGGAGAGGTTGTTCGATTTCCACGTGCGAAGCGCGAATTCCTCGATCTGACGGAACACGATCGTCACCACGCCCACCAGCAGCAACAGAAAGATCAGACCGATGAAAAGCTTGTCCAGCCGCAACAAGGGTTCACCGCCCATGAACTCGGAAAGAACCACGACCACGCAGGTCAACAGGTAGAGCGCGCTCGCGACGTACACCGCGCGGAAGCGGTGCGGAGCTTTTTTCGGGGACGGCTCATCCGCCCCGCGGCGTTTCGGGAGCCGGAAACTCCACAGGGTAAACGGAATGAAGCCGAGCGTGGCGGCGATCAAGGTGAACTGCACGCGCATGTCGGTGAAGTAGGTGCCGAGCTGAAACAGAAACTTCGAGGTGAACACGTCGGACGGCGCGAGTTTCTCATATTGGCCGCGCGTGATGGCGTGTTTGAAGCCCTCCCACGTGCGCGGATAGCCCCAATTCATCGGCGGGTTGCGCAGGTCGGAAACGATCGGCATGTAGATGTAGAACGATACGCCCAACTCCGCGAAGAGCGTCGTCAGCGCCACCGTGCGCCCATTCGGCAACGCCAGCCAGGCCAGGCCGATGACCACAAAGTTCCAGAGCACAGGCCACCAGAACCACCAAGAGGTCGGATGCGTCAGGCCGTTCATGCCGCCCTTACGCAACAGGACAAAGACGGCCAGCTGCACCGCCGCCACCGGCAGCGCGAAAAAGATACCGCGGGGGATGGTTGCACCGAGCAGAAAAAGCACCGCCAGAGCCCCCACCAGCGCCACCGAAGGCAGCGACCAGTCGAACGGCGTTCCCATGTATCCCGGAGCGGTTGCACCCTTGATGGCCGAGAGACGGAAAAAAAGGATCAGCAACATCGCGCAGGCCGGAATCAACCACGTGAGCGCCGCCTTGTCATTCAACTTGTCTTTGTAGGCATAGGCGCCGCCGATGCACAGGGCCAGGATCAACACGATCAGCCCGGCCACGCTGGTATACACCGAGGGCGGCAGAAGCGGGGCGTCCGTCGCCGCGACCGCGACTTGCGCCGCCGCACCCATGGAAAAGAAGATCAGCAATGCGCCGAAGGACGCGAGGCCGGCCGCGATCAGCGCGCCCTGATCGCTGAATTTCGACAAGCCGGCGAAACGTGCCGGACGGCCCTTCCCGTTGCGGCTGGCGTTCAGAATCAAAGCCGCGATGATCGCGAGAAAGACGAAGACCGCGCCGGCCACCAGGAAGGTCATCGAAGGCACCGCGACGGTGGAGATCGGATCGAACTTCGGATAGGCCGGCCCCCCCATCCCCGGTTTGGCCGGCATCAGGGAGCCGATCTGCAAGACGTGCGCGGTCAGCAGCACCGGAATACCGACCAAAATGAAATCGCGGAACAGCGCGATGTCGCGCAGAAAAATCATCACCACCAGCGGCAGGGCCGCCAGCAGCAGCACCTGATAGTTCGTCAAGCCGAGGCCGAATACAAACGCCGTCAGCCACAGGATCTTATCGGAGGGACGCCGCATCCAGCGGTAGGTCAGCAGAAAAATCCACATCAGGAAAAAGGCGTTGAGCGTGTACACCTCGACGATGGTGGCCTGCGACCACATCACCGGGCTGAAGGCGAACACGAGACTGCCGCCCACGCCGCCGGCCCAGCACAAAACATTGCTCTGGCCTTCGTCGAAGTTCTCCTCGCCCTCATGCGCATCGCGCATCATGTCCGATGCCGAACGCGTGATCAGCATTGCGGTGAAACCGGCCGCCAGCGCTGCGAAAAAGCCCGACATCAGCGAAATGCTCCACGCCGGCGTGGGCTGCCCCTGATAGGTGACCCAGCTGAACAGGCGCGCGAACACGTAGGCGCACATGGTCCAAATCGGATATCCGGGCGGATGCGGCACCCCCAGATGGTCGCCGGCTACGGCCAGCTCACCGGAATCTTCCAGCGTCACCGACGGGCCCAACGTAAAGAAATAGACCAGAAAGGAAATGATCGTCGCGGTCCAGAACGCGGACCAGTCGATACGACGGAAGAAGGCACCCTGGCGGGAGTCGCCCGAAAACAGCTTATTCATCATACTTTTTTCCAAAAACAAACAATGACAGGGTTACTAATTTAACCTTGAATCGCTCCTCTCGCAAGGACAACTTTTCTAAACCGCGAAGCGCAAAATGGCATTTCTTCCGGCATGCCCTGTGTGCTACATTGTTTTCATGTTGAATCAGCGTGTTGAAGAGTGGGAGATGAAACTCGACGTTTTGCTTAAGCGGGTCGACCAGAGGTTGGAGGAATTGTATGGGGCACAGCTCGCCCGACACCCCGCCAGGCCTTCCCATGGGAGCACCTCGAACCCCCAGCACGATGGGCTGTTCCGCGTGACGGCGCGTTTCACGCCCGGGTTCGGATCAGAACTCGGCAAGGGTTACGAGCTGAGGTTCGACATGGTCACGCTGGAGACGCTTCCCGAAAAACAGGCCGGACTCATCCAAAAGAAAGCCGTCCAGCTCATCCAAGACGGGCTCGAAGAGGTCCTCCCCGGCAGGGGGCTCCGGGTGAAACGCGACGGGAACATCTGGAAGATCGTTGGCGACCTCTCCCTGTCGGTTAAGCGGAACTGAATTCGACGCGTTTCCCCTTTAACAACGGAGCACACATGGAAACCGCGTTTCTCGCATGGGCATCGGTGACACTTCCCGAGTCGATCGGCTACGGGACCGTCCTGCACATCTCGCTGTCCCTCATGGTCATACTCCACCTGCTCAACAAGCCGCGAGACGCGCGCACGTCCTTGCTCTGGATCTTCTTCACCTCTGTATTCCCCGTAGTCGGGCCGCTGGCCTATGTGCTGTTCGGCATCAACACGATTCCCAACAAAGGGTGGCAAAAACAGTATTCCGACAGCGCCTTCCAGAAACGGCAGCGGCTGAACATCCGCACGACCCACCCCCTCTCCACCATGCACACGCAACGGAACACCCTGCGCGTCATGCCCTCTGACAGCGCGCTGGCCCCCCTCAACCGGATCTTGGACAACCTTTCGGCCAACCACCCGCTCCTGGGAGGGAACGACATCCAGCTCCTGGAGCCGGCGGGCATGGCATTGGAGCAGATGTTTATCGCCATCCAGAGCGCCCGCCACCACATCCACCTCTCGACCTATATTTTCAACGACGACGTCATCGGGCACCGCCTCATGGCTCTGCTGGTGGAGCGGGCCAATGCCGGCGTGCAGGTGCGAGTCCTTTACGACGCCTTCGGCTCCGCCGGCGCGAATCTGCGCCTCTTCTTCTGGCGGCAGCGACACGTCCCTAACCTGCAGATCATCGGATTCTCGCAGGCCAACATGCTCAAGCGCAAGTTTCAGCTCAACCTCCGAAACCACCGCAAGATCCTCGTCGTCGACGGCTCCCTCGCCTTTACCGGCGGCGTCAATTTCCACGACGTCTACCTCTCCCGTGCAAACGCGCCGGGCACGATCGATTATCACTTCCGCATCCTCGGGCCCGCCGTCCTGGAACTCCAGTACACCTTCCTCCGCGACTGGTACTACATGACAGACGAACCCGCGGAAAAACTGCTCGCCAAGGATTTCTTCCCGGCCCCCGAACACATGGGCGACGTCGCCGTGCGCCTGCAGAACAGCGGCCCGACCCGCGCCGAAACGGGCGCGGCGCTCGACACCTTCTTCGCTGCGATCAACCTGGCACGCAAGCAAATCCTGATCGTTACGCCATACTTCGTGCCGCCCGAGCCGCTTATTCTGGCCTTGCGCCAAGCCGCCTACCGGGGCGTGGACGTCAAGGTGCTCGTGCCCGCCATCAACAACCACCCGACCCTCCAACTCGCCTCGCAAGCGCTCTACGCGTCCTTGCTGTTATCGGGCATCCGCATTTTCGAGCGCGAGCCGCCCTTCATCCATGCCAAAGCCGCGATCATCGACGACGCCGTCGCCATCATCGGCAGCGCCAACTTCGATCCGCGCAGCCTCTTCCTCAATTACGAAACCAACCTCGTGGCCTTTGACGGCCGCTTTGCCGCGCAGCTCAAAGCGGCCGTCCTGAACGACATCACCCATTCGCAGGAAATCCTTTACGCCGAATGGCGCCGCCGCCCGCAACTGCGCCAGCTCGCCGAGAATTTCTTCAACCTCTTCCACCCCATCGCGTGACAGGCCGATTCCTTGGGCGTGCTTCCGTTTTAACTCAACTGAATCGCACCCACCCGCATCATGCGCGCACCTCTTTTCCGCGCCTCAGATACGCGTTGAACAGACACAGGTCGGCCACCATCCACGCCACGAAGACCGCCACGTTGATCTTCTGCAAGACGGGATTCACCGGACGCGACGGCAACAAATGGTCGCGGACCATCGCCGTCAACACCCCTTCTCCCGACAGCAGGAGCACTGCAAACAACAGCCACGCCGTTTTGTATCTCCGCCTCGCAAAAGACGACTCTGCGCCCAGCAGCATCAGCAGAATGCCGGGGACGATCAGCGCGAAGGCCGAGTAGATGCAGACGTTATGCGCGTTCGGCCGCAGATCATAGGGCGTCAGCGCCACCCCGAACACGCCCAGCGAAAAACCGGCGCAACACATGAACGCCAGCCATTTGACGAAACGCGGTCCCCGCACGCAATCCGACCGCACATACCAGTACGGGATGAGCAACAACATGGCCGCCCCCAGCCCGCTGTTGAAAAGGAGACTGGCCCAGTAATTGTCGAGCCCGCCCTGCGTCCGCGTCATGCCGAGCGCGCTGATGAAGTCGTAGCCAAAGCGGTATCCTCCCGCCGCCGCATCGTGCCCCGGATAACACTCGACGGCGACGCCCAGCAGCGTCAGGAACCCCAGCATGGTCAACACCATCATCCTGACCAGCCCCTGACGCAGATCGATACCCTGCCCTTCACAATCTGCTTTCACACCAACACTCCTTGCCGAAGAAAATCATTGCCGCTGTTGCCGGGGCGTTCGGCACTCCGCGCGTCAGCGCAGGAAGAACCCCGTGACGGTCTCCGTCTTGTCCGGGTCGACGCCGTGCGGATGGTGGCCGAAGAGACCGCGCTTGACGACGTCGATCTTCCCTCCGGCAGCCTTGAAGCGGGATGCGAACAGCTCGCAGTTCTTCGCCGGCGGCACCGTTTGGTCCTGCCCGCCGTAGAGCAGCAGCACGGGAATGCCGGCCTTCGCGATCGGCTCGGCCAGGTTCACCGGCATGCGGGGGTCGGCGTTCCAGTTCCCGTCGGCGGGCGGACTCTTCGCCCAGGGGCCGGCCTGTTCCTGCCCGAAACCGTCGAAGTTGAGGAGCGGCGCGTCGAGGTAGATTTTCCGCACGTTCGCCGGGTACTTCGCGGCGTAGCGCGTAGAGAAGAACCCGCCCCAGCTCATGCCCACCAGGTTCGCCTTCGGCGCGAGGCCGAGCACTTCCACGAGGAACTTCTGGAACGCGTCGAACTGCGCCAGCCCCTCGTCGGTCGCGCGCAGGTCGAAGGCCTCCAGCGTCGCGTGGTGGAAGCCCTGCCGCAGCAGATCGGGCACCCCGGTGCGGTCCACGAACGCCTCGGCCCACTGCATCGTCCACGTCCACGGTTTTCCCGCGAGGGGGGCGCACGACGGCTCCACCACCCAGGCGGTACGCCCGTTGAAATCAAACTTCGTGCGGCGGAAGCCCTGCCACATGTCCTCGGCAAGGATCTTGTGGCCCTTCGCGATCTTCGCGCGGACCGACAAGCCCTCGCGCGCCGCGTCCATCTCCGCGTTGACGTGCTTGATGACGTCGATTTCCTTGGGGTCATAAGGGCGCAGCGACGGGCGGAACAGATCGTGGAACCACTTCGTCATTTCGTAATTCTGTCCGTCGCCCTTGTCGATCTGCTTCCACATCGATTCCCACGGTTCGTACGTCTGGTACTTGCCCGCCACGAAGCCCCAGCAGGTGCAACCGATGCGGTTCTGCGCGAAGAACGGATAGACGTCAAACACCTCGCAGTGGCGGATTCGCGCCAGCCATTCTGTGTTGACCAGCGGCCGGCCGAAGCGCTCCTTCAGCGCCTTCGCCAGGGCCATCTGCGCGCCGAGATCGCTGTAGCTGTGGTAGCTGATGATGTCGCTGCACGCCGCCGCCACGCCCTCGGCCGTGTCCTGCGCGGCATCGCCGCGCGACGACCAGATGTCCGCCGCGAGCGGCTGCTTCGGGTCGATCTGCCAGGCGAGTTCGAATAGCTTCTTCAGGTGCGGCGTGGTGACCTTCCCGCGCCCGTTGTTGCCCGGTTCGTTCCAAATGTTCCAGAAGAGGATGCGGTCGTCGTCGCGGTACTTCGTCAACAGCTCCTCGCACATCCGGTAGAACTTCGGGTTGAGATCGGGGTCGTCTAGCGACGTGTAGCCCATTGCGCCAGGAAAAGATCCGTGCTGGGACAGCTTGCGTCCGCCGTGGTAGCCCCAGTCGCAGGGCTGCGGACCGGGTTCGGGCAGCTTCCAGAGTTGCTTCGGACGCGAGCAGTCGTTGCCCAGGACGATGATCGCCCGGATCTTGTGCTTCGCGCAGACGCCGAGCGCGCGGTCGAAACGCGCCATGAAGCCGTCGTGGTCGTGCACCCACACGCCGAAGCCCTCCTCGGCGAGGATGAGGCGCACGGCGTTGAAACCGATCGACTCGGCGAGGGCGAGTTCGCGGTCCATCTCCTCGAAGCGCACCTCGCTGTCGAGTGCCTGCCACTGGTCCACGCGGTTGGCGGCGCTCGCGGGCATATAGTTGCATCCGCGGATCCAGGGCTGGGCGTTGTACCACTCCCACGCCTTTTCTTGCGTCCAAGGCGCCGTCCGCGCGGCAAACAGCTCCACCACCGACAAGGCCACCATCGCCATGATCAACGTTCTCGAATTCATAACCTTCCCCCATTCCTTTTCTAAAGCGTGCTAAACTTTGTCATCTTTTAAGACCTCCGTCAATACGTGTATCGACTGGTTGGCGAAGTGGCGAATATGGTAACTTCTTGCCTGACTGCAAGACATTGCCGAGGAGAGGCACGAAGAAGCGTCGGACGGAGCCATACAGTTTAGCGGAAGGCCATTTTTTTTGGGGGGTATCCTATGAAGTATGCGATTGCCTGTTTGTTCTTCTTTCACCTTTGCTTTTCAGCCTGGGCGGCGAACGTCACGAACGGGGTGTTGTGCCTGACGTTCGATGACCGCAATTTCGGGGGGTGGGAACAGGCGATCCCGCTCTTCAAAAAATATCACGCGACGGCCACGTTCTTCTTCGGCGGACAAATCGATGCCGCCGCCCTTTCCTGCATGAAGAAGCTGCGAGAGAACGGGCACACCATCGGCTTGCACGGGGTGAACCATAAACGGGCGACGTCCGTCTTCGCGGAAGCGGGTGCCGAATTTTATATCCGGACGGAGATCAACCCTCAGCTGGACGCCTGCAGGGAAGCCGGAATTCCTGTTCGTCACTGGGCCTATCCAGAAAACGACCGCAACGACGATACGGACCAGGCGCTTTCCAAGCTTTTCAAACGCTTCCGCGCGGGAGGCATCTCCACCCGCATCACTCCCAAGATCCCGCTCAAAGCCCGCAGCGAGCCCTTTTTTCCCGTTGACGACATTCCACGCCACCCGTTGATGCGAGGCATCGGCGTCGGCGCGTACTACGACACGGAGGTCGAAGACTTCCTGGAGGGCATCCGCCGGGCGGCCAGCCGTAATGAAGTATTGATCCTATATTCCCACAACATCGCTCCCGACGCGAAACACATTCACATGCCAGCCGCCACGCTTGAGGCGTTTCTGAAAGAAGCCGCAAACAACGGCGTCTGCGTTCTCGGCTTCGACGACCTCGATCCCAAGTGATCGTTTCGGCAGCGCATTTTTGTCCTGACCACACCCGTGGATTCCCCTTGCCGGATATCCTCGCCACGTGCCAAACTGATGCGAATAGAAAAAGACGGGGAGAGTCAGTCCATGAAAAAAACAGGCGTCTTCTGTTCGGCAGTGCTGCTACTTGGTCAAGTGACCCGCGCGGAAGAGGGGGCTCTCGGCGGCTGGCTGACGTGCGCGCCGCGGGACGAGATCCGCCCGGCCTTCGCGTTCGATCCTGCGGGCGGTCCGAAGCAAGCCGGCAGCTGGGTGATCGCGCACGACGGCCGGGAGGGCCTGAGCGGGTGGTTTCAGAAAGCGTTCACGGTGACGGGCGGCGAGTACTACGGCTTTCACGCGGTCCGCAAGACCCACGACGTCGCCGTTCCCCGGCGCAGTGCCATGGTGCGCGTGTGCTGGGAGGATGAGGCGGGGCGTCTCGTGAAGGCGGACGTCCCGGAGCAGCAAATCAAAGAGCTCGGCCACGTGCCCAGCGCCGAACCCGATTATCCCGTCGACGGCGCAACCGACGCCCAGGGCTGGACCGCGGTCTCCGGCGTCTACCGCGTGCCGCCCAAAGCCGTACGCGCCGTGGTCGAGCTGCACCTGCAGTGGGCGCCCGGCGGACGCGCGGAGTGGAGCGAGGTGGCGTTTGAAAAGGCCGCCCCGCAAGGTGCGCCTCGCTGCGGTCCACTACAAGCCGTCAGGGAAATCGCCGCTCCAAAACTGCGAGGAGTACGCGCCACTCCTCGCGGAGGCCGCGCGGCAGAAGGCCGACCTCGTGGTGCTCGGCGAGACGGTGCCGTCGGTCGGCGGCAACCGGCAGAAGCGGGATGAGGCGGCCGAGGCCGTTCCCGGTCCGACAACCGAGTACTTCGGCGCGCGCGCCAAGGAACATCATCTGCACATCGTGCTGAGCCTATACGAACGGGTCGGCCATGAGATCTTCAACACGGCCGTTTTACTCGGTCCGGACGGCCGGCTGATTGGCAAGTACCACAAGGTATGCCTGCCGCCCGGAGAGGCTGCGGCCGGCATCTCGCCCGGCAGCGACTATCCGGTGTTCGAGACGGCGTTCGGCAAGATCGGCCTGATGGTCTGTTACGACGGTTTCTTCCCAGAGGTCGCACGGCAACTGTCGAACCGCGGGGCGGAGGTCATCGCTTGGCCGGTGTGGGGCTGCAATCCGCTGCTGGCGAGGGCCCGGGCCTGCGAGAACCACGTCTACCTGGTCAGCAGCACCTTCATGCAGCCGAAAGACGGCTGGATGATTTCGGCGGTCTTCGATCAGGCCGGCACGCCGATCGCCCAAGCCGGGGAATGGGGCACGGTCGCCGTGGCGGAAGTCGACTTGAGCCGGCCCACCATCGGCCCTTACAACCTCGGGGACTTCCGCGCGATGATACCCCGCCACCGCCCGGTCGGTGTCGCAGAGCCCGCCGCGGGCCGCTGACCCGTAGCCGCCTGTAAGCGGCCAGCTCCGGAATCGACAGCCCGCCGTTCATCCGAGTAACGTAAAGCGCCCGGTCGCCGTCCTCCAGAAAAATCTCCCGCCGCCCCATCCTCAATCCTGTCAACCATCCGTCGCTGCCGACGTTTACCTGACAAGGATCATCAACCCCGCAACATGCCATTTGACCTCGTCCGCAGCGAAACCGACTTCGCCGACCGGGGTGAGATCGTGCTTGGCTGCGCCGTTCGCCACACCGTCTAAAAGGCCCGCGTCACCGCCGTCAAGCGCCCAGCAGCCGATGAGCCCTGCCTCCGTCCCGCTTACGGGGTGCCTGCGCGTGAAATCGATTTCGCTTTCGGTGATGGCGCGATTCCACAGTGTCGCGTAGGCGAGTTCGCCCTTCATCGGGAAGTCGCCGTTGCGCCCACCGAGTGTCACGGGGCAGTTCCACGTAATTGAGGGGTTGACCATCTTGGCCGGGTCGGTGTTAGAGTCCACGACCTTGCCGTCCAAATAGAAGCGCGCCACGCCCGCGCCAAGGTCGTACGAATAAGCGACATGGTGCCACTTGCCGTCCGTTCTGAGATTCGCCGCGCTCGTATTTAATGTGAGCGTCTGGTTCTCCTTGTTCCGAGTCTGGACAGAAAGCGTGTAGTCACCGTTCGTCGTGTTGTAAAACATGAAACAGGCGAACCCCGGCTGGCTGCCGAGCGCCCCCTGGGAGAAAAGCGTACCGTACCGCTCCGTTTCCCACCCGTATCTTCCGACATCCGGATTCTTCGTCCAGACGGTGAACGAGAAGTTCGTGAGATCCCAGAAGCCTGTGTTGGCGGTGAGACAGGACTGCCGGTAGACGCCCGAGAAGTGCGGGATGCCCACCTCGCCATCCGTGCCGTGCAGAAACGGGGAGCCGCCCGCTGACGGGAAGAAGGTCTCCGTCACGAGGTCGTAGAGGCCCGTCAAGCCGTCCGCGACACGGTAGCACGGCACGAAGTTCCGCTGAAGATTCCCGTTCTGCCAGATGTAGGCCGCATAAAGCTTGCCCCAGCCGTACTCATCGGCGGTGCCGCCCGCCCGCATCAGCTCGATCGGCACGGGGGAGTTCTGGGCGCGCGAGCGCGCGAGCGAAACCTGCTTCGCGCCGTTCACATAGAAGGCGTCGCCGTGCGAGTCGAGCGTAAACGACGTCCTGGCCCCGGCGGACGGCGCCGCGCCGCCGGACGACCACAAACCGGCGGCATCGCTGGCGGAATCGTACGGAGCGTCCGTGCAGCAGCAGGCCCAGCGGTTGCTGCCGTTGACGTAGGCCTCGAAGAACAGGTCGTCCTCCGTTGCTGCCGACGGCGCCGTGGCGCGCGCGGCGAACACGCGCCGCTGGGCCGTGACCTCGTAGGGCGTGAACTCCACCGTCACCGCAGTGTTCGAATCGGCGTAGACGCCCGTCGCGATGTACTGCGCGCCCGTGGCGACGAGGGCGTCCAGTTGCCGGTACGCGGCGGGCAGTGCGGCGTTATACGTGGTGAAGTCGCAAGAGAAGGACCCTGTTCCCGCGTTCGTGAAGAAGCGCCCGCTCACGCGATCCAGAAGGCCGACCGAGAGGTCGAAGACGCGGTAGCACGGCACGAAGTCGCGCACCAGCGTGTCGCCGTCCCAGATCTTCCATCCGAAGACGCGCATCCCGAAGACGGTGAACGGCGTCACAAGCCCGTCGGCATCGCGCGTGCCGAAGATGCACATCGCGTTGACGGCGTGCGCGGTGGTCTTAGGCACGGCCTGCCAGGTGACCGTGCCGTACTGGACGGCGCCCGGCCCGGCGTTCACAGTAAACGTGCTGCGCACGGTGCGCGAGTTGATCGAATTACTCTTGACGGGGGCACCCTGGCCGTACGTCTTTTCGAACCAGGTGTAGAGCTGGTTGTCCTGGACCTCCGATGCTCCGAAATTCATGGAGAAGCTGGCGAGACCGTTGCTTTCCGCGCAACCGAAAGGCGAGTACCCCACCGGGACGGAACGGTTGCCCTTGTCCCCTACGAAGAGGAGATCGGCCTCCATCCGCGTGTTCGGATTGGGATAGTATTCCGTATCGATGTACTGAGTGCCCGTGGACTGGATGTACTCGACCACCCGGTAGGCGTCCGACGAGCAGATCAGGAAAGGGACCGTGACCTCATGGCCGGACCAGGCGTTGAGCCCCGTGACCGTGACTGTGGCGTAGCCGGCGCGGTCGTTCGCCGCATAGGAAAGCGCGTAGTCGGTTCCCTTCACGAGCTTCTGCTCGGTGGCCGGGTCCACCACGACGGGGTCGGGCGCGCAGGCGTGGACACCGTCGAAGGACTGGTCCGGCACGGGCTTCACGAGGAACGGGACGTCCGTATCCCCGAGGAAACGGATGCGGTCGAGAAGCGCGTTGCGATCCAGTTCGTACTGCGTGAGGACGCGGCTGTAGACGCGGATCGCGTGGATGCGGATGTCCGCTCGGAGGTTGCCGAAAAAGGTGAAGTTGGTGGACCAGACCGTGTTGTATCCGCCGTTCATGTTGATCGTGTTCCGCACGCCGTCCATCCGGAGGATGTCCGTGCTCAGGCTGTTGCCGAGAACGGCGGAAACGGTGTGCATCGCGTCGGCCCGGGCATCGGGATACCAGTTCATCAGGTACAGATTCGCCTTGGACGTGGGACCGAAGAAGTAGAAACCGTTCGTTACGTTATTGCGGTAGCCTGCGGTGCCGCGCGGGGTGCTGAAGACGTTCTGGAGGTTGCCATAGTTGTCGGCGTAACGCCACTGGACACGCTGCATCACGATCTCCACGGTGAATGCCGGATCGTTCGTCCAGTGGTTGAGGCCAGTCAGTTTGGCAAGGGTTGGACACAACCCCGTCTTGGAACTGTTGATCTCGGCAGCCGTGCTCTTGCCGGCCACGACGCTTGAATACAACGCGTTGCTCTCCACCGAGACGAAGGTCGGCAGCCACACGTTGTTCGTCTGTCCGGAGAGGTCGCACCAGTTCGTGGCGGCGGAATCGTGGAAGCGCACGCCGTTCGTCACCGTGTTGTCGATGCCGTCCCAGTGCGCCGCCAGCCCCGCCTGCACGTACGCCGACGACCCCACATCCGCCGCGCTCACAAGACATGCCAACATCGCAAAACACGCCAGTGCGCCTTTCTTCAGGAAAATGGACAAGCGGGGTGTGGACAAGGCCCGCGCAAGGGCGGCCGTGTGAGTCATCGTCGGCGTCATACTCAGCTCCTCTTAACAAGGTCAATGTGTCAGACAGCCATGCAGTGAACGATCCCAACAGAAAACGGTCCGAGTATCGCAGGAAATTAGTGTTTCGACTATTGCGTTTTCTCACATGTTGATTGCGAAAACAAACTATTTTGGCGGCAGGAATAGGGAAGAACGGGCTTGCGGACTCCGCCCGCGCTAGAGCATTTTAAATAAATGTGTAGCCGCATGGGGTGCGTTCTGCCATACTTGGCGGCATGAAAACTCTGTCCCTCGACATTCGCAAGCGGATACTGGCGTGCTGCGATGAGCGCAAGCACACGCGGGATGCTATAGCCAAGCGGTTTTGCGTCTCACTGGGAATGGTGAAGAAACTGTTGCGGCAGCGAAAGGCCACGGGCGAGATCGGAGACCTCTACCACCGGGTGGGGCGGAAACCGACCATCACGCAGGCGCACCGGCGGGACATGGCGGCCGCAATACGGGAACGCCCGGACGTGACGCTGGCGGAACTTCGCGACAGGCTCGGCCTAGGCTGCACGCTTGTTGCGATCCACTACGCCCTCGACGCGATGGGCATGACATATAAAAAAAGACGCTCAGGGCCAGCGAGCAGGACCGAGACGACATCCGGAAAGCCCGCGAGCTGTGGTCCGAAAAAATCCGGCTCTGGCAGACGGGGCGCCTCGTGTTCATCGACGAATCGGGCGCGAAGACGAACATGACCCGGCTTTACGGGCGGGCGGCAAGGGGCGAGAGAGCACACGACCACGCGCCGCACGGGCACTGGTGTGTCAGGACGATGATCGCGTCAATCCGCGCGGACGGGGCGACGGCCTGCATGAGCATCGACTCCGCCACTGACAAGGACGTGTTCCTGGCTTTCGTCGTCAATGTCCTCGTCCCCACACTGCGCCCCGGGGACATCGTGGTGCTGGACAACCTTGGCGCCCACAAGAGCGCCGGGGCGGAAGCCGCCATACGCTCGGCTGGCGCCGCGGTCGAGTACCTTCCGGCCTATTCGCCCGACCTTAACCCGATCGAGAAAATGTGGAGCAAAATCAAGGCCTTCCTGCGGGCCGCAGAGGCGAGAACATCGCGCGCCTTGAACACCGCGATCAGGAAGGCGTTCCTTTCCGTCACGCCGTCAGACGCACAATCTTGGTTTGCCTCATGCGGCTACACTTTAACTTAAACTGCTCTAGAGGGCAAACGCAACAGGGCTTCGCGACAGGCTCCATGCATGCGGACTGATTTCTTGACGCCCGGCATTGACGATGGGCGCCGAAAAACGTACGATCAAAAAAGAAGGGACGGAGACATTCCGGCATGCGGAGACGAAGTCGCTTGTTGAAAAGGTTTTTTAATATTAAGGGGGACGACATGTCAATGAAGGCGATGCGCGCGGCTGCGGCGGTTTGCGCGGCTTTTCCGGCGTTTGCCGCCTACGAGGTGAAGCCCGTGGTGACCAACGACTACAACGGCGTCAAGGTGATCGTCAATTATGACAAGAGCCGCATCGCCCCCTACACGCTTGAGGAGCCGCTCACGTTCGTCGACGGGCGCAAGGTCGCGACCCAGGCCGATTGGCGGGCGCGCCGCGAGGAGATCCTCGGGATTTTTGCGAAGGAGATGTACGGAGTCGAGCCGCCGAAGCCCGAGACGCTCATCACCGATCTTGTGGACGAGAAGATCACCGCGGCGGGGTATGCGGTCCGCCGCCAGTACAAGATGTATTTTAAGGCGGACCGCACGGGGCCCTGCATCAGCTGGATCGTCTGGGTCCCGCGCTGGGCGAAGAAGCCTGTGCCGGTCGTCGCTTTTCTCAACTACCGCGGCAATCATGAGCTTGCGTTCGACACGGACATCCCCGTGCAGACGGCGTGGTCCCGCGCCGGACGCAAGACCGACGGAAACCGTGCCTCGGCGCGTACGCGCGGCGTCATGCAGGACGCGAACTCCGACGACACGTTTCCGCTTTCGACGATTCTTGCGCGAGGCTATGCGGCGATGAGCGCTTGCTACTGCGAGGTTTCGCCGGACCCGGTCTTCAACGAGAAGCCGCCGTACGAGCAGAAGACGTTTTCCTACACCGGAGTCTTCGAGCTTTGGGGCAAGCGCGAAGAGAGCCGCACGGATAACATCACCGCGCTCGGGGCATGGGCGTGGGCGTTGTCTCGCGGGCTCGACCTCGCCGGGCGAATCCCCGAAATCGACACGAAGAAGTGCGTCGTCACCGGCTGCTCGCGGCTCGGCAAGTCCGCGCTGCTCGCGGCCGTGCGCGACGAGCGCTTCGCGGTCTGTGTCCCCAATCAGTGCGGCGGCGGCGGCGCCTGCCTCGCCAAGCGCGATTACGGCGAGAACGTCGGTACCGAAATCCACGCCTTCTCCCACTGGTATTGCCGCGCCTATGACAAGTACGCGGCCGATCCCGCAAAGCTGCTTACCTTCGACCAGCATCTGCTGCTCACCTGCGTGGCGCCGCGTCCGCTCTTGATCGAGGGCTTCGACACGTCGCCGTGGATGGATACGGAGGGCGAATACCTCGCCTGCAAGGCGGCCGCGCCGGTCTGGGCGTTTCTCGGCGCGGGCACGATGCCCGACGTTCCCTATCCGGACAACTACGATCTCTCTGCCATCGGCGCGTCCTTCGGCTACGTCCGCCGCAGCGAGGAGCACGGTATTTCCGGTTACGACTGGGAGTGGATGCTCGACTTCGCCGACCGCGCTTTTGGGAAACAGTCACAGGCAGAATAAAGAGGTGTACGTCCATGCTATGCTACAAAGTACGTTTTTGCCTTTCGGCAATGGCCCTGGGGCTGTTGATGCCCTGCGGACTGGGCGCGCGCGAGTTGGATCTCGCGCAAATCGATTCTCCGTCCGCGCTGCGGCAGGCGATGGACGCGCGCATCGCGGAGATCCGCGCGACGGGGGACAGCACGCCGCCCGCAGGTGCGCCCGTCTTCTACGTCTCGGCGGCGCAGGGCAACGACGCGGCGGACGGCCGCACGCCCGCGACGGCGTGGCAGACGACCGCGCGGCTCAATCGCGAGAAGCTGGCGCCCGGAAGCTGGGTGCGCTATCAGCGCGGCGGTGTCTACCGCGGCGCGGTGCGCGTGCAGAAGGGCGTAACGTACGCGGCGTATGGCACGGGGGCCAAGCCGGCGATCTACGGTTCGCCGGAGAACGGCGCCGACCCTAAGAAGTGGAAACAGACGGACAACCCGTGCGTGTGGTCGTATCCGATCGGACACGCCGACGTGGGCACGCTCGTTTTTGACGACGGTGCCGCGCATGCGATCAAGATCGTCATTCGCACGGACAAGAAGACGGGCGCGAAGTTCAACAAGTACACGGGGCGCCCGTTCAACTCCTGCCGTGACCTCGACGGCGACCTGCACTTCTGGCACGACTACTACAAGGATGGCACAGGGTGCGTCTATCTATACAGCGACCGCAATCCCGGCGAGCGGTTCCGGTCGATCGAGTTCAACGTGAAGACGTCCGGGTTCGGCGTCGGGGGCGCGGACGACGTGACGATCGACAACTTCACCGTCAAGTACGTGGGCGTGCACGGCGTGGCGGCGGGGACCTGCCGCAACCTCACCGTGTCGAACTGCGAGTTCGGCTGGATCGGCGGATCCATCCAGGCGGAGGCCATCTACGGGCGCGACTATCCCACGCGCCTCGGCAACGGTGTGGAAATCTACGGCGGCTGCGAGAACTACACGGTCACGAACTGCACCTTCGACCAGGTGTACGATGCGGGCGTGACGCATCAGTTCAACATCTCTCCGCAGGCCGGGATGAAGCGCTTCGACCAGAAGAACGTCCTCTTCGCGCACAACGTGTTCGACAGGTGCAACTACTCGATCGAATACTTTCTTACGGCGGAGAACGGCAATCCGAGCCGCATGGAGAACATCCTTTACGAGGACAACCTTATGATGGATGCGGGCGTGGGCTTCAGCGAACAGCGTGCGGACCGCGGCTGCGCGGCTCACGTGAAGGGGTGGTTCCAGGCCACGCGCAATCGGGCGTTCAACTACGTGATACGTAACAACGTGATCTGCCAATCGATCGACCGTTTGATGGACGTGGGGAGCGGATTGAAGAATCCCGACGGATCTTCGTCCATGCCGCGTCTGGAAGGGAATGTCTTCATCGGGCGGGCGGGCGGAATATTCGGCAAAATCGCGGAGGCGCCCGTGCGTGACCGCGTGTGCGACACGGACACGCCCGCGTTCCTGGCAACGTTCGGGCCTGGCAACCGATGCGTGTGGCTGGAGCGGTGAAACTTTCTGGGAGGGCGTTCTGCGCCTCAACGCGGCGAAATCCGTTCGGAAGGGGCTGCACCAAGTCCGGGAGGGAGAAGCGATGCGGACGAAAAGACAGGCCATGCTCCTGTGCTGCGCGGGGTTATGTGCGGCGGCATCGGCAGACGAGGCCGTCCAGAGCGTGGACGTCCAAGGGCCGCCTGCGGGGAAGAACTGGAGGCTGGTGTGGAGCGACGAGTTCGAGGGCACAGCCATCGACACGCAGCGCTGGCAGAACGCTTCCCCGGACGCGAAGTGGGACTACCCCGGATTCCAGACCCGGTACGCGTCCGAAAACTGCGCGCTGGACGGCAAAGGGAGCCTCGTCCTCAGCCTGACCCGAGATGCGGACGGGACGGTCCGGTTCAACAACGGCCTCCAGTCGCGGACGTTCGAGAAGGCCTTCGGGTATTTCGAGACCCGCGTGCAGTTCTCGACCCAGCCGGGCTGGTGGACCGCGGTCTGGCTGGCGGGGGTGCCGTACGGCGAAGGAACCGACACGTTTCAAAGTCCGCAAGAATTCGATATTTTCGAGGATTTCTACAAGCCGAAGGCCAAGAGCGACATCAGCCACTGCTACCATGCCACCGCGTCGCTGGGCTACTACCGGGACCAGGGCGACGGCAAGGGGATCGGCGGGACCAACATGCTGGTCCGGACAGAGATTGCCCGCTGTTCCAAAGGGAAAGCCGTGACGCTGGAGCGGTACGACGGGTGGCACACCGTGGCTTTGGAATGGTCGCCCCTGGAGCACATCTTCTACGTGGACGGCCAGGAGACGCTGCGCCAGAGCTACCGGGACGTTCCGGTCACCACGGTCCCTCAAAGGGTCTGGATCAGCGAGTGCCTGCGGACGCCCAAGAAGTTAAAGAAGGACGGCGGCCAGAACCCCTTCTACGGCTTTCTGGAGGACGCGACTTTCCCGGACCGGCTGGTGGTCGACTACGTCCGGGTCTATGAGGAAGACTGCGGGAAGAAGACAGCGCCCGCTGTCACGGTGGCGATGGACGGGGCTCCGGAGGAGTGGCGGCGGGACCGGCCGATGACATTCCATGTCCGCGCCGACGATCGCGACGGCACCGTGAAGAAGGTCTATCTTTTCTCCTCGGGCTACCTCCGGGCCGAGGCGGATGAGCCCTCCGCCGCGCCTGCGTCGGGATGGTCCCGCTTTGCGTCGCTGTTTGTGAACCGCGGCCATTCCGTCGACCAGACGTTTACCGTGACCAACCTTTTCGAGGCTGACAACACGGTCATCGCCATGGCAAGGGATAGCGACGGCCTGGTCGGTCTGTCGTCGCCGCTCCGGATCACGGTGCTATCCGGCCGCGAATACACGGGCACTGCGTATCGGGGCAAGCCCCAGTCCATCCCGGGCAGGATCGTCGCGGGCCATTACGACGAGGGCGGGAGAGGCGCGGCCTTCCAAGACAACACCGACAAGGGCGATCCGAATGCCTCCTGGCGGAACGCAGAGATCGCCAACAGCGTCGAGTCGGCGATTCCGGTGACCGCGCGCTGGGTGACCTACGCCGTGCGTATGGAAGAATCCGGCGAGTACGATGTCGAGCTCTTCATGAACCGTCCGGACTACGGAAGGAAAGGCAAGGACTTCAGCGCCGTTCCGGACGACGTCGTTCAGATGGAGGTGGACCGGGTCAAGGCCGCCGAATGGAGCTTGCCCGCCGCGTGGGATTCCGGCCATGGATTCCGCAACCCGCTCCTTCCGATGGGCAGGCGGGGCGTCAAGCTGACGGCCGGCGACCACCAGCTCATCGTGCGGTTTGATCGGGCCAGGAGCCCGCACACCTACTTTGGCGGTTTCACGTTCACCCAAAAAACGGCGCACCTTCCGGGAGCGATCCGGTAAGGTCGTTGAGCCGAGCGTGTCCATGACATCGAGCCCTTTGTCCAGCCGGACAATGAAAGCGGTGAAAGGAGAGGCGCGTTAAGCGGGATAAGCCGGGGAAGCGCGATTAGCGGAGAATCTGGCGAAGCTCGAAGCAGTCGGGAACGACTTTGTGCCGAGTCGCACGACGTCCCAAGACCCTCTCCATGACCTGCCCCGTTGTTCCGCGCCAACGTGTGAGCATGAGAGGTCTTGCGCGCAAAGGGTTGGTGTACCGCCTTTAGGCGGCTCACGCGTCCCGTTGCCGGGACACCAACGTCGTCCTCAATGTGGGGCATAGGGACATCGAGACATTTCACTTCCCCCTCACGCCTATTTCAGCCGAGACCTTCCGGAAAAGCGACTTCAGTTTCCGGTCGCATGGCAAGCGCTTTCTCATGCGCTGGAGCGCTTTGGAAGCGGCGGCCGGCCCTATGCCCGCAAATGTGACCCCTATTTGCCCTTTCATGCCAGATCAAGGGCGCGACGGGCGGCGGTCGTGAGCGGCAGTTCGGAGGGAACCGAAAAGCGGACGGGCGGCCGCCTCGCGTGATCAAGCGAGCCTTCATAGGCGCGCGCCACATACACGTGCAGGATCAGCTTGAAATGCGAAAACACGTGTGTGACCGTACCGAGCGCCTCGACACATGCGGACGAAAGACCCGTCGTCTCGCGCAAAGCCCGCAGGGCATCCCGGCGCGTCGGCCGCCGTGTCACGCCGATGCCCGGCAGTTCCCACAGGCCGCACAGAAGCCCCTCCTCCGTGCGTTGCGAGAAAAGAACGCGTCCGGCCTCATCGCGCACCAGGACCGCAACCGCCTGACGTGTCGGCACGGCTTTCTTGACAGGCCTGACCGGAAAATCATCCTGCCGGCACTCACGGCGGGCAACGCAGTCGGCCCGCAGCGGGCACTCGTCGCAGACGGGCTCGCGCGGCACGCAGACCATCGCGCCCAGATCCATCATCGCCTGATTGAAATCGCCGGGACGGCGCGACAGAACGATATGCGGCCGAAGCCACGTCGCGAGTTTGACGCGGGCCTGCGCTTTGCGGAAATCGTCCGGCCAGCCAAGGAAGCGCGCGAAGACGCGCATGACGTTGCCGTCGACCACCGGCGCCTCCGCGCCGAAGCAGATGCTCGCGATGGCGGCCGCGGTGTAGGGCCCTACGCCGGGCAGCGCCGCCCAGCCCTCGGCCGTCTCCGGCAGCACGCCGCCCTGCGCCACCACGGCCTGCGCCGCCTTCTGCAAATTGCGCGCGCGGGTATAATACCCGAGTCCCTCCCACATCTTGAGGACCTGCTGTTGCGGTGCGGACGCCAAGTCGGCAACCGTCGGGAAAGCCCCGATGAAGCGGGCGAAATAACCGCGCACCGTCTCCACCTGCGTCTGCTGAAGCATGATTTCGCTGACCCAGACCGCATAGGGATCGGGATGGCCACGCCACGGCATCGCGCGTTTGTGTCCGTCGTACCAAACGAGCAGAAGGCGGTGAAGCGGCTGTGACATGCGGTGCAGGCCCCGTTACCGGATGAAGAGCATTTCCTGATAGGTCGGCAAGGGCCAGACCTCGTCGTCCACCAGACCTTCGAGGGCGTCGACGATTTCGCGGACCCGCTCGACGGCAGGCACGACGTTCTCGCGCATGAAACGCGCATGGCCGACCTTGCAGCCGTGATGCTTTTCAGACTCACGGGTTGTCTGGGCGAGCGCGTCGAGTTCCTCCTGCAGGTCCACTGCCAGGCGACAGATCTCAGCGAGCGTGGAAACGTCCACGGGCAGCTCGAGCTGCTTGAGCTTCAGCGCGGCACCCGCCAAGGCGTCCTGTGCCGAACTGACGGCCGGCAGCACCATCGTACGGGCGATTTCCTGCGTGAGCCGCGCCTCCACGGCGATGTCCTTGATGTACCGCTCTAGATAGATGTCGTAACGCGCGCGGAGCTCACGCTCGGTGAGAACCCCCTGCCGCTCCAAGGTCGCGATGGACTCGGGCGTAACGTACTGCGCAAGCGCCTCCGGTGCGGAAGGCAGGTTGCTGAGGCCGCGGCGCGCAGCTTCGGCGTGCCAGGCGGCCGCGTAATTGTCGCCGTTGAAAACGATGCGGCTATGCTCGTCCCAGATGCGCTTGACCAGCGCCTGAATCGCGGCGTTCAGCTGCGCCGGATCACCTTTGACGCGCGCTTCCAGCTCGGTCGCGATGTCATCGAGCGAATCGGCCACGATCGCATTCAGCACCATGATCGGGCCAGAGACCGACTGGCTGGAGCCCACGGCCCGAAACTCGAATTTTCCCCCGGTGAAAGCGAAGGGGCTGGTCCGGTTCCGGTCGCCCTTTTCGGCGGGCAAGGGCGGCAGCGTGTTGACACCGAGCGCGAGCGGCTGCTTGCCCTTCTTGGCCGGCTCGTGCGAAGCGCCCGCGGCCACGCGCTCGAAGAGCTCGGTCAGATGCTCGCCGAGGAAGACCGAGATGATTGCGGGCGGCGCCTCGCACGCACCGAGACGGTGGTCATTGCCCGCATGGGCGATCGAGGCGCGCAACAGCGCGCCGTGCAGAGAGATGGCGCGGATCACGGCAGCGCAGAACACCACAAAGCGGGCGTTCTCTTCCGGCGTATCTCCGGGGTTCAGCAGGTTGGACGTGGGCGTGTTCAGAGACCAGTTCACATGTTTTCCCGAACCGTTCACGCCTTTGAAAGGCTTCTCGTGAAGCAGGCAGACGAAGCCGTGTTTGGCAGCCGTGCGCTGGAGGATCGACATGACGAGGTGCTGATGGTCGGCGGCGATGTTGGCCTGCTCGTAGATCGGAGCGATTTCGAACTGGCCGGGGGCGACCTCGTTGTGGCGGGTCTTGACCGGCACGCCGAGCGTATAGAGCGCGTTCTCGCACTCGATCATGTATGCCAACACTCGCTCGTTGATCGCGCCGAAGTACTGGTCTTCAAGCTCCTGCCCCTTCGGCGGCTTGGCGCCGAAGAGCGTGCGTCCCGCGCTAATGAGGTCGGGACGGAGCAAGAAGAGTCGCCGATCGACGAGGAAATACTCCTGCTCGCAACCGGCATTGGCGTCTACCTTCTGGTCCGGCTCGCCGAGCAGGGCCAGGATCCGGCGGGCATGGCGGTCGATGGCCTGCATGGACCGCAGCAGCGGCGTTTTCTTGTCGAGCGCATCGCCCGTCGAAGCGCAGAAGGCGCAGGGTATGAACAGCGAGCGGCCGCCCGCGGACTCGAGAATATAGGCCGGGCTGGTGACATCCCACGCCGTGTAGCCGCGCGCCTCGAAGGTGGCCCGCAGGCCGCCGGACGGCAGGCTCGAACCGTCGGCTTCGCCGGTGATCAGCTGCTTCGCGGAAAACTTGGCGATGGCGCCGCCCTGGCTGTCCGGCTCCAGAAATCCGTCGTGCTTCTCAGCGGTCAATCCGGTAAGGGGATAGAAGACATGGGCATAATGCGTGGCGCCGTTCTCGATCGCCCAGTCGCGCATGGCGTCGGCCACCGCGCCGGCGACCGAAACATCCAGCCGCTCCCCGTTGTCGATCGTGCGGCGGACCGTGTGATAGACACTCGCGGGCAGACGCTGCCGCATCACGGCATCGTTGAAAACACAGCTGCCGAAGGCCTGCTTCAGCGCATGAAAAGCGTTGGACTCCGCGGGCGCATACCGGGGCGTAGTGGCGGCGATGGACTGGATGGAAGCGTAACGGGTATTCATACGGGCTCGGGTGGGGTTGGTGATGGCAAGGCCGCGAAGAAAACAGGCTCAGTGCTGTTGCGGCGCTCTCAGGTCGAGCGCCATCGCGATCTCGGGGCAGGTGAACGGATTGGCGTGCTTGGTGCAATTGATGCACCCCATGTAGAGCTTGTGCATCACTTGCGTTTTCGGGATGACCCTGAAACCGAGCGACGCGAAAAACTCAGGGGCAAACGTGAGGACGATCGCCTGCGCCGGATCGAACCGCCGGATCTCCGCCAGAATGTGCGATACGATCCGCGTGCCGACGTGGTGGCGGCGATACGCCTGATCGACGGCGACCGACTGGATCTCAACGGAAGCGCGCTCAGGCTCGCCAATCTCCGGAAGAATCTGCCACGCCGCGCAGCCGACGACGCGCCCGTCAGACTCGCAGACGACGAAGCGGTCGATGTTCTGAATGATATCGCCGATCGGCCGCGAAATCAGGTCTTCCTGATGGCTGCGTATAAGAGTGAAAATCTGCACCGCGTCTTTCAGGACTGCGGGTCTAATCTCAGGTCTGATCTGGTCTTCCATGGGTAAAGGTAAGATACCGATTCACGGCTGACGCCTCAAGCAGAAACGGCGCGCCCGGACAGATCCGAACACGCCGTTCATCCACCGCTTTCGGCCGAAATCAACCCTGCAGCGCGGCCTGCGCCGCGGCCAACCGCGCGATCGGCACGCGGAAGGGGCTGCACGACACATAGCTGAGACCGGTCCGGTAGCAGAACTTGACGGAAGCAGGATCACCGCCCTGCTCGCCGCAGATGCCGACCTTCAGGTGCTCGCGCGTCGAGCGGCCCTTCTTGACGGCCATCTCGATGAGCTGTCCCACGCCGTCCTGGTCGATCGTCTGGAACGGATCGGACGCCAACAGCTTCTTGCCGAGATAATCCGGCAGGAAGCCGCCGATGTCGTCGCGGCTGAAGCCGAACGTCATCTGCGTGAGGTCGTTGGTGCCGAAGGAGAAGAACTCCGCCTCCAGCGCCATGCGGTCCGCCAGCAGAGCGGCGCGCGGGATCTCGATCATAGTACCGACCATGTAGGGCATCGCCTTGATCTTCTTGGTCTCGCACACCTCCGCGTGAGCGGCCGCGATGATCGTTTTCTGGTGCTTCAGCTCGTTCACGTCGCAGGTGACGGGGATCATGATCTCGGGCTTGCACTTCTTGCCGGCGGCGATGATCTCGGCCGCCGACTCGAAGATGGCGCGCGCCTGCATCTCGGTCACTTCCGGATAGGTCACGCCGAGGCGGACGCCGCGGTGGCCCATCATGGGGTTGTTCTCGTGCAGAGACTCGCCGCGCTTGCGGATGTCCTCGACGCTGATCTTCAGCGCGGTGGCCAGCTCAGCCTGCTTCTCTGCGCTCTGCGGCACAAACTCGTGCAGAGGCGGATCCAGCAGACGGATCGTCACCGGCAGGCCTTCCATGGCTTCCAGCGTGGCCTTGATGTCGTGCTTGACAAACGGCAGCAGCTCGTTCAGCGCAACGCGGCGTTCCTCGACCGTCGAGCTGAGGATCATTTTACGCAGCAGGAAGAGCGGTTTGTCGCTGCCCTCGCCGTAGAACATGTGCTCGGTGCGGAAAAGGCCGATGCCCTCGGCGCCGAACGAACGGGCGATTCGGGCGTCCGCAGGCGTGTCGGCGTTGGTGCGCACCCCCATGGTGCGGAACTTGTCGGCCATGGCCATGAACTTTTGGAAGCGCGGGTTCTCCGTCGCGTCGATCATCGGCAGGCGGCCTGTGTAAACGTGGCCGCGGGTGCCGTTGAGGGTCACGATGTCGCCTTCTTTGAGAATCAGATCCGACCCGGCGATCCACGCCGTCTTCTCGACGACGTTCACGTGCAGGGCTCCGGCGCCGACGATGCAGCACTTACCCCAACCGCGCGCGACGAGCGCCGCGTGCGAGGTCATACCGCCGCGGGCGGTCATGATGCCTACGGCCGCACGCATGCCCTCTACGTCCTCGGGGTTGGTCTCCTCACGGATCAGGATAACCTTCTGGCCCGCGTGGAAAGCGGAGACCGCGTCCTCCGCGGTGAAGACCAACTTGCCGCAGGCCGCGCCCGGGCCGGCCGGCAAGCCCTTGACGATCGGCTGCGCGTCCTTCTCGGCCTTGGGGTCGACGATCGGGTGCAGCAGTTCGTCCAACTGCTGGGGCTCCACGCGCGTGACGGCGGTCTTCTGATCGATCAGCCGCTCGGCCAGCATGTCCATGGCCATGTTCAGCGCCGCGGTGCCGGTGCGCTTCCCGACGCGGCACTGGAGCATCCAGAGTTTCCCTTCCTCGATCGTGAACTCGATGTCGAGCATGTCCCGGTAGTGCTTTTCGAGCTTGTTGCGGATTGCGAACAGCTGCTTGTAGGTGGCCGGCATCGCCTCCTGCATGCTCTTCAAATGCTTGTTCTGATCATTCTTGGTGTCATCGTTGATCGGACTCGGCGTGCGGATGCCCGCCACGACGTCCTCGCCCTGGGCGTTGATCAGCCACTCGCCGTAGAACTTGTTGTCGCCCGTGGCCGGATCGCGCGTAAACGCCACGCCCGTGGCGGAGCTTTCGCCCATGTTGCCGAACACCATCGCCTGCACGTTCACGGCAGTACCCCAGTCGTCGGGAATCCCTTCGATGCGGCGGTAGGAAACCGCCTTTTTGCCGTTCCAGCTCTTGAACACGGCCGCGATGCCGCCCCACAGCTGCGCCATGGGGTCATCCGGGAAAGCCTTGCCGAGGTGCTGCTTCACCAGCTTCTTGAACTCGTCGGCGAGGAGCTGCAGATCCTCCGCCTTCAGATCGGTGTCGGAGGCACAGCCGCGGGCGTGCTTGAACTGGTCCAGGGTCTCATCCATGATCTTGCGGATGCCCTTGCCGGCCGCCGGCTCTAGGCCTTCCGCCTTCTCCATCACCACGTCGGCGTACATCATGATCAGCCGACGGTAGGAATCCCACACGAAGCGGGAATTGTTGGTCTTGCGGATCATACCGGGAATCGTGGCCGTCGAAAGGCCGACGTTGAGGACGGTATCCATCATGCCGGGCATTGATTTGCGCGCGCCGGAACGGCAGGAAACGAGCAGCGGATTCTCCGGATCGCCGTACTGCTTGCCCATGATCTTTTCGGTCTTGCGCAACGCGGACATAACCTGGTCAGCCAGTTCGGCGGGCAACTTGCACCCGCCTGCATAGTACGCGGTGCAACATTCGGTGCTGACGGTGAAACCGGCCGGCACGGGAATGCCCAGCAGGCACATCTCGGCCAGGTTCGCGCCCTTGCCGCCGAGGAGATTCTTCATCGCGGCGCCGCCCTCCGCCTTGGCATTGCCGAACGAATAGACATACTTCATCGCTTTGCCCCCCCCGGCCTTCTTTGCAGGAGCCGCCTTCTTCGCCGAGGCGATTTTATTCGCGGGAGCAATCTTCTTCGCGGTCACCATCTTCTTCGCGGGGGCGACCTTCTTCACCGATGTCGAGCGTTTAGCCATAGTCCATTTCCTTTGTTAATCAAAAAATGATTTTCAGTTTAACACACGAGAATCCGGAGTCAACCCCAACTCAGCCGAGCGACTGCTGCTTCATCTGCGGAAAAAGGATCACGTCGCGGATCACCTCGGTGCCGGTCAGCATCATCACCAACCGGTCGACGCCCATGCCGAGTCCGCCGGTGGGCGGCATGCCGTGTTCCAGCGCCATGATGAAGTCCTCATCGATTTTCTCGACGTCCTCGCCGGCCTGATCCTCGAACGCTTTGCGCTGGGCCATCGGATCGTTCTGCTCCGTATAGCCCGGGCACAGCTCCTTGCCGGCCACCACGAACTCGAACACGTCCACCAGCTCAGGATCGTCCTCGCACGCCTTGGCCAACGGCACAAACTGACGCGGAATCCGGGTCACGAAGGTCGGTTGCCGCAGCGTCTTCTCGATCAGCTTGTCGTATACCTCATGGGTCACCAGCAGGTGGTTCCACGCAGGGTCGATCGCCAGCCCCTTTGCCAAGGCCTTGGCACGCACTTCGGCCAACGGCAAGTCAAACCAATCGGCCCCCATCGACTCCTTCACGAGATCGCGATACGCCACCTCGCGGTATGGCGGCGTGAAGTCCAACACCTCCTTGGCCTCGCCATACTCGACCCTCATCGTGCCGAGCACCTTCTCGCACAAATGCGGCAGGAGTCCTTCGATGATGGCCTTCATCGACTTGCGGTCGCCATAGGCCTCGTAGATCTCGAGCACGGTGAACTCGGGGTTGTGCGTGCGGTCGATGCCCTCGTTGCGGAAATCCTTGCCCAGCTCAAAGATTTTGTCATACCCGCCCACGATCAGCCGCTTCAGGTACAGCTCCGGCGCGATGCGCATGACCATCTCGGTGTCCAACGCGTTGTGATGCGTGAAGAACGGCTTGGCCGCCGCGCCGCCCGCCTGAGCCTGCATCATCGGCGTCTCTACCTCGGTGAAACCCCGCGCCTGCAGGAAATTGCGGATCTCCGCGAGAATCGCGCAGCGCTTGTTGAAGCGGTCGCGCGAATCGGGATGCATCATCAGGTCGAGATAGCGTTTGCGGTACCGCTCCTCCACATCCTGAAGGCCATGGAACTTCTCCGGCGGCTGCAGGATCGCCTTGCCGAGAAAAGTCCAGCGATGGACTTCGATCGTGGGCTCTCCCGCCTTAGTGGTAAAGAGACGGCCTTCGACGCCCAGAAAGTCTCCGAGGTCAAGGTACTTGAAACCCTCGAATTCCGGGGCCGTGAGCAAATCCTTCTTGATGAAAATCTGAAAGCTGGACGAGCCGTCGCTGAAGGTCGCGAACGAGGCCTTGCCCATCCGGCGGATGGTCATCAGGCGGCCTGCGGCCCGCACATTTTTATTCTCTTCGAATCCCGCCCGGACCTCGGACAGCCGGGTCCGTTCAAAAGCCTGTCCAAACGGTTTGAAGCCCAACTCCTCCAACTTGCGCAGATTGGCGATACGCTGTTCACGGTACTCATTATTCGAAAGCGGCTGTTCCTCTGACATCTCTTCTACTTCCTTCCTTAAAAGTGGCGAAACTATAGCACAATCGGCCAGATGTGTCACCGGCAGCTTCAGCCTGTCCCCCGCGAACGAATCGTGCCGATTTTCCGTGACCTCGGATTTACAGCCCGCATTGATTCTGCTAATATTAAAACTTGTTTTACTTGATATAGAATTGCGATCGCGGAGCGGATCAGCAGCAAGGAGTCGGCCATGTCGAATCTCGACCACGAACTGAAGCAGATCAACGGAAAGATCAACCGCTGGCATACGTTCGAGCACTTGATTTTCGCGGCGGCCACGCTTTTGTCCGCTTGGGTGGCGCTAACCGCTCTGGACGTTTGGCTTCGCCCCCGTTTTTACGGACGTATCGCGCTGTCTTCCGTCCTGATCCTGCTCGCCCTCTCCGCGCTGGGCTGGTTGATCCGCGTGCTGAACCACAAGCGGTCGCCTGCCGCGGTCGCCGCGTTCCTCGAAAAGAAGTTCCCCCAACTGGACAACCACCTGATCAACCGCGTCCTTTTCGCATGCGAAAGCTCGCAGTCTTCCTGGCTCAAAACCTATCTCAACGAGGGCGTGCCGGGGTTCGCCTCTCTGCCGCTCAGCGAGATCAAGAACAAAAAGCTGCGGAAGCGGGGCGCCGCCGCCATCGCCGCCGCCCTGCTTGCGCTGATCGTCCCCGCCTTCGTGCTCGGCAACGCCTGGACGGTCGCCATGCAGCGCGTGGCAAACCCCTTCTCGCGCCTCTCGCCGCCCACCTTCGCCACGATCCTGGCCATCTCGCCGGAAAACAAAACAATCGTCCAAGGCGACGGCATCAACCTGACGGTCAAGGCCAACGGGCGCGCCGGCCAGTTCGTCGATCTCGACCTCTACCCCGCAGACGACAAGCGCACCACCCTCCGCGTGGGGCAGTTCAAAGCCACGGGCACCGAGGAGGAATTCACCTATCGCGTGTCCAAAATCGCCACGTCGCTCGGCTACCGCTTCAAAGTCGGCGACGCCTACCCGACCGACAAATACACGGTGGACACCGTGCCGCCGCTTGCGTTGACGTCGCTTCAGCTCAAGATCACGCCGCCCGGCTACACTGCGCTCGCCCCGCGCACTTTCGACGCTCTCACCAACGCCGTGACGATCCCTGTTCACGCGGAAGTCTCCTTCCGGACGGCCTGTAACCGGCCGGTCGTTTCCGCTGAAATCATCTTCGAGAAAACCAACCTGCCGCTCTCGTCCGGCCCCGACAAGTCGGTCTGGTCGGGATCCGCCGTGATCACCGAAGGCTCCGTTTTTCAGATCGCGGCCAAAGACAGCCTCGGCCTCGAAATGCGCGTCCCCGTCCGTTTCCAGATCCTGGAGGACCGCGCCCCCTCGATTCGGATGGTGGTGCCTTCCGCCAGCAAAGCGGTGCTGCCGCCGAACGCCATCCCGGTGGTTCATTTCGAGGCTTCGGACGAATACGGCCTCGGCAAAGTGCGCATCGAACGCGTGAACAAGGGGGCCAAGCCCACCGCCGAGGGCGACGTGCTCAAAGAGTGGGACCTCAAAGGCCAAAAGATCTTCAATGAGAAATGGACCGGCGCCCTGGAAGACATCTCCGCTTCCTCAGCCTTGCGGATCGTGGCCTACGACAACGCCAGCGCAAACGAGCCCAACCGCACGGTCAGCCCGCAAATCCTGTTCGAAATGTCCACGCTCTCCTCGCAACTCGCGCTCGAAAACCAGCAGCGCGGCGATGCCCGCAAGACCATCGGCGAACTCGTCGCCCGGCAACGGGCCACGCTGTCCACCACCACGCGTTTACAGTCGGGCCTGCCGACCTTCGACGAACAGCTCTGGAAAGAAGCCGCCGACAAGCAGACCGAGATCAAGAACTACGCCGCCGTCTTGATCAAAACCAAGGACGCCGCCATCGGCACCGCCCGGGTAGCGCTCGATAAGGCCCTCAGCGGACCGATCCCCGAAGCGGTCGTCCGACTCACGCGCATGACCACCGGCGCCGCCGACAACCGCGCCGAAAACGCCAAACTCGCCGTCGAGGCACAAAATACCGTACTGCGGCTGCTCGCGCAGGCCAGCGACAACATGAACAAAGGCGAGGTCTCGCAGGCCGCCGCGGGCGTGCTGGCCATGCTCGAGGGTATCCGCAAAGGGCAGACCGCCAATCTGAACGCCACATTGAAGGCCTCGCAGGGCAAAACGGAAATGCCCGAAGCCATCATTGACCGTCAGGACAACCTCGCCCAGGACATGGAGGCCATGGTCGGCTTCTGCCGTTCCGAAGCCAAGCAGGACCGCGAAGGCGAAGAATTCGGGGCGCTCATGAACAAGATCGCCGACAAAGCCGTGGAGCTCAAGCTCCACCCCACGATGGTGAACATCGCCGAGGTCATGGACTCCGAAAAATTCATCGACTCGGTGCCTCCGCAGTACAGCGTCACGAACGGCATCGCCACCCTGATGGATTACCTGAAAGAGTGGCGCGAAACCGACACCAAGGAGAAGACGGAAGACGCGGTTGCCATCATCAAAGACGCCAAGCAGTCGATCAAAAAGATGGAAGACCTGCAGGCACGTGTGGTGGATGCTCTGCGGGAAACTGGCAGCCAGGGCGACAAGACCGAGAAGCTCGACGAGGACATGCTCGAGGAGATCGCGGAGCTCAAGGCCAACATGGCTCAGGCCATGCTGAAAGTGGCCACCGACCTCCAATCCATGCCGGAACTCGATTCCGTCAACGAACTCGTCACCGACACGTTCCAGACGTACGAAGAGATGAAGCAGGCGGAAGGCTCAGGAACCAACGCCGTCGTCGAGACGGGACTCCAGAAGGAAGATTTCCTGCTCGACCTGCTCACCAAGACGGGGCAAAAAGCCGACGAGATGGAAATGTGGCTTTTCGCGAAATCCGACAACGTCAAGCGCAACACGGAGAACCTCGACAAGGAAGAGCTGAAGGCGCCGATAGGCCAGGTCACCATGCCTGAAGAACTGCAGGACATCGTCGGCGATCTGCTTGAGCAGGAAGAGGAGCAGGAGAAAAAAGGCGACGACTCGGTGACCAACCAGGGCGACGCCAACCCCGACTCGGGCTGGGGCATTTCCGAAGGCGAGTGGGTCGACTACAACGCCTCAGGCAAGTCGGGCAACGACCGGCCCGACCACAAAGACCAAGACGGACGTTCTCAAGTCGGACGGCAGGGCATGTCCGACGGCGAAGTGATGGCCCGCTCCGGCAAGGTCAACGAGGGCGACAAGAACCTCGACAAGCGCCGCACTCAAGATTCCAACCAGTCGGGCGACATCGAGGAAGAGGGACACTCCGACGCCGTGGCCACCGGCGGCGGCAAAAATTCCGGCTACTCGCAGGACAAAGGCATGGAGGGCGGCGAGGGCGCCACGCGCCGCGATACGAAAGTCGACGCCGACACACCCGAAAGCACGCGTGCCCAGATGACCCGCAACGCCGAGGCGGTTTACGCGCAGGCCCAACTCAACAACCTGCGCACCTTCGACCTCAAGAAGTACATCACCCTCAGCAAGCAGATCGACCTCCTGCAGAACCAGAAGGCCTCGCCGGCCATGATCGCCGAACTGCACAAGAAGGCGATGATGGCGCTTTCCACGACCTACACCTCGCTCGAGAACGGGATCAGCAGCAGCGACATGGGTGCCACGAGTAACACGGAAAGCGGCGACGAGGCCGTGGCAGCTTCGCCGGACGAAGCCCCCGCCGAATACCGCGACATGGTTTCCGACTACTTTAAAGCCATTGGGGATATGAAATAAAACGGACCGCCGTTTCCGGCAGCACCTACGAGCACATGATGAAAAGACTTTGCGCAACTTTCTCGATCGGCACACTCCTTCTCTCGTCGGTCTTCGCTCAGAGCGACTGGGCCGTGCCCGGCGCGACACTCCGCGTGGATGTGCACGTCCAACGGACGCCCGACCACAAAGACCTTGGCGTGTTCGTGAAGATCCCTGACGGCGGGCTGCTGCCCGGAAAATATCCGGTCCCGGAAGCACGCGATGATCAAGGCAAAACATTGGAGTGCGTGATCGTCGGACATCTCCAGTCCGACGGACTCGGCGTGCTCTTTGCGCAGCCTGAAACCGGCGACGCCGCCCACATTTACATCAAAGGATCGGCGACTCCACCTCCCAAGCCCGAGAACGCGCGACTGATTCCCAGCGTGCTCTTCTATGCGAAAAACGGCAACGCCAGCCTAGATGCTGCCAAACGCATGGCAAGCGAATATCCGCCGGCGCAAGGAGCGTTCTTCAACACGTGGCAATGCATCGGCTCTATGGTCAACCCCTACGGTCCGGACGACGATTTCTCAGACTGGTTTGTCGGGTGCATTCTCTTGGCAAAAAAAGAACGCATCTTCTTCGCCACCGTTTCGGACGAAGGGTCAGAATTCGCGATCGACGGCAAAACCATCTGCAGTTGGCCGGGCATCCATACACGCGACGGAGGCGCCAAAGGGCAGCACGGCGAAACGGTGGAGCTTGATGCCGGGCTGCACCGCATCGACTACTTCCACTTCGAGGCGCGCGGCAAACAAGAGTCCCAACTCACCTGGCGCCGCAAGGGAATCACGGAAGGCCCTCTGCCTGAACTGGTCAATGAGTTCGCCAAATCAGGCGAAGCTTCTATCGTCCGCATCGCGCTGAAAGACGGACGCGTCTGTGCGGCGATCCGCGGAACCAGCGAGCCGAACGGCTATTTCTGGACAGGCGATATGCCCCTTTCCCTTTTCACGCTTTCCTATTCCGGGCTGGATCCGGCTGATCCGTCCCAGTCCGTGACATGGGAATTTGACAAGACCAAGCGGATCTCGGAGCCGATCATCGAATGGCTGGTCTCGGGTGACCACGATCAGATCTCGTACCCCGTCACGCTGGCAGTCTCCAACGCCGCGGGTGTCGCGCGCACGTCGGCCCGTCTGGTCTGCCCGTGGACCCCGACCGAACTCTCGCTCGACAGCAAGGAAGACCGGCTGAATTTCCGCAAGGCCCTTTTCAACATGATCCGCGCCGTTCCCAAGGGAACAGATCCGTGCGCCGACTGGAAATCCGACCACTGGTCCATCCTGGTTGAACTGTTGGAGCCCTACCGCGCAGGGCCGATCCTGAACGAGATCTTCACGCGCAGTTACGAAAGCATCAAGAAACGCCCGACGGAACAGCGCTGGGCGCTGGAGGACCGCTTCATCGAGACCCTGCGCCTGCAACGCAACGACAAGGTGTTGCTCGACTGGATCAGCACCTTCGAGAAGAACGAGAAGAACAGCGCCCGCAAGTTCCGCTGGAAAGACGAACGCGTCAGCGCATACCTGTCTGACGTCAACGACCCGGCCGCCGCGAAACACGAGGTCGCTTTCCTGAAAGAAGCCGCCATCGCCCCCGACCAGAACCAGATCGCCGCGCTTCGCCAAGGCGATGTCGAACGCGCCCTCGGCAACAACGAGGCCGCCATCAAATTCTACAAGGACGCGCAGGACCGTTACCGCAGCCGAAACAAGGTCGGCATGGCCGGAGGCCGCCTCACCTATGTGGGGCCTCGCAAACGCAAGGACAAAGAGGCCGACACGAACACGGTGGACAAGGCCGAATCAAAGCGCCTCAAGCCGCAGTCGCTCGCCTCGCAGAAAAAAGTGGACGACTGGAAGATCTACACGGTGCACGACGCCTCCATGTACTCCACCATCACCACCTACCTCGCGCAGGACGCGCTGCCCGAAGCGTTCCAGAAGCTGAGCGATTGGGAAAACGAATCCCCCGCTTCAAAACTCTCGGGCGAATACCCGCTTGCAGAGGCGAAGATCTACATCTACGTCGAAGATTTCCGCCGCGCCATCAACGCCCTCGGCGCCTACCGCAAAAGCGTCGCCATGAGCGCCCAGCTCGCCGACGCCATGAAGCTGGAAATTGACTGCCTCCAGAAAATCAACGAAAAGAAGCGCGCACAAGAAGTTGCCGAAGACTTTTTGAAGCGTTTTCCCGGACATCCGTTTGAGGCGGAAATGAAAGAGGTTCTTGCACGATGAACGCACCACGCAAAGGCCTGAACGCGGGGCTCGCCTTCTCCGTGCTGGCGGTCGCCGCAGCCATCGCAGGCATCAAGATCAATCCCGGCAACATGTCGCCTTACAGCAAGACGCATGTCAGCATCAACCTGTACACCAAGCCCGACCCCAATGCCTCCGGCGGCATCAAAGGCGTCATCGCGGAAGCGCCCTCCGAGGTGCTCGGCGTACTGGCGATGCCGCAGAAGTTCCCGAACATCTCATCAATGGATGACATCGACGGCGGAGCGGCGGCCAAAAACGCGCGAAACATCAACAAGGACATGACCAACCAGGTCTACTTGGCCGGCCTCGGAAGCGACAACGCGTTCTCGTTTTACGGACTTCCGCCCGGAAAATATGATCTTTTCGTGCTCTGCGAGAACTGTTTCTACGAGGGCCTCTTGCTTTCCCGCGAGGAGCAGACCCTGACCGACGCAGACGCCAAAACCATCAGGGCGAAGATCACGGAGTCAAACCCCTTCTTCAACGTCAAGAATCAGCACCGCATCGAGGGCCAGTCGGGGACCTTCGGCAAAGCCCGCGTCATCGAGCAGGAAGTCCGGACCCTGCCGGTGACGCTCCAGAGCGCGGAAGTTCTGAAGCACATCCAGATCCGTAGCATCAAGCTCTGCCTGATGGAGAGCGTCGGCACCACCAAGCTCGGCACCCACTGGGAAATGAAAAAGACACGCGAGATCACGCGACAGGAAGTGGGCCCGCCCGACACCAAAGGTCTCATTCCCGGTTATTTCTGCAAAACGCTCCAAGGCATCCGCGTCTCCACGTCGCTAAAAGATCTCGGCACAATTAAGCTGACGTCGGATCCGGCTTCGAACACGCCGCCGCCCGAAACCAAGCAGCCGTAACGCTCACCGCGCAACCATAAACACCGAAACGACCATTTTTTAAAAGGACAACACACATGGCAAAATTATTCATCCAACAGCCTGAAGGCGACCAGCTACTGACCGAGCTCGACAACACGCAAGCCTATTTGATCGGGCGAAAAGAAGACTGCTCCATCTGCATTCCCGCCGAATCGATATCGGGACACCACGCGCAGCTATCTCCCTCCGAGCAGGGCTGGGTTCTGCAGGATCTCGGCAGCTCGAACGGCACCAGCGTTAACGGCCAGGCGATCGGCCAGACGCTCTTGGCCAACGGCGCGCAGATCATGTTGGGCGAACAGGTCGTTTTGCTCTTCCTCGACGAATCCGCCGCCGCTGAACCGGCGCTGGCCGCCGAAGCGGCTGCGCAACCCGGAAAAAAAGAAGAGAAGAAAGCCAAAAAGGACCTCAAGGTGCAGGGCGCATCCGAAGAGGACCTCAAGCTGGTCAAAGCCATGTCGCTCCGCTCGGAGAAGATCCGCGACGAGATCGCCAAGGTCATCATCGGCCAGGTCGACGTCATCGACCAGGTGCTGATGGTCATCATCGCCGGCGGCCACGGCCTGCTGGTCGGCATGCCCGGCATGGCCAAGACCACGCTCTGCTCCACCATCGCCAAGGTGCTGGACATGGAGTTCAAGCGCGTGCAGTTCACGCCGGACCTGATGCCGACGGACATCACCGGCACGGAAATCCTCGAGCACGACCCGGTCACAGACAAGAAAAGCTTCCGCTTCATCAAGGGCCCGATCTTCACCAACATGCTGCTCGCGGACGAAATCAACCGCACGCCGCCCAAGACACAGGCCTCGCTGCTCGAAGCCATGCAGGAAAAGTGCGTCACGGTCGGCAACCAGACCTACAAGCTCGACGCGCCCTTCTTCGTGCTCGCCACGCAGAACCCCATCGAGCAGGAAGGGACCTACCCCCTGCCTGAAGCCCAGCAGGACCGCTTCATGTTCAACCTCTGGGTGGATTATCCCAAAGAGGACGAGGAGGAGACTGTCGTCAAGGCAACCACCGTTTCGAAAAGCGAGCAGCCCCAGAAGGTCATCACCAAGGACGAGCTACTCCAGCTCCAGGCCGTGGTTCGCAAAATCCCCGTCTCCGACCACGTCATCAAGTTTGCCGTACGCCTCGTGCGCGCGACGCGCCCTCACGACGAAAAGAGTCCGGACTTCATCAAAAAATATGTCTCGAACGGTGCCGGCCCGCGCGCGGGCCAGTTCCTGGTGCTCGCCGCCAAGGCACGCGCCGTGCTCGAAGGACGTATCCACGTGAGTTGCAGCGATGTGGTCAAGGCCGCCGTGCCCGTGCTGCGTCACCGCATCATCGCGAACTTCGCGGCCGATTCGGAAGGACTCTCAACGACCGCCATTGTCGAGCGCCTGCTCAAAACAATCGAACAGCCGGACGACAAAGACTATTGATTTTAAGTCCATGAGATGGAACGGGCCGAGACGAATGCCTCGGCCCTTCTTTTTGCGCGACACAAAAGTCCACGCCGCACCGGCGCGCTCAGCGGTACCACACCCGCCAAAGGAATAGTCCCTGCGCCGCCGCGGACGGAACGCGCGCCTTGCGGGGCGCGCAGGAGGACAACAGCTCCTTGACGGCCTCCGGCTGTTCCGCCCCTTCGCCGATGCGGAACAGGAACCCCGCCATACTTCGCACCTGCTTGTAAAGAAAGCCTTCGCCGCTCACACGAAACACGATTTCCTTGCCCTTCTTGCTGACCGTGAACGCGAAGACCGTCCGCACCGTGCTTTCCACCTCGCGCTGCGGATTCGCGGTGAAGGATGCGAAATCGTGGCGGCCCACAAAGAAAGCCGCGGCTTTGCGCATGGCCGGCACATCGAGCGGACGGTAGACGTGCGCCGCGTACAGGCGCTTGTCCGGCAATACCATCGCGTCGTTCCAGACGAAATAGCGGTACTCCTTGCCGACCGCGGAACGGCGCGCATGGAAATCGGGCCGGGCAACCGACGCCTTCAGGATGCGGATGTCCGGAGGCAGACGAGCGTTCAATGCGCGGGCAACCGACGCCGCGTCCATGCGGCACGTCAGATCCACATGGGCCACCTGGCCGCGCGCGTGGACCCCCTGATCGGTCCGGCCGCTGCCATGGATCTTCACCGGGTGGCAGACAATCCCCGCCAGCGTCTCCTCGATCGTCTGCTGCACGCTGGGTTGGTGTGGCTGTACCTGCCAGCCGGCGTACGCCGTGCCGTCATACGCGACCGTCAGTTTGAAACGGCGCGAAGGGATCTGGGCAGTCGTGAGCATGTCCGAGCCTTACACGTACTTCGCGCCGTCCGGTCTTTCGGCGACGCGGCGCAGCAGCTTCTTGACATCTTCGGCCCGGTCCTTCGGGCAAATCAGCGTGGCGTTCTCCGACTGCACCACCACCAAACCGCTCACGCCGATCAACGCCGTGAGCCGGTTCTCCGACACGACGATGTTGTTCAAGGCCTCCATGGGCTCGCATGCACCGATCACCACATTGCCGGCGAGGTCGGCAGAAAAATGACCGGCGACGGAAGGCCAGGAACCCACGTCATCCCAGCCGAATACGCCGCGCGCCATGACGATATTCTTGGCATGCTCCATCACGGCGTAGTCGATCGAGATCGCGCGCAGCGAAGGATACACCCGGCGCAAAAGCGCATCGAGCGCTTCGGGGCCCGCCTCCGCCGCCGCCACGTCGTCGCAAAGCGTGGCCAGCTCGGGCGCGTGCTCCTCCAAAGCCGCGCGCATGGTGCCGGTTTTCCAGATGAACATCCCCGCGTTCCAGTAGTACTTACCGCTCTCGACGTACCGCGCCGCGGTATACGCGTCCGGTTTTTCCACGAACCGATTCGCCTTGTTGAAGAGCGTCACCGTGCGCGTCTCCAGCGCGTCGCCCGCTTCAATGTAACCGAAACCGGTCGCCGGGGTGTCGGGCTGGATGCCGATCGTGACGATCACGCCCTCCTGGCGCGCCACCTTGATGCCATCGGCCAGCGTCAGGCGAAACGTCTCGACGTCGCTCATGAGCTGATCTGCCGTGAGGATGCAGACGACGCCCTCGGGGTCGCGCTGCCGCACCAGCCCGCACGCCACGGCGATCGCCGGCGCGGTGTCCCGCTTACACGGTTCGCCGACGATGTTCGCGCGCGGCACATTCCACGCCGCCGCAGCCGTATCGGCCACCAACCGGTCAGCCGTGATGATGAAGATGCGGTCGGCCGGAATCAGACCGTGCAGCCGTTCGACCGCCATAGAAAGAAGAGGGCGCCCGCCGAACAGGGAAATGAACTGTTTCGGCCGGGACTTCGTGCTCAGCGGCCAGAAACGCTCGCCGCTCCCGCCTGCCAGAATCACAGCATATGCATGCTTCATCCGAAAATCCTTTCGCTTGGGTCTCTCAGTGATGACGCTTGCATCATAGCACATCACCTCCGATTTTCAACCGCGGACCTCGCATTTTTGCGGCGTGTCGCCGCATGCAAACCGGAGGAACAGGTCATCTGGACTCCCGCGCTGATGAACCGGATCCGGCATTCGCCGTTGCCTTCCCTCGTCGTTTGCACTTCCACCAACTTAGACTTGCCCATGTCCGATGAAACGGCTACGTTTGTCCCATGTTGAGTCACAAAAAATGTGCAGCTTCCGCAACCATGGCCGATCCCGGAACGGTCGACCGGCTTCTGCTGGCGCACTACGGTCCCTACCGCACCGCCCGACAACCCCATCTGCTCGACGAACTGCTCTACTTCATGCTCAGCACGCGCACGACCACACCCGCCTGCGAGGCGGCCTTCCGTGCCTTTAAGAAACTGTTCCCGCGTCATGACCTGATACCCGAAACGCCGACCGAAGCGATGGCTGTTCCGCTCCGCGGCGTCGGGCTCGCCCAGCGGCGCGCCTCCGACATCCAGAACGCATGGCGGCTCATCCGCGAACGGTTCGGCCGAGTCACCCTTGCGCCCCTGCGACGCTTGCCCGTGGTCGAGGCCGAAGCGTTCCTCGTCTCCCTGCCCGGCATCGGCATCAAGATCGCGCGCTGTTTTCTGATGTTCGGGTTGCACGCGCCGGTTTTCGCGGTCGACACCCATATCTGGCGGCTCTCGCAGCGTCTCGGCTGGATTGAAGACCAGAAAGAGGCCGCGCCGCACCGCAAAGGCGCAGACGCCATCCAGGCGCTCGTCCCCATGACCGACCCGGTTTCGCTCCACGTGAACCTCATCTTCCTCGGTCGCGATTTCTGTAACGCCCGCGAACGGAACTGCCCAGCATGCCCGCTGCGGAGCGTGTGCCCGTCGAGGCGCTGATTTTCCTCTTTGCCTCCGGCGCGACGACCCGTTACACTACGCTCATTGATTTTCAAGGAGCCTATTGATGAAACCGCTTTTCATTGTGATCTCTGCGCCCTCGGGCGCCGGCAAGACGACGCTGTGCGACCTTCTGCTGCAGAACTATCCCGAGATCTGTTACTCGGTCTCCTGCACCACCCGCGCGCCGCGCCTGAACGAGGAAGATGGGGTCGACTACCATTTCCTGACCGTCGACGCCTTTAAAAAAATGATCGGCGAGGGAAAATTCCTCGAGCATGCGCTGGTCCACGACAATTACTACGGAACGCTGAAGGAACCGGTCTACGAAGTCTTGCGCGAAGGACAGTGCATGTTGCTCGACATCGACGTGGCGGGGGCAGAGCAGGTCCGCGACACGATCGCCACCCTGCCCGACGGCGACCCGATGAAAGAAGGCTTCATCGACATCTTCATCAGCCCGCCTTCCATGGAAGAGCTGCTTGCGCGTCTGGAGCACCGGGGGACCGACTCGCCGGCCGTGATCGAAAAACGCATCCGCAATGCGAAGCAGGAGTTGGCCCGCGCCAACGAGTACATGTACCAGGTGACGAACGACGACCTCGACACGGCCTTCCGACGCTTGTGCGACATCATCAACGTCAAGGCGAAGTTCATCTGATTGCAGAGGAGAGAAACGATGGCCACAATTCTGCTCGGTGTCACGGGATCGATCGCCGCCTACAAGGCGTGTGAACTGACGCGCCTGTTTGTCAAGAATGGCGACGACGTGCATGTCATCATGACGGCCGCGGCCACCCGTTTCGTGTCGCCCCTGACCTTCCGCACGCTCTCGCGCAACCCCGTCGCCGTCGAGATGTTCGACGAGCCGGACGAGTGGGTTCCGGGGCACATCTCGCTCGCCGAGCGCGGCGCGGCGCTGGTGATCGCGCCCTGCACGGCCAACGTGATCGCCAAACTCGCAAACGGACTCGCGGACGACATGCTGACGGCCACTGCGCTCGCCACACAGGCGCCGCTTGTGATCGCGCCGGCCATGAACACGGGAATGTGGGGCCACCCGGCCACGCAGGCCAACCTCGCAATACTGGCCGCCCGCGGCACCACATGCGTCGATGCAGGAACGGGCGATCTCGCCTGCGGGACCTCCGGCAAAGGCCGCATGGCCGACCCGCAAGAGATCTTCGCCGCCGCCGTGCGCCGGCTCGCCGTCAGCTCTTGAAGAAAACCATTGCGCCCGCGGGGATCTTGGCGTCATTCACCTGGGCGCCGGAGATCAGCACCCCCGAAATCAGGAAAAAGGTGTCCTGCGACCGCCAGCGGCTGCCGCAGATGGCCGCCGCTGGCCGATCGGGAGAAATCGGTCCTCCAACGGAATACCCGAGCAGCACCTTTGTGCCGTACGGAAGCTTCAAGATGCCGTTCGCGTCGAGTTGGTTGCCGCGCGCATACCGGCCGTCCGGATAGACATAGACGGTCGAGGCGCTGCGCACCTCGTCTCCCGCGATGTCCTGCGCCTTGCCGTTGTCACCCACCACCTGATACTTTTCCGCACGGTTGTCCGCAGGCGCATTCACCAAGACCTTGGTCCCGACGGGCAGCAGCTTGAAATTCGCGAGCTGGTGGCCGCGCTTCTGCTTGCCGTCCGGAAAAATATACAGCGTCGTAGGATCGTCGTAGGCGTCGCGGGCGATGTCCCAAGCGCCACGGCCCTTGGCGATCAAGTTGGAGTCCCTGGCCCCGGTTGAGGCGGAGGCCATCGTCTGTTTCTGCTGCACGGCCCCGTACAGCACCTTCGCCAAGTAGTCATCTGCCACCACCAGCCGGTGCGCTTTCACGTCGGGGTCCGAGGCCGGACGGCTCTTCAAGTTCAGCCGCGCGCGGACGGACGGCAAAGCGAACATCATGCCGCAGCGCTTCCGTCCGCGGTGGCTGCGCTTCTGCCACTTGTTGGGCGCGCCATAGGCCACGTGCGAATGTGCGAGCACATTGTGATCCGGCACCTTGTAGATGTACTTCAGCTCGCCGACCAAGGCCGCAAGCGACTGGTACTGCGCCGATGTGAGCGGCTTGTTATGGTAGCCGCACATCTCGATCCCCAACGAGAACTCGTCCACGTTGGCGCGCCCGTTCCACATGCTGCGCCCCGCGTGATACGCCTCGCGGCGGTGGTCGATGATGCGGTAGACGCGCCCGGACTCGTCGATGCAGAAGTGACACTCGCCCAGATCGCTCAGCTTCCTCAAGGCGCTCCGCGAAGGAGCCTCCGTGGTGTGCAGAACGATCAGGGTGGTCGATTTCCGGACCGTTCGCTCCCGGTTGCGCGGGCTGTAATAGCTATTGTCGAACTTGACGACGGCAAGCGCTGACGAAACCGACAGCACGACGCTGGCGACGATCACCGCGAACATTCCCCGCTTCACCATGTCCTCTCCCACATTCCCGCGCTGTCGCATCCACGCGCCGCAGCCGGAACCCTTATCTTATTCCCAGTCCGGGCGTCCGAGCACCAGATTCTGCGCCGTCATTTCTTTCGGGATCGGCAAGCCCAGCAGCGCCAGGACGGTCGGAGCGACATCGCACAGCTTGCCCGCGGGCGCAAGTTTCACGCCCGCCGCGTCCGTCGCCACATACAGGCACTCCACATCGTTCAGCGTGTGGCTGGTCTTCACCATGCCGGTCACATAGTCCTTCATCTGCTCCGCATTGCCGTGGTCGGCTGTAATCAGGACATGCGCATTCAGAGCGAACAGGCGCGGCAGCAGCTTGCCGATGCATTCGTCCACGATCTCCACCGCCTGACGCGCCGCATCGAAGTCGCCGGTATGCCCGACCATATCGCAGTTGGCGAAATTCACCGCCACAAACGCATAGGGGTTGTCCTGCAGCCGCTTGAGCAGTTCGTCCGCCACGTTATAGGCCTCCATCTCGGGATGGCTCGCGAAGGTCGCGGGGTCGAAGCGGCTGGGCACATCCACCTGCACCTCGCCCGCGTACGGCTTGGTCGACTTGCCGTTGAAGAAACTGGTCACGTGGCGGAATTTCTGCGTCTCCGCGATGCGGAGCTGCTTCAGGCCCGCCTTGGCGATCACTTCGCCCAAGAGATTGTCCATGCCGCCGTCGCCGCCCATCGCGCCCAACAAGTACTCGGTGAATTCGTCCCAGTACCGGGTGAACCCCAGATAAGCGATCTGCGGACGGACCTTGCGGACGCCCTTGTAGTCTTCGCACACGAACGCCTGCGTCAGCTGGATCGCACGGTCTTGGCGGTAATTGAAATGCATCACCGAATCGCCGTCGTTCATTCCGGCATAGTCGCCGATCACATACGGCGGGATGTACTCGTCCACCATCGGGGTCTTGTCCGGCGTCTGATCTTTTCCGTACGACTCCTCCACCGCCTCCACCGCCGTGTCCGCCGCACGTCCCTCCGCCTGCACGATGCACGCGTAGGCGACATCGGTGAGCCCGTAGTTCTTCGAGCGGTCCATCGCATAGTAGCGGCCCTGCACCGTGCCGATGACGCAGTTGCCGACCGCCTCGATTTCCTTCTCCAGGCGGGCGATATATTCCAGCGTGCTGCGGGGCGGCGTGTCGCGCCCGTCCAAGAAGGGGTGCACCACGATCCGTCCGACCGGATTCTCACTGCGTGCGCGGCGCATCAGCTTGAAGAGATGCTCCTGGTGCGCGTGAACGCCCTCGTCCTGCAGCAGGCCCATGAAGTGCAGCGCGCTGCCGTTCTTTTTCCAGTTCGCGATGAGCGCCGCCCACTTCTCCGACTTGAACAGCGCGCCCGTGCTCAGCCCGTCGTCGATGCGCTTCAGTTCCTGAATCACCACGCGGCCTGCGCCCATGTTGAGATGGCCGACCTCGCTGGACCCCTGATAGCCGTCCGGCAGCCCGACCGCCTCGCCGCTGCACGCCAGACGCGTCCAAGGATACCGCGCCTTCAGGCGGTCGATCACAGGGGTCTTCGCCTTAAACACCGAATTGCCTTCCTCGCGGGGATTGATGCCCCAGCCGTCACGGATAATCAGCACCACAGGTCTCATTGTCATCTCCTTAAACGTTTGTCTACTCAGCCTTGAGCGAAATGCCCTTTTTCTTCAGGTCCGCCACATCCAGCGCATAGGCTGGATCGACCTCCATCGGGAACACCGGCGCGCCGGTGGCGGTCGTCGGCATCTGGATGCCCGCCACCTTGAACCAGCGCAGCCACTTGGCCTGCATGTCGTGCTTGCAGGAAGCCGGCGAATCGCTGCCCGCCGCGTTTTTCACCGGCGAAAACTCCTCGGCGCGGTCGAACGCCAAGTTGACCACGGTCTTGGCGTCCGGCAGCACATCGAAAATGAATTTTTCAAACTTGTAGCCGTTGTTCTTCTCCGGCTTGACCACCGCACCGTCGTCCGCGCAAACCGGGATTTTTTTGTGGGCGATGTGCAACGGCATGGGCTTGCGGGCCTCCGCCTTCATAAAGTTAAACGAGAAGACGTGGATCGCCACGCTGCCGAACTTGAAATACAGGTCGCCCGACGCCGTGCGCCGGCTGGCTTGTTCGTCGGTCAGCTCGGTATATTCCACCATCTCGTAGTGTCCGTCCCGCTTTACGACGACGCCCAGCCCCTCTTTCGGATCGCGTTTGGCGCATAACTTGACCGAGATGTCCGCCCGGCGCGACACATGCAGGCCGATGAATGCCGGATCGGCGATCTCCACCATCGGGTTGTCCACCTGGAAATAGAAGACGGTATTGATGCCGCGCCGCTCCATGTCGGCCAGACAGCCGTCTTTTTCGAGCGCCGACAGCGTTCCGCCGTGCCCGTCCGGGCTCATGAAAATGTGCCCCGGCTGATCCAGAATGATGCGTCCGTGGCCATCCAGCGCAGGCCACATGCCCTGCACGAAGAAGGTGACATCGTTGCGGTCCAGCCCGTAATAGTTGTGGTCTTCGAAGTGCGCCCTCGTCGCCGCGTCGTTTGCGTCGCTGGTCATGACGTAAAACGGGATGCGCACGCCGTAGCGGCGGCAAAGCCCCACGATCTTGCGCGCATGGAAATAGAACAGCGAACGCCCCGTGACCGGGCCGATCGAATACGCGCCCTTCGGCCCCTCATACCCCAGCCGCGAGCCCTGCCCGCCGGCCACGAGCAGCACGGCGACCCTGCCGGCGCGGATCTCGGCCTCGCCGGCGGCATAGGCCGCCGCGCGCGCGTCATCCGTCAGTTCCACCACGTCCGCCGCGGCGGGTTCCGCGGCGGCGGACGCCGCGGATTTGCTCTTCAGCATGCCCTGCATCCGCGCGATGCTGTCGAAGTCCAATCCCGCGATCTGGTCCAGCAGCTGGGCGCGCTCACCCGTATCCAGCGACTCCCAGAACCTCAGCAGCTGACATTGTCCGTTCTTCTCCAAAATCTGTTTCGCTTGCTCGAATGTCATCGATGTTCTCCTGTTCCACAAACACCGGTCCCGGCCTCAGGCCTGCGCCTTCGTCGCGTTCTGTTTCAGATACGCCTCGATGAACGGCTGGATGTGCCCGTCCATAACGGCCTGCACGTTCGAGGTCTGCTCGTCCGTCCGGTGGTCCTTCACCATCGTATAGGGCTGGAACACGTACGAGCGGATCTGGCTGCCCCACGCGATTTCGCCCTTCTCGCCATAGAACCGCTCCATCTCTTTACGCTGGCGATCCTCGTAGAGTTCGTACAACTTGGCTTTCAGCATGCTCATGGCCTTGGCACGGTTCTTGTGCTGCGAGCGTTCGGACTGCACGGCGACGACGATTCCCGAGGGCAAGTGCGTCAGCCGGATCGCCGAATCGGTCTTGTTCACGTGCTGACCCCCCGCGCCGCCGGAGCGGTAGGTGTCGACGCGCAGGTCCTCCTCCTTGATCTCCACATCGATCTCTTCGGTCAGCTCGGCGACCACGTCGAGCGAACTGAACGAGGTGTGCCGCCGCTTATTCGCGTCAAAGGGGCTGATGCGGACCAGGCGGTGCACGCCGCGCTCGGCCTTCAGATAGCCGTAGGCGTAAGGGCCGGTGACCAGGAAGGTGACCGACTTGAGGCCGGCCTCTTCGCCCGGCTGCGAATCGAACACTTCGACTTCGAACCCGTTGTCTTCACAGTACATGCGGTACATGCGGAAAAGCATATCGGCCCAGTCGCAGGACTCCGTGCCGCCCGCGCCGGAATGCAGCGTCAAGTAAGCGTTGCAGGCGTCCAGTTTGCCGCCCAGCAACGACTGCAGCCGCAGTTTCGACACCATGACATCGGACTTGTCGAACACATGTGCCATTTCGGCGAAAGCCTGCTGCCGCTGCGGGCCCTCCTCCTCAGCCTTGGCCAGTTCCAGCATCAGCTCCTGATCTCCGAGCAGGCGGACCAGCTCGTCGAACGGACGCACAAATGCGCGTTGAGCGTTGGTCTTGGCAATCACCTCTTTAGCCGCGTTCTGATCGCTCCAGAACTCCGGCAGGGCCGCCGTTTCCTCAAGCTGCGCAAGAATGGCGCGACGGCTCTCAATGTCGAGATACCCGCGCATCTCACCGATTCCCTCTCGCAGTTTATTCAACCGGAGCACGATGTCTTCTTGTTCGATCACGTCCACCCGCCTTACTCAAAAAATAGATGAGGGGGTATTATGACAACTCGCCCCGCCCTGCGCAAGTCCGCATCCCGGCCTCACTCGATTTCAACCTTCTTGGCTATCGCGCGTGAGATCAGAAACCGCGCATCGCCCGCCCCGATCACGAGGGAGTGTTCGGACTTGCGGTTACGAAACATCGCCACGCGGGCACCGGGGAACAGGCCCATTTCCGTCGACTTGCGGTCTCCGTTTGTGCGGATGATGCCCGATTCCCCATCCGCCAGATCCACGAGGCAACGCGCCTGTGCGGCGGGATCAATCGCTTCATTTCCACTCATGGCACACCCTCTTTCCGAGCAGATGCAACACGCCAATTCCGGCGGACGCGAGGATGGCCACACCCCCCAGCCAAACGGCCGCGCGCGCCGGCGCGCTGAAAAAGGTCGCCGACTGGTAATACGCCGTAGCCACCATCCAAGCCAGCATCGTTTGATACAGGACAGCGAACCCCATCCAGCGCCATCCGGCCTCGCGCCCCAGCACGATGAGCGCCGCCACGCAGGGGGAATAGATCAGGACGAACAACAGGTAGGAGAACGCCGCTGCCCGCGTTCCGAAGTTGCGCCGCATCGCGGCCAGCAGCCCTTCGCCCGCATCCGGACGGGAAGCGTCCGCATCGCCCCACCCGTACCCGACCGCAAGGCTCTCGCACGCCCCCCGCAACACGGCCCGAAGGTCAAAGGCCTGCTCCGGCCGCTCTTTCTGAGTTCCGCCGTCGGCATGGGAGTACAACACCTCGAGGGTTCCCACGATGGCCTCTTTCGCCATCAGCCCGGTCAGCAACCCCGCCGCCGCGGGCCAGTTGTTCTCCGCCACGCCCATCGGTCTCAGCACGACGGTCATGGCACGGCCCGCCGCCGAGCGCCTCGCCTCCGCCTGTTCGCGGCCGGCGCTGCCCCAGTCGAGAGCGGCGTTGGCCAGGCTCAGGAGCACCGCGATCAGCAGGATCACCTGGCCGGCACGCATCAGAAAGCTCTTGAGGTTGTACCAGACGTGTTCCAGACATCCGCGCAGGGCAGGAACATGGTAAGGGGGCAGCTCCATCACGAAGGCCGACACCTCGCCCTTGAACAGCGTTCGGTGCAAGACCAGTCCCGACAGGATCGCCAGCAAAGCCCCCGTGAGGTACAGCAGAAAAATCACCGCGTTGCCGTGACGCGGGAAGAACGCCATGGCGAAGATCGCGTACACGGGCATCCGCGCGCCGCACGACATGAACGGCGCGATCAGCATGGTCAGCACCCGGTCGCGCCGCTGTTCCAGCGTGCGCGTCGCCATCAGCGCGGGCACGGTGCATCCGAACCCCACCAGCAGCGGGATAAACGCCTTGCCCGGCAGCCCGATGCGGTTCAGGAACCGGTCCATGATGAACGCCGCCCGCGCCATATATCCCGACTCCTCCAACAGGCTCAGGCAAAGAAAAATCATAAAGATAGGCGGCATGAACGTCGCTACCGTGGTAAGGCCTGAGCCCAGGCCGTCGGAGATGAGCGAGGTCACCAGTTTCGGCGCGCCGGCAGCTTGCAGCCACGCGCGGGGCCCCTGCACCAGCAGCGCGCCGAACACATGGTCAATAAAGTCCACCAGCGGCTGGGTCAGCCAAACCGTCAGCCAGAAGACCACATACATCACGCACAGGAACACGGGAATGCCGGCCGGGCGGCTCAACAGGAGCCGGTCCGCGATGTCTGACAGCCGCCGTTTCATTTCCAGCCGCCGCCTGACCACGTCGTGCGCCAGCCCCCGGATAAAGCCCAGCCGCGCGTCCATCACCGCCGCCTCGGGCTTCTGCCCGGTGTGGCGCGCGATCCGCGCGTTCTCTTCGTCCACGATCGCGTCGAACACTCCCTCCGTCAGCCCGCGCGCGAAAGGGTCCTTTTCCAGCAGCTTGATGGCCAGCCAGCGCGAATCGACACCCGCATCGTCCGCCGCCACGATCAGACACAGCTGCAGTCGCTGCACAGAGCGCTCGGCGTCGCCGTACAGGATCCGCGCCGCGGGTAACCGGCGAGCCTCTGCGATCTCCAGCACGGCCGCCTTCAACGCCTCGGCCCCCTCGCCCCGCGACGCCACCATGGGAACCACAGGGCATCCCAAATGTTGAGACAGATGCACGGGATCGACGCTCATCCCGTGGCGCTCCGCCACATCCATTTGGTTCAGCGCCACCACCAGCGGCACGCGCATGTCCAAGAGTTGCGCGGTCAGATAAAGGCTACGCTCGAGATTCGATGCGTCCACGATGTTGATGACCGCCGAGGGCTTGTTTCGGATCAGATAGTCGCGCGCCACGCGTTCGTCGTCGGTGTACGGCGAGAAGGAGTAGATGCCGGGCAGATCGGTCACGCGGAACGTGCGCCCCTTCTGGGAAAATGAAGCCTGCGCACGATCGACCGTGACGCCGGTCCAGTTGCCGGTGCGTTCGCGCGCGCCGGTCAGAAGATTGAACAGCGTGGTCTTGCCTGTGTTGGGATTCCCAACCAGCGTGACGGTCAGTCCTTCGCCCATGCCGCGCCACCCCGTTCGCAATTGTTAGCCTCGGTAAACATACGGTGGCAAAGTATAGGCATCCCGCGCCCGGAAAACAAGCGGAAAACATCCTTCGCGACGGGGAGATTAAACAGATCGGCGGAGGCCTTCAGCAGCGTCCGAAACGGGATCATTTTTATGCCCGATTCCTGTTGACCCGTTGCGCAAGTTCCCGTACCCTAATGCGACTTTTACGACAATTTGTTTTGTCTCAATAATCTATCTCTGACGAAAGTTGCATCGACGCATGAGTGAACCATCTCTGACCATATTGGCGATCGCCGACCTGCACTATACGGGCCTTGCGCGGCAGACCGCGCAGCTGCCGCAGCTGCGCGGCGAATTGGCGCAGACCCTGCTGAAAAAGGTGTTTTTGCGCCTGGCGCACATGGGTATCAAGCCCGACCTCACCGTCCTGTTGGGCGACTTGGTTGAAAGCGGAAGCGACCGCAATGCCGAACTCGACCTGATCTCCCTGCACGGCGAGCTGACGCGCAGCAACGTGCCCTTTCTCGCGCTCCCCGGAAACCATGACGGCGACATGGCTGCATTCAACTCGCTTTTCAGCTCCCAGCCCGGATTCCGCGAATTCGGCGGTTACGGCTTTCTGCTGTTCAACGACGCCTACACGGAAAACCAGGAGTGCCTGCGTTCGGAAACCGATCTCGCACTGACCCGGCAAGTCGCCGCGGAGCACCCGGGCCTGCCGCTTATCGCGCTCCAGCATCCGCCGATTTACCCGGCCATCGACTCGCATTACCCGTATCGTCCTACGAACTCGGCCGAGATCATCGACTCCTTCCAGAAGTCCGGCGTGGTTCTTTCCCTCAGCGGGCACTACCACAAGGGACAGAAGGCCCGCGCCCATGAGGGAGTCCTATACCACACCGTTTCAGCTCTGTGCGAACAACCTTTCAGGTTCAGCCTGATCCGCCTTAACGGCGCGCGCGCGGAGGTTGAAGAACTCAACCTCGCCATGCAGGTGCCAAACATCGTGGACGTCCACTGCCACACCGAGCACGCCTACTGCGGGACCACCGTCGACACGGCCCCCTGTATCGCCCTCTCCCAAGCCATGGGCATCAGCACGCTGTGCATCACCGAACACGCCTTCCAGCTCTATTTCGAGAAAAGCCGCGCGATGGGATTCAAATGGCAGAACGATCCCTCGCTTGTCGAAGCGGCATGGGCCACCCCCGGACGGGGGCGCATGGCCGCCTACACCCAGTTCGCGCAGAAGATCCGTTCGCCGTTTGTCAAAATCGGACTTGAGCTGGACCTCTACAACAACGGCAAGTTGCTGATCGCCCCCGAAGACGCTGAATCGGAGTGGGACATTCTCATCGGGGCCGTGCATTTCATCCACGATTTCGTTCCAGGAAAGACCGCCCAGAAAGAGGCCGAGAAGCTTTTCATCCGCGATGTGGAACAGTTGGTCGAACACGACATCGATGTCTTGGCCCATCCCTTCCGATTCTTCTCGCGGAATCGGCTGGAACGTCCCACGCACCTGTATCCGGTCATGGCGGGCCTGTTGGCGGACAGCGGCGTGGCCGTGGAAGTAAATTTCCACACCTATTTGCCGGACGCCGAGTTCATCCGGCAGTGTGCCGAGAAAGGGGTGAAGATCGCGCTCGCCTCCGACACGCACGACCTTGCCGAGGCCGGCGAGTTCTGGCCACACGTGAACATCCTCCGGCAGGCCGGCATCACGCCGAAGACTTATTCCGAGACGCTTTTCGCGTTCTGAGTTTTCAGCGTAACGACATGCGCCCGGGCGTCACCCGCAGGGCGCACCGTGGCCGATTCCGACGGGACAAGGGCGAGAACACAGTCTCGCCCCGCGGGCTCACACCGATCACTGAAGATACAACAGATCCGGTGCGAGCTTCATCACCTGATTGCGGCAATAGGTGTACACTTTATCCGCAGGCGATCCGGCCATTCGCCGCACAGTTTCGGCCAACGTCGTCGCATCTGTGTACGAGACTTGGCTGAGGATTTTCTTGACCAACGGGATGAGATTGGGCGACATGCTGAGTTCATCCACGCCCATGCCGACGAAGAGCACGGCCATCACGGGATCCGCCGCAGTTTCACCGCACACCGACACCTTCAGGCCATTCGCATGAGCTGCCCGCACCGACATGTCGAGCAGCAGCAGAACGGCGGGGTGCGTCGGCTGATACAGCCGCGCGACCGTTTCGTTCACGCGGTCAACCGCCAACGTGTACTGGATCAGATCGTTCGTGCCGATGGAAAAGAAATCCGACTCTTTGGCCAAGGCGTCGGCAATCAGAGCCGCGGCGGGAATTTCGACCATCACACCGCGTTTAATCGTCTCGTCAAAAGGGATGCCATCAGACTTCAGTGCCGCCATGCACCCGCGAAGCTCAAGGTTGGCGGCGCGCAGCTCGTCGATCGTCGCGATCATCGGATACATGAGCTGCACGTTGCCGTGAGCGCTCGCCCGCAAGATGGCGCGCAGCTGTCGCCGGAACACCTCGGGATTGCGCAGCAGGTAACGGATGGAGCGGTTCCCCAGAAACGGGTTCGCCTCTTTGTGCGCCATGCTGCCGCTCTTGGTCACCTTGTCCCCGCCGAGATCCAGCACGCGGATCGTGACCGGCTGGCCTTCCGGCATCGCGCGCGCCGCCGCCGTATAGGCGTGCATTTGCTCGTCTTCCGTCGGCTCGCGGTCGAACGTCAGCCACAAATACTCCGAGCGGTAGAGGCCCACGCCCTCGGCGCCGACCGCGTAAAGATCGGTCATCGGCGTGCTGTGGTCAACATTCGCCAAGAACGGAACAGCATGGCCGTCACTGGTCCTTCCGGGAGCCAGCTTGCCCTGCTCAAGCGTCTCTTCCAACGTCTTCGAGCGGGCCACCATTTTCTCGAAAGCCAACCGTTCTTCGCGGCCCGGATTGAGAATCACCTTCCCGCGCGTACCGTCGAGCAGCAGGATGTCGCCGGTCTTGACAATCTCCGAGAGCGACCCCAAGCCGACCACTGCGGGAATCCCCAGCGCACGCGCCAGCAGCGACGCGTGGGACGTCGTGCTCCCGCGGTCCGTGGCGAAACCGAGAATCAGATTCTTGGGCAGCGCGATGGTTTCCGAAGGCGTGAGCTCATCCGCCGCGACGATGCAGGGCTGCTCCACGCGGAAAGGCTGCGCGTCAGCGCCGCCCGTCAGGTTTCGGATGATCCGCTTGGCGATGTCGCCGACATCCTGGGCACGCTCGCGCAGGTAGGCGTCGTCCATGGCGGCAAACGTCGACGAATACCTTTCGGCCACCATGTTGACCGCGGCCTCGGCGTTGATCAGATTCTTCGAGACCTTTTCCTTGCAGGATCCGATGAACGCAGGATCGTCGAGCATCATCAGATGCCCGTCAAAAATGGTCGCCTCGTCTCCGCTGATGCGCTTCTTGAGTTCGAACGCCAGCGAGCGGATCTGAGCCCTGGTCAGCGCAAACGCGTCGGCCAGTCGCGACAACTCGTGCGCGAGCTGCCCAGGCTCCACCGGATACTCAGGCACCTGGTCGCTCGCCGTGGTGCGGAAAACGAAAACCGGGGCCGCGACGAAACCGCGCGAGGCGGCCAGTCCGGTCAGCATGCGCATCTCGCGCGGAGAACCGTGAACGCTGTCGGGGTCACTGTTCATCGGGAATATCGAACTTGCGGGCCACCAAGGCTTCAAGCTCATCGAGCACTTCACGCTCCTGAGGACCGCTCGCGGTCACTCGCAACTTCGTGCCGCAAACAGCCTCCAGCGTCATCAGCGCCATGATGCTTTTGCCCGACACGACGCTGCCGTCCTTCTCCACATCGACCTCCGCATTGAAGCGCGATGCGACCTTGGCGAAGAGCCCTGCCGGGCGGACGTGCATGCCGTACTTGTTCAGCAACACAAATTCACGCGTCATTTTTTTTGTATCAGACTGTCCCACGATCTACTCTCCTCATCCGGCATGGTGCTGCTTGATCCGCGAGTCGAGCTCTCGAACCGCGACGAAACCGGAAAGGCGCAGTTTATGTTCCTGAGCCGCCGTTTCCACCAAGTTCACCAAATCCCTTCCAGGCGCGACCGGTATCACGAGCTGCGGCACCGAGACCCCGAGGAACTCGCGCCGCAGCTCATCAATCCCGGTACGGTCGAGTTCGGCATCCGCCTCGCCTTGCCGTTTAAGCGTCACCACCAAATCGACCTGCTTTTCGCCGCGCACCGCCGCCACACCGAAAATCGAAGGCACATGAATGATGCCGATGCCGCGGATCTCCATGTAGTACTGGGTGACCGGCATGGCTGAACCGAGCAGACTGTTGTTGCTGTCGCGGCGCAGCTGCGTCAGATCGTCCGCGACCAGCGCGTGCCCGCGCTTGATCAGGCCGAGCGCCGTTTCGCTCTTGCCCAGTCCGGCGGCCCCTTCGATGAACACGCCGACTCCTGCCACCTCCAGCATCGTGCCGTGAACCTTACAGCGCGGCGCATGCAGATCTTCCAGCACGAACGTGGCGGCATGAATGAAAAGCCGTGTCACCATATTCGACTTCAGCACCGCCACACCGTCCCGCTCCGCCACGCGCAACACCTCGGGGAAGACCCGCTTGCCGCGCGTGAAGACCATGCAGGGTATTTTCTTCGCGAACAGCTCTTCGAAACGCTGAACGCGCAACGCCTCCGGCAGAGAGGAGAGATACGCATATTCCGCCATCCCCACCACCTGGATCCGCTTCCAGGCGAAATGCCCGTAGAAACCGGACAAGGCGAGGCCGGGGCGGTGGGCCACGGGCTCAATGATCACCCGCTCCAGCCCGGCCTCGCCGGCGGCCAACTCCAGGCCCAGCCGCTCACGGCCGACCGTCAGAAACTGGCCGACCGTGACGCGGGACTGAGGGACTTGACTCTGTCGGTTTTCCGCCATTACTTTTTGTCGGTGTTGCGGATGTGTGCCGTCACGCGTTTGGTCATGGTTTTACGCAGCTGCTTTTCGGCGCGGGCCGCCGCCGTGTCGATCACGGCACGCGCGCTGTCCGCGTGTTCCTTCGCACCGACCGCCGTCAGGTTCTTTTGCTGCACGATGAACTCGGCCTCGTACAGGTGGCGCTGCACGTCGACGATCACATGGACGCTCTCGACGCGCGGGAACTGATCCATCAGTTTCGTCGCACGCAGTTCCGCATACTCCTTAAGGCCGGGTGCAGCATCCAGATGACGGATTGTGATTTCAATAGGCATAGGTGTCATCCTTTCTTTTAGAGCCTGCGGACAGCAGGCATTGTGTGTGTTTTACATCCTGAAATTCTTGCCGAGGTACAAGCGGCGGGCCGTCTCATCCTGAACAAGGAAATCGCTCGACCCCTCGCACAGAATCTGCCCGTCGTACACCAGATAGGCGCGATCCACAATCGACAGCGTTTCGCGCACGTTGTGATCGGTCACGATGATCCCGAGCCCGCGGTTGCGCAGTCCCTTGACGATCTCCTGGATATCATGCACCGCCAGAGGATCCACGCCGCTGAACGGCTCGTCGAGCATGAGAATGGCCGGCTTGCGCACCAGCGCCCGTGCGATCTCCAGCTTCCGACGCTCGCCGCCGCTCAGCGTATACGCCCGCTGCTTGGCGACCTTGGTCAGGTTCAGGCTCGTCAGCAACTCTTCCGCGCGCTCCAAGCGGACGCTCTTTGACAGCTCCATGGTCTCCAGAATCGCCAACACATTCTCCTCGACCGTCAGTTTTCGAAAGATCGAAGCCTCCTGCGCCAAATACCCCAAGCCCAGCCGCGCCCGCCGGTAGACCGGCACCCGCGTGATGTCTTCGCCCCGGAACATGATTGTGCCGGCGTTCGGACGGACCAGCCCCACGACCATGTAGAACGTCGTCGTCTTGCCCGCCCCGTTCGGGCCGAGCAAACCGACGATCTCGCCGCAGCTCGCCTGCAGCGAGATGCCGTTCACAACCGTCCTCTGGCCATACTGCTTGATCAGCTCTGTGGCCTGAACGTCCGGGACCTTCCCGGCTTCTTGTCCAACCGCTTCATCCATAACTTCAAGTTCCGCGCTAGGGGATCAGTTTCGCATCCGCCTTGTTAAACGTGCCCGGAGGCAGAACCACCCGGCCGGGAGAAACCTCCATCCGTTCATCATCCAGCCAGAACGTGATGCGGTTTCCCGTCACCTCGCCGCCCTGATCCCCTTGCCGCATCAGCCTGGCATTACCCGTCATCACGATCTGTCCGCTCTTCTTCGTGTAGACCGCCTTCTCGCAACTGGCCGAACGGTTCTGGTTCGTGATGCTGACGGTCCCGATCGCCATGATCTGCTGCACATCGTTGGTCCCTTCCATAAAGACCAACAGCCGGTCCGACCGCATCACGAACTGCTCGTCGTCCACCAGCACGTGCTCGTCGAACAGGATCACGCCCTCCTTGTTATCGAATTCGATCTTCTCGGCGGTGATCACAGCCTCCCGCCCCGGCGGCGCCTTTTTCGCTTTCGCAACCTTCGCCTTCGCGGCGGGCTTCTCCTGCTTGGCGTCCGCCGCTGGCGCATTCGTCTGCTCTTGGGCATCCGCGATGCCACAGAACAGCAGACCGACCATCATTCCGATTCTCCACACCCTCGTTCTCACTAAAACCTCCCGAAATTGTTCTGGATACGACGCGTCCGTATCTCGCACTCGTTCAGAATTTTAATAAATTGTCCTTCAATTGAAAAGTACATACCACGGCCTTTTAAGCGATCTCCGCTTTTCTCCATGGTGACCCGTCCTTCGCAGTATCCATGCTTCGCCTTGCGGTCAAACAGGCACCCCTCTGCGGTCAGCCGCCCGTCCGGAAGCCCGTCCTCCGTCAGCATCTCCACGTTCACGCTCTCGGCGAAAATGAACCCGTCCATGAAAATCTGAGCCTTCTTGGCCCGCAGCTGCGCCCGGATGCGTCCGTTCGGGAAATAGTCCAGAGGAAGCATCAGGTTCTCCACCGGCGAAGTCATCGCTGCCTTGACCGCCGCCCATTTCTCGGCCAGTGGACGCCAGGTTTCAGGAGGGTGCCGGCTGAACCAGCGATCCACCTCGGGATCATCCGTGCCGAACGCCGACGAACAGCCGAACAGGAGCCCGGCCGCCAGCGCCCGCCACATCAAACCCCGCTTTTCACCGCACCAGCCCATGAATCGCCCCCAACGTTTGCCACAGCTTCTTCAGGTCCTTGAAGGCCACCGCATTCGCCTTATCCGACAACGCCTCCGCAGGATTGACGTGCGTCTCCATGAAGACACCGTCCACCCCGGTGGCAACCGCCGCGCGCGCCAGTGCCGGCGCCCAGCGGCCGTCGCCGCCGCTCATCTTGCCCGCGCCGCCCGGACGCTGCACGCTGTGGGTCGCGTCGAACACCACGGGGTAGCCCAACTCGCGCATAATCAGCAGACTGCGCATGTCGGCCACCAGATTATGATACCCGAAACTGGCGCCGCGTTCAGTCAGAATGATCTTGGTGTTTCCCGTGCCCGTGATCTTGTCGATCACGTTCACCATGTCCTCCGGCGCAAGGAACTGGCCCTTCTTGACGTTGACGACCCGTCCGGTCTCGGCCGCGGCCACCACCAGGTCCGTCTGCCGGCACAGAAAAGCCGGAATCTGAAGGATGTCCACCACCTCGGCAGCCACCGCCGCCTGGCCGGGCTCATGGATGTCCGTCAGCACCGGCACGTTGAACCGGTCTCGCACCTCCCGCAGAATCGCCAGCCCCTCGATCAGCCCCGGGCCGCGGTAAGAGTCCACCGACGTCCGGTTGGCCTTGTCGAACGAGGCCTTGAAGACCAGCGGCACGTCCAGTTCATCCGCCAGTTTCACCAGCTTTGCCGCGAGGTCCATCGTGCCCTCCACCGACTCGATCACGCACGGCCCCGCGATGAACGCCAACTTCTTGCCGCCGAATACCACCTTGCCCACTTTGACCGGATTCACCTTTGCCATCAAATCACCTTCCTTTACGCGCCTGAGATCGTGCGCCTCTGTTCGGATTTCCAGTTCCTAATTTCGAGCCCGGAGGATCTCTTCCACCGCAGCCACATCCGCCGGCGTATCCACGCCCACGCCCTGGTCCTCGGTGCGTATGACCGCGATGCGTCCGCCCAGATACAAGGCCCTCAGCTGCTCAAGGCTCTCGGTCTTCTCGAGCGTGCACGGCGGCTCCCTCACCAGCCGCTTCAGAAACGCGCCGCGATACGCGTAAATGCCCAAATGGCGCAGATACAGGCCCGCGGCCAAGTCCGGCTCGCCGTCGCGGCGGCACGGGATCGGCAGCCGCGAGAAATAGAGCGCGCCGCCGTCCTGCGCCAGCACAACTTTCACCACCGTCCGCGCCTCGAGGTCACGCATCGTCCGGATCGGACACGCCGCCGTGGCCATCGCCCACCCCGGATCGTTCTCCATGCGGGTCGCCAGCGCGTCGACCAGGCCGGGGTCGATCAGCGGTTCATCGCCCTGGATATTGATCACGATATCGTCGTCTGCCGGGCACGCCGCCTCCGCCACCCGGTCCGTACCGGACGGATGGTCCGGACGCGTCATGACGACTTTGGCGAACCCGGAGACCGCGTCGGCGATCCGTTTGTCGTCCGTGGCCACCAGCACCTCATCGAGCGTTTTCGCGCGCTGGACCGCCTCGACCACCCACTGCACCAAAGGTTTTCCGCAAATCGGATAAAGGCTCTTGCCCGGGAAACGCGTCGAGCCCCAGCGCGAGGGAATCACACCAATCACACGCATACTGAAACTTCCTGTTGGGTTGTAAATCGGCTACATTTTCGGTGTTCTCTGGAGGAGAGTCAAGGATGTTATCCGCGAACCTGCACCTTCCTCAGGGACGACAAGTGATTGCCGTCCGCATTCTTCGTTTGATAACATACTTAAAAATGCACCGGACCCATCTGAGTCAGAAAGGCGTTTCTCCTATGGACATTCGAAACATCGCGTGCCTGCTCGTTTTTTTCGCAACCGCGCACGCCGCTTTTGCACAGAACACCGGACAGCAGGCCAGTCTGCGGCTCGACCTCTTGCCCGGAGAATCCTGGTGGGGCGGCGCCGTCACGCTCGGCAGCAAGATGCCGTACGGCGAAACGCCCATCGAGATCGACCTTCACGGCGACAACCGGGGCAACCAGTATGCGCCGCTGCTCATCTCCTCCAAAGGGCGATATCTCTGGTCCGACAAGGCCTTCGCCTTCGCCTTCAAAGACCACGTCTTGCATGTGACCGCCTCCGGAGGCGCGCCGGTCGTTTCAAAACACGCGGGGGCCTCGCTGCGCGACGCGTTCCGCGCCGCCGCCCAAGCGCACTTCCCGTCCGACGGCAAGTTGCCGGACACCGCGCTCTTCGCCGCGCCGCAGTACAACACTTGGATCGAGCTGATGTACGACCAGAACCAGAAGGACGTGCTCAAGTACGCGCATGCCATCGTGGACAACGGCCTGCCGCCCGGCGTGCTGATGATCGACGACAACTGGCAGGAGGACTACGGCAAGTGGAACTTCCATCCCGGCCGTTTCAGCGATCCCAAGGCGATGCTGGACGAACTGCATGCCCTGGGTTTCAAGGTCATGCTCTGGGTCTGTCCCTTCGTCAGCGCCGACTGTGACGTCTACCGCGCCCTCGCGAAAGAGAAGGCGTTTTTCATGGAGAAACCCGGCGACCCCGCGATGGTCACCTGGTGGAACGGCAAAAGCGCCATGCTGGACCTCTCCAACCCCACGGCGAAAACGTGGTTCACGGACGAGCTCGTGCGGCTGCAGAAGACGTATGGCGTTGACGGCTACAAGCTCGACGCGGGCGACACGACTTTCTACAAAGACTGCTATCTTGCCTTCGAGAAACTCGGCGTCGACGAGCACGCCGGACGCTTCGGCGAGATCGGGCTCGCCTTCCCGCTCAACGAATACCGCGCCTGCTGGAAACTCGCGGGGCGCCCGCTCGTGCAACGCCTGCGCGACAAGAACCACAACTGGAACGACCTCGGCAAGCTCATCCCCGACCTGATCGCGGCGGGCCTGCTCGGCTACCCCTTCGTTTGCCCCGACATGATCGGCGGCGGCGAATTCCAATCGTTCCTCGACCTCAAGGCCATCGACCAGGACCTCGTGGTGCGCTCCGCTCAGACGCACGCGCTCGCGCCGATGATGCAGTTTTCGGTGGCGCCGTGGCGCGTGCTGGACGCCGGGCACTTGGATGCCGTCCGGAAGGCGGTCGCGCTGCGGATGCGCTTCACCCCGCGCATCTTGGAGCTCGCCAAGGCCAGTGCGGCATCCGGCGAGCCCGTCCTGCGCCCCATGGCTTACGTGTTCCCCGACGGCGGCTACGAGAAGGTCAACGACCAGTTCATGATGGGCGACGACTTGCTGGTGGCCCCGATGGTGAAAAAAGGCGCCACCCGCACCGTGCTGGTCCCAAAGGGAAAATGGAAAGCCGACGACGGCAAGTCGGTCGAGGGTCCCTGTGTGATCACGCTCGACGTCCCACTGTCCCGACTGCCCTTCTTTGAACGCCAATGAAACGGCGCGAACGGCGCGCGGGCTGCGGGTTTCGGTGGACAGGCAGGAAGCCGAGGACTATCATACCGCCCGTTTCGAACCCAGGACCCGTTATGATTCCTACTGTTCAGCTTCAAGCCATCGCCACGCTCGCCGCCCGCCGCGCGGGAGAGCACGTGCTCGCGAATCTCCACCGCCGCGGCGACGTGAACTCCATCCTGCGCACCGACGTGAAGCACAAGCTCGACGTCGAGGCGCAGGAGACCGCCACCGCCGTCGTCCTTGCGGCGTTCCCCAGCCACGCCATCCTCGGCGAGGAGACGTGTGACGCGCCGTTGCCAGAAAGCGACTACGTCTGGATCATCGACCCCATCGACGGCACGATCAACTTCTTCCACGGCCTGCCGTGGTGGTGCTGTTCCGTGGCGGTGCGTTACAGGGGACAAGCCCTCGCAGGCGCCGTCTTCATCCCGGAAATGAAACAGATGTACGAAGCCACCTTCGACGGCCCCGCGCTGTGCAACGGCGAGACGATCCGCGTCTCCGGGACCGACCGGCTCGATCTCGCGATGCTGGCCACCGGCGCGGACAAATGGGACCTCGGCGAGCATGCCTTCAGATTCATGCGAAGAGTCTCGGAGATCGCACAGCGGCCGCGCATCCTCGGCGCGGCCGCGGTCGACATGTGCATGGTGGCAGCCGGCAAACTCGACGGCTATTTCGAATCCGGCATCTACGTCTGGGACATGGCCGCCGCAAGCCTCATCGTGGAGAGGGCCGGCGGACGGTGCGAGATTCTGAAAGCCTATCCGAAGCACCGCATGGCGTTCCTCGCCACGAACGGCCACCTTCACGGGGCCTGCCGCGACGCGCTCCTGCCGCTGCTGACCGATTAATCCGACTTGCGGACGACGCTTTTTCCGCAAATTCAGGCTTCAAACACACCCTCCTGTCAGATATATTGAAGCGCGACACCATGACCGATTTTTTTTCGAAAGTTATTCCCTTTTTTCTGCTGACGTGCGCATGGACTTTTCGCGTCTGCGGTGATGCCGCCGGCGGAGCCGCCCCATGGCGCACGCTGACTCACGTTCAGAACGCGATCGGCGTGACAAACTACGTCTGGGATGGCGATTCCCTCTGTTTCTCCAACGGCCAGAACCTCGTCCGCTTCTATCAGGGCCGCAGGCGATCGGACGTCAACGGAACGACCGTTTGGCTCAACGCCCTGCCGGACGGCTCCGTGTCGGGCGGCAACTGGCGGCTGTCGGGCATCGACCTGGACCTGCTTCAGTTCGCGGTGTTGCCCCAGGAAGAAAGCGCCTTGAAGCCGGTGCGCGTGATCCTTGACCCCGGGCATGGCGGAGACGACGAGGGCGCCCGCAGCAAAAACCCCGTCATAAAAGAAAAGGATCTGACGCTGACGCTGGCGAAACGGATCGGCGCGCAGCTGAAGAAAGCGGGACTGCGCGTCGATTACACGCGCTCGCACGACACGACCGTTTCGCTCGACGAGCGCTCGCGGATCGCGCGCAGCAAAAAAGCCGACCTCTTCATCAGCATCCACGCCAACTATGCCGCCAACAACGAGGCCGACGGTGTGGAGACATACGTCCTGCCCCCCAGCGGATATCCGGGAACGGCGGAAGGCAGCCGTGCCCGCGGCTGGCAGATCGGGAACCGCAACGACTACCAAAACACCTTGCTCGGCTTCTCCGTCCACCAAAAGCTTTCGGCGCAGACCCGTGCGACCGACAGAGGACTCAAACGGCAGTCCTTTTTCGTCTTGCGCGAAACCAGTTGCCCGGCTGTTCTGCTCGAGTTCGGGTTTCTCTCCAACCCGACGGAGACCCGCAGAATGCTGGAATCCGTCTGGCAGGAACGCTGCGCCACCGCAGTCGCCGAAGGCGTTCTCGCATACGCGCGAAAAGTCGACGCGCTCGAGAAGACGATGGCCGCGAAGCGAATCAAGGACGAGGAGGCCAATGCGCGTTGGCGGCAGCATCTTGCCGCGCGCAATGCAAAAGCCCCTGCCGATTTGGCCGCCGCGACCAACACCCACAGGAGCGCTTCCGCCCAAGCGTCCGCCGCCTGTCGTCCGGAGAGCAGCGGCATGCCGGTTATCGCGCCCTCCGCCATGGCTGTCTTTTCGAACACCGTCGCCTCCGCCGCTCCGGTCGCCCTCGCGGGCACAAACTCCGCGCCTTTAGAAATCGACACGCTGGTTGATTTCTACGCGACAGGCAAGGTCCATTAAGTTATGCAAAACACACCGAACCCAGTGCTCCCGTCAGGGAATCCCCGTTCTTCTTCGCGCGACCTGCTTCACACGGTCTTGCTCGCCTGTGCGATTTTTCTTATCCCCGTTCTTTTCGGAACACTCTTTGTCCTGACCGTCCACCGTTTGGCGCCCCCGGCATCTCCGCCCGCCGCCGACGCGGCCGCAGCGCTCACCAACCGCCTCTACGACGGCAGCGCCATGAACGTCGCTCAGCTCACTGCCCTGACGCGCGACTTGCGCGACAGCGGTTATGACACCGAGGACGCGAATCTCCGGGTCTGGGCCGCGCGTGCCCAAGAGCCCGAAGTCCTTTTCCGGGTACGTCCACCGGAAAGCGGCAAGAAATGGAACTGGCACCTCTCCCAGGACGGGCTGTTTGCGATTGCCGTTTCCGTCCAGCTTGATGGACTCGCGCGCCGCACAGTCGGCCTCTACGACCTTGTCTCAGAGTCGTGGGCTTGGACAAACACGCTTCCGTGGCCCGACACGCACGAGCGGCCTTACGTCTTTGGCCGGCACCTCATTTTGCGCTATTCAAAAAACGCGACGCGCTTCGCGCTTGAAGTGGACGCCCAAGGCAAAATCGTCAACGTCGACAAGCTCGGCAAAGGCTATTTTGACGCCGCGCCTGCGGTTCCTTCCGTCGCGTTGTTCCCGGGCAAAGCGGTGGCCGTCAAGAACGGCGTCTTTTTCGCCAGTGACGCGCAGGATGACACGCTTCTCGGATATGCGCAGGAGCCCCTTCCCGGTCTGCGGTACGTCGGCAAGGGCGACGTCAACACGCTTTTCTCTGGCAATGGCCTCCTGAAGTTCACCGTAGCCCAAGGACGCGTCACCGTCGCCGACAGCCTGACGCAAACCGTCCTGCAACATATCGACGCCTGGCCGCACAGCACCAACACGACTGTGACGGGCACGCTCACCACCCACGACGGGTCCCGCCTCACCGTCTTTCTCAAAACAATCCTCGCCGGCGTTCCGCCGGTCGTGCGCGAGTGGAGCGTCGCCATCGACCTCTACACTGGCACCGTGATCAAAAGTTTCAATGCCGACGCGCTGTTCGCAAAGCCCAAGCGCCCCGCCAGTCTCCAAGCTCTTTCCCCCGACGGACGCTGGCAGCTTTCGGTAGACGCCTCGAATCAACTGTCCCTTGCTTCGGTTCCCCAAAAGCGCGACATTGCGCGCATCTCCCTCGCGGCGCTCGGCATACGGAGCCCCCTCAGCTACCTAGCCTTCCTCGAGCAGGGGCGCCACGTGGTGCTCCGGCAAAACGACAACTTCTGGCTCTTGGATTTCGCGGTCGCTAAGGAGTACGGCGACCTGATGATGCGCAGAGCCGACAGCACGAACGCGATCCCCTGCACGGCGTCCACGAATCAGGCGCCCGGGACCGCGTCCTCTTCCGACGGGCTCCTTGCGACCTCGCCGGAAGGGTATGGCGTGTCCGCTCCCTTCGACGCCGACACACTCGCTTACGCGACGGCCCCCAATGCGACGCCCCCCTCTTACCAGGCCATGCGGGCCGAAGTTTTTGCAGCCAACCAGGCGTGGGGATACGCCGCCGCTCTGCTTGAGCAGACCCGCGTGCTCCAGGCGTATGATTCACGGGCTCCGCGGGTCAACCCGTTACTGCTCGCGCGTTACCATATTCTCTCTGACCAGAAACAGAAGGCCCGCCTCGTCTGCCGCGAGGCGCTCCAAACCTTGATCGCCGACCCCAGCGACTACAACCGCATGCCCCGCTACCAGCTGCAGGGCCTGCTTTTCTCTACGCCATAGCGCCGTGAATGTCTCCGGAATCCCAGCACTGTAAACGCTGTGCCCCAAGCAAGAATCGCTTCATGATTATCGATTCTTGCTTGACCTGTCTTGCGGACGCTCATTAATATACCGCCTGCTTAGGATTATAGGGGGGCGAAGACATCTCGCCGGATGATTCGGCGAACATTCCAATTCAGGTGATTTATGACACAAGACTTGCAACAGCTATTGGAAAAAATCCAGCGCGACGGCGTCGACAAGGCCAAGGCTGAAGCGGACAAACTTCTGGCTGAAGCGCGCGCCCAAGCCAAAGCCACCATCGAGTCCGCACACGCCGAGGCCGCGAAAGTCAAAGCCGAGGCCCGGCAGGAGGCCGAGTCTTTCGAACGGCGGGCAGAAGAGACCATGCGGCAGTCCGCGCGCGACACCGTGTTGAACGTCGAAAAGGCTGTCACCACCCTGTTCCAGCGGCTGCTGCTCAAAGACGTTACCGCCGCTCTGAACGAGAAGACCGACTTGGTCGCCGGGCTCGCAGCCGAGGCGGTCCGCGCCTATCTCGGAGAAAAGGATGGTGTCGAGATCGCGGCCGCCTCAAAGCTGGCGGACATTCTGCGTGCGAAATTAGCGGCTGAGGCCGCCGAAGGCGTGTCGGTGGTTACCGACGAGACCACGGGGGCGGGCTTCCGGGTCCGGCTCGCGAATGGGCGCGTCGAGCATACGTTTACCGGCGCTGCGGTCGCCGAGTCGCTCGCCAAACAGTTACGGCCCCGCCTCGCCGCCCTGCTGAAGCCATGAGTCTTCTCTACCTACTTTCCAGCCTGCCCATGCTGAGCTTCGACGCCGCACCGGCCATCACGCCCGCGAAGTTTCTTGAGGCGTGCCACGAGCAGCTCGGCGCCGCGGATGCCGAGGCGGCCGAAGCGCTTCTGCGCGGTGAGCCGAGCGGCCACCCGTTCGTCGCGGCTTGGAAAGACAAAGACACCATCCTCCGTAACGCGGCCGCCCGTGAACGGGCCCGTCTCTCCGGCAAAGAGGCCGACCGCTGGGTGCGCCCCGCGCAGGGCTGCGACGGCCAGATCGAGAGTCTCGTCGAAGATGCCTTCCAAGAGTCCGACCCGTTGAAAAGGGAGAAAGAACTGGACAAGGCACGCTGGCTGATCGCTGAGGAGTTGCAGGGACCTGACCCGCTGAGCGTCAAGGTGGTTTTTGCCTACGCGGTGAAGCTCGCGATCCTCTCGCGCTGGGGCGCGCTCGGCAAAGACCGCGGCCGTCAAACCTTCGACCGGCTCACGCAAATCCCTATCAATCTGGATGCGGGCGACTGACCGTTCGCCCCAACGAGAAGCGGAAAAACATTCTTATGGAAACAACAGGAAAAATCGTCGGTGTCAACGGGAACATGATCACCGTTGCGTTTGACGGCGCGGTCGCCCAGAACGAAGTGGGCTACGCCTGCATCGCGCGGGAAGGCGGCACGCAGCGACTGATGAGCGAAATCGTCCGCATCCGCGGGCGGCTGTCCGACATGCAGGTCTTCGAAGACACGCGCGATCTTCAGGTCGGCGACGCTGTGGCCTTCACCGGCAACCTGCTGGCCGCCGAGCTCGGCCCCGGGCTGCTCAAGCAGATCTACGACGGACTCCAGAACCCCCTGCCGCGCCTTGCCGAACAGTGCGGTTTCTTCCTCCAGCGCGGCACCTACCTGAAAGCGCTCGACCGCGAGCAAAAGTGGGATTTCACTCCGGCCGCCAAACCCGGCGACCGAATCACCGCCGGCGAGACGCTCGGCACAGTCCCAGAAGGCATTTTCAAGCACCGCATCATGGCGCCGTTCGCCCTGCGCGGAGTCTACACCGTCAAGCGGGTGGCTCCGGCAGGCGCCTATACGGTGGACCACGAGATCGCCGTCGTCACCGACGCCGACGGGCTCGACCACAGCGTCACGATGCTTCAGCGCTGGCCCGTCAAGCTGCCGGTCACATGCTTCGCGGAACGCCTGAAGCCGGTGGACACCATGACCACCCGCGTCCGCTCAATCGACACCTTCTTTCCGGTCGCGCTGGGCGGGACCTACTGCATCCCCGGCCCCTTCGGCGCGGGCAAGACCGTCCTGCAGCAGACCACCTCGCGTTACGCCGACGTGGACATCGTGGTGTTCGCGGCCTGCGGCGAGCGGGCCGGCGAAGTGGTGGAGACGCTGCGCGAGTTCCCGGAGCTCGAAGACCCCCGTACCGGCAAGCCGCTGATGGACCGCACGGTCATCATCTGCAACACCTCTTCTATGCCGGTGGCGGCCCGCGAAGCCTCGGTCTACACCGCGGTCACGATCGCCAGCTACTACCGCCAGATGGGGCTGAACGTCCTGCTGCTCGCTGATTCCACCTCGCGCTGGGCGCAGGCGCTGCGTGAGCTCTCGGGCCGGCTCGAAGAGATCCCCGGCGAGGAGGCGTTTCCCGCCTATCTCGAATCCCTGATCGCCAACTTCTACGAGCGCGCCGGACGGGTGCGGCTCAAAGACGGCACCACCGGCTCAGTCACGATCGGCGGCACGGTCTCGCCCGCCGGCGGCAACTTCGACGAGCCCGTCACCCAAGCCACGCTCAAGGTGGTCGGCGCGTTCCACGGACTCTCCCGCGCGCGCTCCGACGCGCGCCGCTACCCGGCCATCGACCCCCTCGAAAGCTGGAGCAAGTACAGGAGCATCATCGAGAAGGCACGCGAGGAGGGCATGCGCGCGATCCTGCGCAAAGGCAACGACGTGGCGCAGATGATGAAAGTCGTCGGCGAAGAAGGCACCAGCATCGGCGACTTCACCGCCTACCTCAAAGGCGAGTTCCTCGACGCGGTTTACCTGCAGCAGAACGCCTTCAACGACGTCGACGCGGCCACGCCCGCCGACCGCCAGCGCGACATGTTCGACGTGGCCGAGAAAGCCCTGCTCGCCGACTACCCGTTCGCGGACAAGGGCACCGCCCGCAAATTTTTCCAAGGCCTGACGCAGACGTTCATCGACTGGAACATGACAGCGCGGGACCTGCCGGAGTACGCCGCCCGGCGCGACGCTCTGGCCAAGATGATCGAGGAGGCTTCCCGCCATGTATAAGGTTTACCACACCATCGACAGCCTTGCCGGCAGCGTGATTACGCTCCGCGCCAAAGGCGTCAAATACCGCGAACTCGCCGAGGTCTCATCGCGGAGCGGCACGTCGCTCGCGCAGGTCATCAAGCTCGACGGCAACACCGTCACGCTGCAGGTTTTCGCGGGCGCGCGCGGCATCGCGACCGACGGCAAGGTCCGGTTCCTCGGCCACCCCATGCGCGTCCCCTTTTCCGACGCGCTACTCGGGCGCGCTTTCACCGGCAGCGCCGTGCCCCGCGACACGGGGCCGGCCCTCACCGACAACCTGATCGACATCGGCACGCCGTCGGTGAACCCCGCCAAGCGCATCATGCCGCGCAACATGGTCCGCACCAACATCCCGATGATCGACGTTTTCAACTCGCTGGTCGAGTCGCAGAAGCTGCCGGTCTTCGCCCGCGCCGGCGAGCCATACAACCCGCTGCTCGCGCGCATCGCCCTGCAGGCCGAGGTCGACATCATCATCCTCGGCGGCATGGGATTGAAATACGACGACTACCTCGCCTTCCGCGACACGCTTGACGAGAGCGGCGCACTCTCCCGAACCGTGATGTTCGTGCACACCGCCTCCGACCCGATCGTCGAATGCATGCTCGTGCCGGACATCTCGCTCGCCACGGCCGAGCAGTTCGCGCTGCAGGGCAAGAAGGTGCTCGTGCTGCTCACCGACATGACCAGCTTCGCGGATGCCCTCAAGGAGATCGCCATCACCATGGAGCAGATCCCATCCAACCGCGGCTACCCCGGCGACCTCTATTCTCAGCTCGCCTCGCGCTACGAGAAAGCCGTCGACTTTGAAGGCGCAGGGTCCATCACCATCCTCGCGGTCACCACGATGCCCGGCGACGACGTGACCCACCCCGTGCCGGACAACACCGGCTACATCACGGAAGGCCAGTTCTACCTGCGCAACGGACGCATCGAGCCCTTTGGCTCCCTCAGCCGCCTGAAACAGCAGGTGAACAAGAACACGCGCGAAGACCACCGCACCATCATGGACGCCATGATCAAGCTCTACGCCTCCTTCAAGGAAACGCAGGAAAAGCAGTCCATGGGTTTCCGCATGAGCGACTGGGACGGCAAGTTGCTGAAGTACGGCGCGCGCTTCGAGCGGGAGATGATGGACCTTTCCGTCAACATTCCCCTTGAGAAGGCGCTCGACCTCGGCTGGCAGATCCTGTCCGACTGCTTCACCCCGGACGAGACCGGCATTCCCTCCAAGCTGACAAACACCTTCTGGCCGAAGGCCCGCGCGGATTAAGGGACTCCGACACCATGGCGAAGATCAAACACACGAAGACCGAGCTGAAAGCGCAAAACGACGCGCTCAAGCGCTTCCTGCGGTTCCTGCCGATGCTGCAACTCAAAAAACAGCAGCTGCAGGCCGAGATCTCCGCCATCGCCGCCCGCATCGAGGAGGTCGCGTCCCGCGAAGACGCCGCCCTCGCCTCGCTCGACGCGTGGGTCACGCTCTTCTCCGAGTCCGGCGACACGCTCGAAAGCCTCGTCGCCGTCAGCCGCGTCGTCACGGACGCCAGCAACATCGCGGGCGTGACCATTCCGGTCTTCAACCGCATCGAGACCTCGTTCGCCGAAATCGACCTGTTCGCCACACCGCCCTGGTTCGACTCCGCGGCCGAGATGCTGACGACGGTCCTCGGGCTCAAGGCAGAGCGCCTCGTGCTCGAAAAGCAGCGCGAACTCGTGGCCCGCGAGCTGAACACCACCTCGCAGCGCGTAAACCTCTTTGAAAAAGTCAAAATCCCCGAGTGCCGCGAGAACATCCGCGTCATCAAGATCGCGATCGGCGACGAGCAGACCGCGTCGGTGACCCGCGGCAAGATCGCGAAAGGCCGGGCCCGCCAGTCCGACGAGGAGGATGCGGCATGATCGTCCCCATGAAACACCTCACGCTCCTGTGCGTGGCCTCCATGCGGGAAACAACGCTCGAACGCCTGCGCGAGCTGGGCGCGGCGCATCTGAACCTCAGCGCCTCCGATTCCGAAGCTTACCGCCATGCGCAGGCCAGGCTGTCCGTCGCGCGCCACGCGCTGCAGATCCTGAAGGACGCCCTCGCAGGGAAGCCGGTGTCGCCGACGACCGTCGGCCCGCACAAGGTCCACGGCCATGAGATGAGCGGCGAGGCTTTGCTCAAAGCGCCCCTGCCCGCTTCCGCAGGCGACGCAGCGGCGAAAATCGACGCGATCCGCCACCTCGCCGACATGCGGCAAGCGCTGGTGAACGAGTCCGAACGCCTTGACAGCGACATCGCGCTCTACCAGCCCTTCGGCGATTTCGACGTCACCCTGCCGTCCAAGCTGACGGCACAGGGGGTTCAGGTTCAGCTTTTCAGGGCACCGGTCAACACCACCTTCATCGAGCGCGACGGCGTCCTGATCCAAGAGTTCGCGGCCGACCAGAACTTCACCTACGGTGCCATGATCGGCCCGGGCGAACTTCCCGAAAGCTGCGAACGCGTCACCCTTCCGGAAGCGTCCGCGTCCGTGCTGCAGACCCGCTACGACGAAACGGTTGCGCGCGCCGGGCAAATCACCGGCCGCCTGCGGCACGCCGCGGACGACGCCGCCGACCTAGAGCGCGAGGTGACACGCCTCACCGACATCAGCGATTTCGCGAACGCCGCAGACACCATGCAGGCGAACGGCGCGGTGGCGTGGATCACCGGCTGGCTGCCCGCCGACCAAGAGGAGTCGCTGCGCGATCTGGCTCAGGAAAATTCCTGGGGGCTGCTGGCCCGCGATCCCGAGCCGGGCGAGACGCCCCCCACGCTGCTGCGTCCGCCCCGCCTGTTCCGTCCCATGCAGGCGTTGTTCGACGCGCTGGGCATTGCGCCGGCCTACAACGAGTCCGACGTCAGCGTGCCCTTTTTCTGCTTCTTCAGCATCTTTTTCGCGATGCTCGTTGGCGACGGCGGCTACGGCGCGCTGATATTCCTGCTGACGCTGCGCGTGCGCCGCAAAATGCCCAAGGCTCCCCGCGCGCCTTTTGTCCTGCTCTACTTCTTCGCCCTCGCGACCCTCGTCTGGGGCGTTCTTTCGAACACGTGGTTCGGCACCCATCCCAAATTCGCGGACAACGCGGCCAGCCTCTGGCTGAATCACCCCGAGAACGGGATCAACAACATGATGCTGTTCTGCTTCACGCTCGGCGTCATCCATCTGTCCGTGGCGCGGATCTGGAACGCCATCAGCCTCTTCCCCGACACCAAGTTCCTGGCCCAAATCGGCTGGCTCGGCGTGATCTGGTTCATGTACTGCATGTCCTGCAGCATCGTCGGCATCTTTCAGGCGCCGGTGTTCATCTACCCTGTCTTCGGGGTGTCAGTCCTGCTGCTCTTCCTCTTCACCCTCAAGCGGAGCGAGCTCAAGACAAACGGCATCGAGCTCGGCATGCTGCCGCTCAACATCGTCAGCGCACTCGGCGACATCATCTCCTACGTTCGACTCTTCGCCGTGGGATTAGCATCGGTCAAGGTGGCGGAGAACTTCAACAGCATGGCCATCGGCATGAATCTGCCGCTCTGGGCAAAGATCGTCCCCATGGTGCTGATCCTGCTGATCGGGCACGGCCTCAACTTCGCGATGGCGGGGCTCAGCATCCTCGTGCACGCCGTGCGCCTGAACACATTGGAGTTTTCCAACCACAAGGGCGTCACCTGGGCGGGCTATGCCTTCAGGCCCTTCAAACGGAAAGCCGACGCGACGTGAGTTCCCCTTTCAGGACAGCCATCGCTCCATTTCAAAATCAGAACTTTCACACACCAAACGGAGAAACACCATGAATCCAGAAGCACTCGCAACATTCAACCAAACCATGGGCATCGCGGGCGCCGTCGCCTGTCTAGGGCTCAGCGCCACCGGCTCGGGCTTCGGCACCGGCTTTGCGGCCACATCCGCCATGGGCGCGTGGAAGAAATGTTACGCGCAGAACAAGCCGGCGCCCTTCATCCTTCTGGGCCTCGTCGGCGCGCCCATCACGCAGACCCTTTACGGCATGATTCTCATGTTCGTGATGTTCGCCAAGGCGAGCGCCGGACTCCCGATGCTGGTCCTTGGGATTTTCGCCGGGCTCGGCATCGGCGTCTCCGCCCTTTTCCAGGGCCGCGCCGCCGCCGCCGCGTGCGACGCCCAGGCCGAGACCGGGCAGGGGCTGACCAACTATTTCGCCGCGCTCGGCATCATCGAGACCGTGGCCATCTTCACGATGGTTTTTACCCTAATCGCCGTGTTCCAGATCAAGGTCTAACCGCTGTGAAGAACCACTACACGCCGGACGATCTCAAGGCGCTCCCTAAAAAGCACGATTCGCTCGTCGGCATCGATTCCGACGGCTGCGTGTTCGACACGATGAGCGTGAAGCAGAAGCTGCACTTCCATCCGCTCATCATCCGCTTCTGGGGCCTGGAGAAATGCGAGAAGGAACTTCGCGCCTGCGCCGAGTTCGTCAACCTCTACTCGAAGACCCGCGGCAGCAACCGCTTTCCAGCCCTGCTGCGCGTGTTCGAACTGTTGGCGGATTATCCCGGTGTGAAGGCATCGTGCGTCCCGCTCCCGAAAACCGAGGCCCTGCGCGCCTACATCAGCTCGGGGTTGCCGCTCGGGAACCCCTCACTCAAAGCCGAGGTGGCTCGCACGAACGATCCCGAGTTGGCCCGGCTTCTCGAGTGGAGCCTCGCCATCAACGCCGACATCGATGCCCGCATGCAGCCAGTTCCCCCTTACATATGGGCCAAACAGGGCCTTGAGCTGATCCGGCACAACAGCGATGCGATCGTGGTTTCACAGACGCCCGAAGAAGCCCTGGTCAAAGAATGGAACCTTCACCGCCTGCACGGGTATGTCGACCTCATCGCGGGCCAAGAACTCGGCACCAAGGCCGAACATCTCCGCATCGCCGGCGGGAGAAAATACGCCCCCGAACGCGTCCTGCTGATCGGCGACGCGCAAGGCGATCAAACCGCCGCGAAAGCGGCCGGCGTGTGTTTCTACCCCATCAACACGGGTCACGAAGAGGACTCCTGGGAACGCTTCTGCAAAGAGGCCTATGCCAAATTCCTCGCCGGCGCTTTCTCAGGCGCTTACGAGCAAAGCCTGAGCACAGAATTCAACGCGCTGTTGCCGGAGACTCCGCCCTGGTCATGCGGATGAACTGCTCCGACGTCCTTTTCGCCCGACATCTCCCGGTTTTTGAGGTTGCGCAAAACGGCCGACCGATAATAGAATATTATAAAAAAAAAGGGGAGATGGATCATGTTTCGGAGATCGGGGCAAAGTGCCATTTTGTGCAGTCTTTTGATGGCCACCTTCGCGTGGAGAGCCGCGGGTGAGAGCGAAAACGCGGACGAGACTTTCTGCCATGACTATTTCGGCAAGACCGCCCTCCACACGCCGCTGGCTCTGGCTGACACCAACTTTGTGGTCTGGGCCGTATCGCAGGATGGCGAGCCTTCAGGCTGGATCTTCCGGACAGACCAGGTGCCGCCCGCCTGCAAGGGCAAACGCGGCCAGATCGCCGTGCTCGTCGGCATCGGGACCGACGCCCGGATCAAGGGTCTAACCGTCCTCTCCCACAAAGAGGACTCCAAATATTTTCGCCGCCTGAACACCTCTTTTTTCAGCCAGTTCCGGGATAAACGCGCAGATGAGACCGCGGCCAGCCTGGATGCGGTGACGCATGCGACCTACTCGTCCCGCGCCATCATCCGCGATGTCATGGAAGGGGCGAAAAACGTCATCTCACTGCCCGAAGTGGCGGCCCTGCTCGGCGCCCGGAATAAAGGCGGTTGACCTGAATACCGCTCATGTCGCATACTTTGGCTGTCACTCGATTTTAAGGAACTTATGACGTTAACAGGCACATTTACCGCATTGGTCACCCCGTTCAACACGGACGGAAGCGTTGACTATTCCGCGCTCCGGTCGCTGGTTCAGTGGCAGATTGAAAACGGCGTGGACGGGCTCGTTCCGGTCGGCACGACCGGCGAGTCCCCGACCCTCGACGTCCACGAACACCTCAAAGTGATCACCACCACGGTCGAAGCCGCGGCGGGCAAAGCCACGATCATCGCGGGCACCGGCGCGAACTCGACGTCCGAGGCGGTCGAACTGACGCGCGAAGTCCTCAACGCCGGCGTGGATGCCACGCTTCAGGTCACCCCCTACTACAACAAGCCGAACGCCGAAGGCCTCTACCGCCACTTCACTTCCGTCGCCGATCTCGGACTCCCGGTCGTTCTTTACAATGTGCCCGGGCGCGCGGGGAAGGAGATCCCGCTCGACGTCGTCGTACGACTGGCCTCCCACCCGAAAGTCGTGGCGATCAAGGAAGCCTCGGGCAGCGTGGACCGCGTTAGCGCGATCCGCAACGCCTGCGAACTGCCGGTCTTCTCGGGCGACGACAGCCTGACGCTGCCGATGATCAGCGTCGGCGCGTGCGGCGTCATCAGCGTCGCCTCGAACGTGATTCCCAAGGAGATGTCTACCCTGGTGCGGCTGGCCCTCACGAACGACCTCGCCGGCGCACGGGAGCTTCACCGCATCTATTACCCGCTGTTCCGCGATCTCTTCATCGACACGAACCCCATTCCGGTCAAGACCGCCCTGTCGCTGATGAGCCGCATCGGCCCCACGTTCCGCCTGCCGCTCTGCGAGCCCTCGGAGAAAATCCGCGAGCAGATCATTCGCACCTTGCGCAGCCTGAACCTTCTCTAAACAAACACACCCCCTTTTCAACAATGAAAATCGCAATTCTTGGAGCGGCGGGGCGCATGGGACAGAACCTGTTGCGCTGCGCCGGGAAATTTGAAAACTGCACGGTCGTCGCCGCTACGGAACGCCCCGGCCATCCCGCCATCGGCACCCGCGTCAAGGAGGTCTGCGGACTCCGCGTCGAAAACCTCTCCGATGTGCTGTGCTTCACCGACGATTGGCCGGATATGGCGGAAACGGTGATCGACTTCACCTTCCACGCCACCACCGCCGCCAACCTCGCGAACGCGGTCGCAGCAGGCCAGGCGTATGTGCTCGGGACCACCGGACTCACCGATGAAGAGAAGCAGTCCGTTTACGCGGCCGCCAAAAAAATCCCGATCGTCTGGGCCCCGAACATGAGTCTGGGTGTCAACCTGCTGCTCGAACTCGTCCGCCGCTCCGCCTCAATCCTCGGTCCGGACTACGACGCCGAGATCGTCGAGATGCACCACCGCCTCAAGAAGGATGCCCCGAGCGGCACCGCTCTCGGCCTGGCCGAGGCGCTGGCGGAAGGCCGCGGAGTGAACTTGAAGGACGTCGCCTGCTACGGCCGCGAGGGCATGCCCGGGGAGCGCCCCCGCGGCGAGATCGGCATCCACGCCCTGCGCGGCGGCTCGGTGGTCGGCGACCACACCGTCATGTTCGTGGCGGACGAGGAACGGATCGAAATCACGCACCGGGCGAACAGCCGCGAAGCGTTCGCGACCGGCGCCCTGAACGCCGCGCTCTGGCTCGCAGGACGCAAACCGGGCATCTATAACATGCGGCATGTGCTCGGCTTCGAGGCCGTGTAATCCCGGCGGCCGCGAAGGGGTCTCCCACGCAACAGTCCCCACATTTCCACGAAGCCGCACTTTCGCTGGGCAGCAACCAGGACGACCGGCGCGTCTGGTTGCGGTGCGCCTGCGAGGCACTGGACGCCTGGACGGGAATACGTCTGCGCGAAAGCTCGCCGGTGTATGAGACAGAGCCGGTCGATGTCCCGCCTGCCTTTGCAGGGCTCTTCTATCTTAACGCAGTCGTCATCGTCGAGACCACGCTTGAGGTCAAGGCGTTTTCGGACGCCGTTCACGCCATAGAGGCGCGGCTGGGGCGGCAACGGGGTGCCACTCCAAACATGCCGCGCACCATCGACATCGACATCATCACCTTCGACGCGCTGCGCGTCGACTCGCCGACCCTGTCCCTCCCCCACCCGCGAGCCCGCGAGCGGCGCTTCGTGCTCCAGCCGCTTGCGGACCTGCGCCCCGGGCTCATCTTGCCCGGAGAGCGCCGCTCCGTCGCCGACCTGCTCCGCGCCCTGCCGGAGACTCCGCGCGTCACGCGTTTTGAGCCCTGAGCCGGCCGTGGGCGCATCTCCGTTTCACTTGCTTGGGTCAGGCGGCTGATGCCATCCACAGGGAGTCGAGTTCGCCGTTCCAGTATCTGACGACGATATTGAGCAGAGCGGCGAAGCCTTCCTTAGA
>Ga0209099_1000089_pt1 | contig 100154 bp, 75 predicted proteins | sample AD_JPNHW2_MetaG_FD_184430 | JGI IMG/M metagenome (GOLD analysis project Ga0209099, IMG submission 184430) | Active sludge microbial communities of municipal wastewater-treating anaerobic digesters from Japan - AD_JPNHW2_MetaG (SPAdes) (version 2) | ecosystem: Engineered > Bioreactor > Anaerobic...
TCTGTGAAATCAGAATTAAGGATGATTATCATAAATGAATTTCCTCTGAGAGTTACCACGGGCCTTTCCTCATCTTTTTTCTTGCATGAAGCTATACAGGAAATGATAACAAGTACTATTAGAAATTGTCTGATCTGTATCATTATTTTTAATTGTATTATTAGTTCATTCCGAACTTAGTTTCTTGAATAAATTCCGTGCCCGGAATATTCTGTTGTTCCGTTTGAGACGGAATAATATATTGTAAAGACCGAATCGTTAGAAAAGGTCCCGTAACCGGAAAAAGTTTTATTTTCGGGGATACTGCCGCAGTTTATTGTTTGTGATGGTATTGTTATCGTTATCCCGCTGATGTAAGCACAGACCTTCGCCTGGTCTATTCTCGCAAATTTTTTAAAACAAATAACATTTGTTGAAGTGTCGGGCGCAGAAATCGTGTCATTATATGAGCTGTCAGCGCTTACCCCGGTAAAATTTTCTATGGAGAAATTTCCGCTGAGATACGGTCCTGCATCAACAATAACAGTGCGTTTGGCTTCAACCGTATTTCCGGAATTATCGGCAGCAGTGTAAGTGTAGGTATAATTACCTGCCCGGTACATATCCACCGAACCATTCGCCGTAACTGTAAGGCTGCCATCCATATCATCGGTGGCTACAGCGCCGGGATCAATATAATCAGTTGCACTTCCCCAGATAACTACATGTGGGTTTTTTCCCTGGATCGTAATAACAGGAACTGTTGTGTCGTTTTTTTTACATGCGTAGGACAATAGAAATAGTGTAAAATATAAGAATAAAGTTATTTTTTTCATTTATTTTGTTTGGAACTTTAATCAGTAATAATGTCAAAAGTACGATTTTATTTTTTTGCAGGGTAAAAAAAAATCCCGGTTGTTTTCACAGCCGGGATTTTTTTTATTAAGAATTAAAAATTATTGTTTTGTATAGGTGGCTGAACCGTTATCTGTTCCACCGGCATCATAAGCTACAGAATAATTGATACTTGTAACAGATTTTAATGAAGGAGTCACTGTATAGGCACCGGTTGTTCCGGTGAAAGTACCTTCGCCGCCTGAAGGCATGCCGGCAGGATGCTGTGAAGGTATGGTGATAACAGCTGCTAATACATTAGCATTAACGGTGACAGCAGTTCCAAAACCACCAAAATTATTGATAAGTAATTTGTTGTAATCAGTGCTTGACTGTGTAATGGTCACGGTATAGTCATATGTGCCTGCGCCAACTCCGGTAACAACATCATGTACATTATAAGTTCCGATTAATAAATCACTTTTAACTTTTACTGTTCTGGTAACTTCATCAGAAACATTACCGGCTTTATCAGTAACAGTATATGTTATAGTATATGTGTTTACCTGAGCAGTGTTAACAGTCCCCGTTATAGTAAAACCGGTTGTGATAGTGCCATCTTCAGTATCAATAGCTGTACAACCAGGGTCTGTCCATGTGGCACCCAGATCAAGAGTAATTATTTCATCGCCCACAAGGGTGATAACCGGTTTGTTCAAATCTGATTTATCACATGCGGAGATAAAAATAATACCTCCAAAGAGAATTAATGCAATCAGTGTTAATGCAATTTTTTTCATGATTTTTTTGTTTTGGTTAATTAAATAATTTTATTGGTAATTTTGAAGCAAAGGTATAAAAAAAATCAAATATTATATTTTTTTTTAATAAAAAATTTTTATTTTAAAAATAATGTTTACCTTTGCAAACCAAAATCAATTATTTAAACCAAAAAAAATGAAAAAATTATTTTCTTTATTAGTAGTCGCCGGTATGATAGCTTTCGTAGCTTGCGGACCGAGCGCTGAAGAACTTGCCGCTAAAGCAAAGGCAAAAGCAGATTCACTGAAAGCTATTGCAACAGCTGACTCACTGAAAGCTATTGCAACTGCAGATTCTATTGCTGCTGCTGAAAAAGCAAAAGCTATTGAAGATTCAATTGCTGCTGCAACCCCGGCAAAGAAAAAGTAATGGATTGATACTATGTTAAAAGAGGCGGAAATTTTTCCGCCTCTTTTATTTTATGCGGACTACTGTTGAAAAATAAGTTAAAAAAATATTTCTTCATTTTTCACCTATTCCCGTTTTTTGTATTAATTTTGCCCCGAATTAATAACCAAAATTAAAAAAAATGAAAAAATTATTCAGTTTATTAGTAATCGCCGGCATGGTAGCTTTCGTAGCTTGCGGCCCAAGCGCTGAAGAAAAAGCTGCTGCTGAAAAAGCAAAACAGGATTCTATTGCTGCTGTTCAACAAAAAATTGATGATTCAATCGCTGCTGCTCAGCAAGCTATTGATGATTCAATAGCTGCTGTTAAACAAAAAGCTATTGATGATTCTATTGCTGCTCTACCAAAACCAAAAGGTGGAACAACGCCAAAGCCTCCTACCACCAAACCAGGGCAAGTAAAACCGGGAACAAGGCCAGGTGCAACAAAAACAAACGGTTAATAAGGAGTGGCTCTAATCTAATACAAGGATGATAAAATTGCTAAAAACCGCACTGCCACATTATTGCGTGGTGTCTATAAAAAAATATAAAATTTTTGAAATCCCCATAAATACTGCATTCTTAAAAAAACGATTTTTGAAAAACCACACAAAAGCACCTATAATATCGAGTTTTTCTCATCCTCAAATCCTTTATATATGGGGTTTGTATCGAAACTTTCAACCGTATTTTGGAATAGAGCCTAAGGAGTTTATCAAAAAATAAAAAAAAGAGGCTGTTCTTTTGAGACAGCCTCTTTTTTGTACGTCGGGCATAGTTCTTTGAATCTTGCAGAGTGAAAGTCTCTGTACACGCCGAGTTGAAAGGAAGTGTTAGCGAATGGCAAGGGTGTTAACCGTGAGGTAAAATCTGAAGGAAGCCATCAGCAAATTTAGCGTTCTGACGCACAGAAACCAGATACAAGGCTGAACAGCGGAGGGTGAGCGAGCAATAGATTGCGTACAGCCCCAAAATCAACCGTAACCGCAAACAGTAAATCAGGCAGAACCTAAAGAAAGCAAGGAACTTTATCCCGAGAGGTCTTGAAATTTGTCCCAAATGACTATGAATATAGTGATATATTCAAAAGAGTTTCAAGAAGTCAGCAGAAGACATAGTAATCAAGGCAGGAACAGCCAAGATGAAGGTCTGAATCTTTAAATTTAAGGAGCAGTTAGTTCGAAATTCAATTTATGAAGCAGCAGCAAGCAATAGTTTACCAATTAGATTTGTTTAGCCAAACGCAAGAGGAAGCTATTCTCCCATCAGAAGACTGTGAAACCGTAAGTGGAGCAGAAGCAAGAAAGGAGTTGCAAGTAAAAGGAGCAGGAGAACAGAAACGAGCCTTAGCAGAAAAATTAATGCAGGTAATATGCCGCCATGAAAACCTCCGGCGAGCATACAAGCAGGTAAAGCAGAACAAGGGCGTAGCCGGAATAGACCAAATGCCGGTTGATAAATTTGCGAAATGGTTCACAGTAGAAGGCGAAAAGCTAACAGAAAGTCTTCTCAAGGGAACATATCAACCACAGGCAGCTAAATTCGCTGAAATCCGCAAGCCAGACGGTGGTATGCGTAAACTGGGTATCCCAACGGTAACGGACAGGATAATTCAGCAAGCCATAGCCCAGGTATTAAGTCCTATTTACGAACAACAGTTTTCCGAAAACAGTTACGGATTCCGCCCCCAACGCAATGCCCATCAAGCGTTAAATCAATCGAGCGGATATGTAGAATCAGGATACGAGACAGTCGTAGATATAGACTTAAAAACGTTCTTCGATGTAGTCAATCACGACCGCTTAATGCACCGACTAACAGAAACGATAGGAGATAAAACCTTATTGAAACTGATAAGAAGATACTTACAAAGCGGGATAATGAAAGATGGCATATTAAGTCAACGTACAGAAGGCACACCACAAGGCAGCCCACTCTCGCCACTATTGTCAAATATAGTATTAGACGAGCTGGATAAAGAGTTGGCAAGACGGGGGCACAAATTTGTTCGCTATGCAGACGACTGTAATATTTTCGTACGAAGCCAAGCGGCAGGAGAGAGGGTAATGCAGTCGGTAAGCAACTTTATCGAAAACAAACTAAAACTCAAGGTAAACACAGAGAAGAGTAAAGTTTGTCGCTGCAAGGAAACCAAGTTTTTAGGATACACCGTTCAAACAGGGGGTATCCTGACAATATCGGACAAAAGCCTTATCCGGTTAAAAGAGAAAATACGGAAAATCACAAAACGTAACAGAGGAAGGAGTTTAGAGCAAATAATATCTGAACTTAATACTTTACTACGAGGGTGGTTTCAGTATTATCAACATGCACGCTGCTATAAAACAGTACAAAAACTTGATTCATGGATACGCAGGAAACTACGATGTTACCGAATCAAACAATGTAAACGTACTATTACACTCCAAAGATTTCTGGAAGGATTAGGTGTTGAAAAATGGCAGAGTTGGATATTGGCTTTATCAGGCAAAGGTTACTGGCGCAAATCAAATTGTCCACAGGCAAATCAAGCCATGGACAACTTATGGTTTGGAAAACAAGGCTTGTTTAGTCTTGCATTAAATTATGAACGGTTAAACAATTTAAAGAAACCGCCGTGTACGAAAGTATGCACGGTGGTGTGAGAGGGCGGGGGAGCAATCCCCCTACCTACTCGATTTCCCCTGAGTCGTCCTGAAATATGCTGACACATGGTAACTAAAAATATTGAATGATAATTTTTTATTTAAATTTTGGATGCATGCATATTTCATCGAATAGATTTTTAATTGTAAAGATATTTATTGAAGCCTCATCAGGAAAAACTAATGTATTGTTGTCGTTGTAACCATGCATTTCCAATAAATACAGACTGAATTTAGTTGTATGGTAGTCTGGGATTTTTTTCATTTTGCTTAATAAAGAATTTTTTTCCTCATTATACGCATCAAGTATTTTTTGATCCCCGGCTTTAGTTGCCTTATAAACTTTATTAAACCTGGTCGAATGTTCCTTGTCTTCGTATTGAGATATTTTGTACTTTTCTGAAAGTTTGTTTATTTCTTCATTATATAAAGCATTATTATAGGTTGCAACTAACATATCGTCAAAAGTCCATTTTGATTCATAAGAGAAAATGATAAAGCAAGTTGTTTTTATTCCTTTTTCTTTAATTTTCTGTTGAATTTGTTCTTTTGTTAAATTTTTCAAGCTGCTTCTGTCATCCTTATGTACCCATATAGAGTCTTTTTTTAAAAAAATCAACTTATTGTTTTCATTTTTTATTTCCCAGCCTTGGGGAATTTTATTTGTTATTATGTTCATAACCGAATCATCCATAAATAACCCGACATGCATTTCTGATTCAGATTTCTGGCAAGTTACTGTTTTGTAAGTGAAAATATTTATTATAAAAAACAAAAAAACTAAGCGTTTCATATTATTAATTTTTTTTTTCAATGTTTTCTTATTTTCAAAAAACGTACCATAAAATTATTATTTTTTCAAACATACCAATTAATATTTTCCGAATGACTAATTTTGTCAAGCCTAATAAATAACATAAACATGGAACAAAACAAAATGGTAACTATTGGTAACAAAGGCAAAGGCGTAAGGTCCGATTGCCAGATTACACTGGAAATTTCAGATTCCGGTGGTATTCAAATTGAGCTGATCAGTAAAGTTAAAGCTCTTTACAACAACTCAATATGTAGCGAGATTGAAAAAATCCTCCGCTTTTATGACATCAAAAATGCCAGGGTGCTTGTTGAGGATTCCGGCGCACTTCCTTTTGTACTCGCCGCGCGCATGGAGGCAGTCGTAAAAAAACTGATTACCACTAACAAAGACTACCTTTTACCTTTTCTTCCTCAAAATAATTATCAGACAGCAAAAGACAGGAACAGGATCTCCCGGCTTTATTTACCGGGCAATACTGTTAGCCTGATGATAAATGCCGGTATTCATAAACCGGATGGTATTATCCTTGATCTTGAAGATGCGGTGGCTCCGGATAAAAAATTTGAAGCCAGTTTCATTGTCCGTAATGCTTTGCGTAACCTCGATTTTTACGGTGCCGAACGCATGGTTCGCATCAACCAGGTGCCGCGCGGGCTTGAAGATCTCGATTATATTGTACCCCATAATGTGAATCTGCTTCTGGTCCCCAAATGCGAAAGTGCGGAACAGATACAACTCGTCAATAAGCGGATTGCAGAGATAAAGGCAAAACAAAATATTTCAGGAAATATCTGGCTGATGCCTATCATCGAGAGCGCTCTGGGCGTTTTAAAAGCCTATGATATTGCCACCTCAGCCGATAATGTAGTAGCTATGGCCATCGGCCTTGAAGATTATACCGCCGATCTTGGAACAAAACGCACTGCGGAAGCCAATGAATCGTTTTTTGCACGGAGCATGGTTGTTAATGCCTGCAAGGCCGCCGGTATACAGGCTATAGATTCAGTATTTTCAGATGTGGCCGATATGGAAGGATTAAAACAAAATGTTCTCAGGTCCAAGGCACTTGGTTTTGATGGCATGGGATGCATACATCCCCGTCAGATAAAGGTGATTCATGATTTTTTTGCTCCCGACGATGCGGACATAGTGAAAGCTAAAAAAATTGTCAATGCTTTTTTAGAGGCTAAAGAAAAAGGCCTGGGAGTGGTTTCTCTTGGCACAAAAATGATCGATGCCCCCGTGGTAAAACGTGCCCAAAAGACTATTGACCTTGCCATATCAACAGGAAAAATTTCCAAAAACTGGAGGGAAGAAGATAATGAAAAAATATGATAATTTAGTAGTTAATGCTATCGGGCGTACAGTTCCGACCATCATCAACGGACAATCTGCCATTCCTTTTATGGGAGTGGGAAAACACAGGCCCAACGGAGTAAAACATGCTCCTCCTGTACCAACTTGTCTGGATTATCCCGACGACGGAAATAAAACCCTTGCATCCCTTAGCGAAGCCCTGAAAAAATGCGGCCTTAAAGATGGTATGACCATCAGTACACATCATCATTTGCGCGACGGAGACCTTGTAAGTAACACAATTTTCGACATTGCGCACGAAATGGGAGTTAAGGATTTGGTGTGGTTTCCTTCGGCTTCTTTTCCCTGCAACGAGCCCCTGATCAAATATCTCGAAGATGGCACCATCAACCGTATCGAAGGATCTATGAACGGCCCGCTGGGAAAATTCACCAGCAAGGGCGGTATGAAAGGCTGTGCCGTGCTGCGTTCGCATGGCGGCCGTGTGCAGGCCATTCAGGATGGGGAAGTGCATATCGACATTGCCGTGATAGCCGCCCCGATGGCTGATCCGTTTGGTAATGCCAATGCACTCAGTGGAAAGTCGGCCTGCGGCATACTGGGGTATTCTCTGGCTGATTATATGTATGCCGACAAAGTGATAGTGGTTACCGACAACCTCATTCCATTCCCCTGTATGCCTATGCAGGTGCAGGGAAATTATGTGGACTATGTAGTTGTGGTCGACCAGATCGGTATCCCGGAAAAAATCGTTTCCGGTACTACCGAAGTAACCAAAAGCCCCGACCGTCTTCTGCTCGCTGAGTGGACTGCACAGTTTTGCGATGAGGCAGGCCTGTTGCATGAGGGATGCAGTATGCAGTCGGGCGCCGGCGGAACATCACTGGCTGTGGGTGTATACCTGGACCAGATTCTGAAATCACGTGGCGAAAAAGCACGTTTTGCCTTTGGCGGCAGTACCAAATATATGGTGCAGATGCTGGAAGGCGGCACACTTGATTATATTCTTGATGCGCAGGCTTTTGACCTTGAAGCAGTACGCTCGGCGCGTGAAAACGACAATCATATTGATTTATCTGTTTTTCAGGCATATAATTACCACAGCAAAGGCAATTATACCTCCATGACGGATATCATGATTCTGGGAGCTACTGAAATTGATGTAAATTTCAATGGCAACGTGGTAACACATTCCGACGGACTTTTGCTTCATGGTATTGGCGGCTGGCAAAACTGCCTTCATGCAAAAACCGTCATTTTACCCATTCCGCTCTTCCGCGACCGTATCCCGGTGCTTGTGGAGCAGGTAACTACCGTGTGCGGCCCGGGCGAGATGATCGATGTGGTTGTTACCGAAAGAGGTATTGCCATCAATCCATTACGTACCGACCTCATTGAAAAGATGAAGAATTCTTCCTTGCCTATCAAGACCATTCAGCAGTTAAAAGCTGAAGCCGAAGCGATATGCGGAGCACCGGAAAAGATTGAATTTGAAGATGAAATAGTAGCAGTGATCAAATGGGTTGACGGTACCGTGATCGATTCGGTGAGAAAGGTAAAATAATCGGTTGCAGTTGGTGATTTTTTCTGCGAATAGTATATAATTTGCAGAAAAAAAAAGCTTTGCAGAGTCTGGAAACTTTTTGCAAATGCTAAAATGTTTGTTTTTTACCAAATAATTATTATTTTTGGACCAGAAAATCGTTTTTGCATACAACAATTAAAAAAGATAGCAAAATCTGTTAAATCTGAGCGGAAACCCAGAGTCTGAATCGAAAAGTTCAGTTTCAAGGCTTGCGAAGCGACAAAAAGCGGAGTCCGCCAGCCGGCGGATGAGCATTTTTGGAGCAAGCGTAACGAAGAAAATGGAGTTTTCGTTCAGACACTAAATACTTGTCTCTGTGTCCGGCACCATTGTGTCTGAACCATCATACATTATTAAAAAAGGAGGGATATCGGCCATGTTAAAATATGATAAGTTAGTGGTAAATGCCATCGGACGCACTGTTCCGACAGTCATCAACGGAAAACCTGCCGTTCCCTATATGGGAGTCGGAAAATATAAGCCGACCGGCACAAAACATGCTCCGGAAATAGCCAGTTGTGCTGATTATCCTGCCGACGGGAACAAAACACTCGGATCACTGAAAGAAGCTTTGGTAAAATGCGGTATACGCGACGGCATGACCATTTCGACACATCATCATTTTCGTAATGGCGACCTGATAGCACAGCAAATTTTCGAGATCGCCTCAGAAATGGGCATAAAGGATCTGATGTGGTTTCCGTCGGCGTCTTTTGAATGCCATTCACCCATGACAAAATTTCTTGAAGACGGTACCATACATCATATTGAAGGCAGTATGAACGGATCTCTAGGACGTTTTACTTCCGAAGGAAAAATGAAAGGGCTTGGTGTACTGCGTTCGCATGGCGGCAGGTACCAGGCCGTGCAGGATGGCGATGTACATGTTGATATTGCTGTGATTGCTGCCCCTACCGCCGATGCTTTCGGAAATGCCACCGGCGACAGAGGGGCAGCAGCCTGTGGATTACTGGGATTTGCCCTTGCTGATTCCCAATACGCCGATAAAGTAATTGTTGTTACCGATAACCTTGTCCCGTTCCCATGTATTCCATGGCAAATTCACGGTAATTATGTGGATTATGTGGTGGTGGTTGACCAAATAGGGATACCCGAGAAAATCGTTTCAGGCACGACTGAGATTACCAAAAGCCCCGACCGCTTGTTGTTAGCCGAATGGACGGCGCAGTTCTGCGACGAAGCAGGTATTATTCATGATGGCTTTTCTTTTCAGGCCGGTGCAGGGGGTACGGCTCTTTCGATAGGAATTTATTTTGCCGATATCCTTCGCCAGCGCGGCATGAAAGCCCGTTTTGCACGGGGAGGCAGTAATAAATACCTCGTTCAGATGCTCGAAGAAGGATTGGTGGATTACATTCTCGACGGGCAAACCTTTGACCTGGAAGGTGTGCGTTCGATGCGCGAAAACCCGGGACATATCAACACCAGCCCGTTCACCAGTTATAACTACCACGGCAAAGGCAACTTTGCATCTATGATAGATGTGGTAATATTGGGGGCTACTGAGGTAGATGTTAACTTCAATGCCAACGTGGTGACCCATTCTGACGGAACTTTGCTGCACGGCATAGGCGGATGGCAAAATTGCCTGTTTTCTAAATGCACTATTCTTCCTATCCCTTTGTTCCGTGACAGGATCCCGGTAATTATTGATGAAGTAACAACTATCTGCGGCCCGGGCGAACTGATAGATGTTATCGTTACCGAGCGCGGTATTGCCATCAATCCGCTGCGTACCGACCTGATAGAAAAGATGAAAAATTCATCACTGCCAATTAAAACGATTCAACAGTTGAAAGCCGAAGCGGAAGCCATTTGCGGAGTGCCTGAGAAAATAGCCTTTGAGGATGAACTCGTTGCTGTGATCAAATGGGTTGACGGAACCGTGATAGATTCGGTGAAAAAACTGAAGCAATAAAAATCAGGGACAACAATTAAAAAAGGGCGGAAGACCTGTTTTTACTATCTTATCAGTGTAACATTTCCTTTTTTAACGTACTGTAGTTTGTTGTGACAGGTGGCATCGAGGTAATACACAAATACACCGGGGTCACAGGCTTTGCCTTTATATTTCCCGTCCCAGCCATAGTTAATATCCTGTGTTTCGAACACTTTCTCACCCCAGCGGTCGTATACCAGAAAGTTGAATTCCGAGAGCATCTTGCTGCGTACAAAAAGCTCGTCATTCTTCCCGTCGCTGTTAGGTGTAAAAGCATTGGGGACATAAATATACGGCTCGTCACAAAATACTTCGAGCACTACAATGCGAAGCGAATCGGTATAAATACAACCGTTAGGATCCGTAATGGTCAAATAATAGGTAGTAGTTACGATGGGACTTGCGGCAGGGTTGGGCGAAAACGGGTTGTCTAGGCCTGTGGAGGGATACCAGGTATAATTGCCGGTTGGGACAGTTGTTGAGTGCAATCCTGTGGTCTGCCCCTGATATATGGTATCTTTATCGGAATATACACTGACATTGGCAAATATAGAATCAACGATCAGCGTAAATGAAGTAACCAATGGACACAGCCTTGAATCGGTGACGGTAACATCATAAATTCCGGCACATAAAGATGAAAGCGGGTTTGTCGACTGTCCGTTGCTCCATGAATATTGATAAGGTGGTGTTCCGCCGTATGGCGAAAGGCTTATGGTGCCTATACATGCTTCATCGCAGGGGAGGTTGGTAACCTGTGCGCCAGCATTTAACTGAGGCGGCTCAGGGATAATGACAGTGGTTACAGAGATGCATAAATTAGCATCGGTGACGGTGACAGCGTAAGTACCTGCACATAAACCGGAAATAGTGTCGTTGGTATTTCCATTATTCCATAAATACGTATACGGCGGATGCCCTGAACTAATAGTTACAGCGGCCCATCCATTGCATGAATCATAGCAGGATGGAGGTGAATAATGCAACGAATCAAGCACAACAACAAAATCGACAAATACACTGTCGATAACCGTACAATATCCGTTGCTCACTTCCACATAAAAGTATCCAGGCGAGTTAATCGTCGTTGACATGCTGGGATTTGAGGAACTGCTGTTGAGCCAGTCTGTAAAATCATTATTTGAAGACCAGTGAAAATAATTTGCCCCTGCGCTGTTGGCTGTCAGTAAAATATATCCGTCACAGGTCGTGGTATCAATGTTTGGAAAAGCGTCGATCATAAAAACATCAACAGTCTGACGCAGCGTGTCGATACAAATACCGTTTGATACCAGCAATGTATATGTCGTTGTTGCCGGTGGGTTGGCGATGGGGTTGCAGCTATGAGGATCGCTGAGATAATTGGCGGGGATCCAGTTGAAAGTCAGGGAAGAATCTCCCGGAGTCAATATTCCGATCTGGGTGAAATCTCCGGCACAAATATATTTTGTTGGGATGGTATCACTGGAATTTGATAAAACAAGGACCGGTTTTGATATGGTATCTGCAAAATTACATGTTCCGGTGTCGGAGACAATTAAGGTAACTGAATATATCCCCAGCCCTGAATAATAATGGATAGGGTTTTCGGCCGTTGATGACTGACCGTCGCCGAAATTCCATAAATAGCTCATGCCCGCCCCGCCGGAATAGGAGTTGTTGATAAAATGCACCGAGTCGGGAAGACAAATAACAGGCGGCAGATGAAAATCTGCAATAGTTACCGGAAGCATGAAATCAAATTTGAACGTACCATTGTTACAGTTCGTACTGTTGTTGTAATTAGACCAGGCGCCCGGAGTTGTCGGGAAATCATCCCAGCCTCCGCAACCGGCGCAGACAGACTGATAGATCTTTCCTTTTCGGTCAAAGCGTGAGGTGCCGCCATCAACATGCTCTGAACTGTTAGCTCCGCCGAAGTAAGTTCCATATTCCATAGCGGAGGCATCATCTTTTATTACCAGTAAATAAAAATCGTTGTTGTCAGTAGTGGATTGGAAAGCGTTGCCGGAAATGGGCAACCCGCTTGTTCCTCCGGTAACGTTAAGCGCTCCTCCCCATCCGGATAAATAAATTTTGGAGCATAAGTCAACCAGAAAAGCGGTGGGCGAAATGTCGGGGCCCCCGTTGCCCGTGCCAAAAGCCGTCGACCAGTAGCGGCTGGTAAGATCGGGATAGAATTTAGTGATAAACTGGCCTCCTCCCGGATGATTCCACAAGGCATTCTGGATATATGAGCTTCCCGTGTCACCTGTCTGCCCGTAAACAAAGATGTATCCTTGCCTGTTCTTGTCCATCAGATACGTTTGGTCATAATAAGCTGTACCGTAATAGGTGGATGCCGAAATGGAATTACCGTTTGGGGTTATCCTGGTAATAAAACCATCTGCATCGCCGCCGTTGTATACCGTCTGGTAAGCCCCGGGCGTTGTCGGGAAATTTGTTGAGGTAGTTCCGCCGCACACATAGATATTCATGCTGTCATCAACAACAACCCCATATGCGGCATCAATACCGGAACCTCCGAGGTACGACGACCATATCAGATTGTGCAGGTTATTATCCAGAACGGAAATACAACCGTCCAGCGAATCTCCCGCATATGTTGTCTGAAATGCGTTGGCCGAAACAGGATAATCCGTAGATGCTGTTGTTGATACAATATAAACGTTGTTGTTTTTGTCAATATTTATTTCGCCTCTTGCTCCGTCGGCATAATTATGAGAAAGGGGGGCATAAAAGTTATTTCCGTCATTACGCGTACCTCCCAAAAAAGTAGATGCGTATAGCTGTGTTCCGCTTGAATTGAGCTTTGCGATATACATATCCACGCCCAGGTTGAATGTGAGAACCCAGTCATACGTGATGTCGGTACCTCCGTTGAATGTCGGATCATAGGAGTTACCGGCCATAGGGAAATTTGCAGAGCCTGTGGTGCCGAAAACCAAAAGGTTGTTGTTCATATCAACGATGATACTATGAGGCAGGTCGTTTCTGTCTCCCCCAAGATAGGTAGCGTATATTCGGTTGTGACCTGTCGTATCGTATTTAATAATTGCGATATCACAGCCTCCGTTGTATGTGCCTTCTCCTCCCCCAAAATTAACCTGGAAGGCTCCCGGAGAAACAGGAAATCCGTTAGTTACGTCATTAAAACAGATACCTCCGGAATAGGTATATCCAAAGTCGTCGTAGGTGGCCGTAAATCCCCAGTTGTCTGCAAGAGATCCCGTATAGGTTGAAAAAATCAGGATAGGATCAATTATTAAATCATACTCTTTGTTAAAACCTTCCGGGAAATTAAAACTTACCCGATTATTATGCAGCACAAATTGACAGGGAACGTTGGTTTTAACGCCATTAATCGTTTGAAATGCTACCGGGGCAAGTTCTGTAACCTGATTTACGCTTGTTTTAATGAGCAGGTTCCTATGTTGAATGGAAATATCAGTTACTCCATCATATTCAATGAGAATTTTACCGGGATTTGCTCCTTTGTGCAGATAAAACTGGTACTTTAAAAGTTGTTTATCCTCGAAAAGCTCCATGTCGATGTTGTCGTAAAGGTTGATATAGGATATCTTTTTATAATTATGCACGTTTGACGCCCATCTTGATTTGTCATTTCCCAAAAAATAATTTGAATAATCCGGGGCGCAGTCATAGGTTTTTATCTCTGCATCTTTGTTGGAATGGATAAAACTGGCTGAATAAGCATGGTAATTGATGATAAATTCAGAAGGGTCAACAACCAGTTTTCTGTCCGGTGATCTTAATTTGTATGTCAGAAGTCTGTTTAACTTAGCCTGATCGCGAAATACAAATTGCAATTTGTCTGTCATACATTGCAGATACCCTTCGTTCAACTCTGCTTTGTATTTTATTCGCGGATCCCATTGCCCTTTATTTTCAATAAATCTCAGATTGCTGGAAGTAAGAGAGTCTTTTTCGTGGGCCAGGGCAGTCAAACTTAAAAGTACAAACGAAATAAAAAGAAATAACTTACGCATTTGCTGAATAATTAGAAAACAAATATAATCAAAAAATTGAGATTGGACGAATGAATTAAGCGATTTTTAATTTTATTTCACTTTTTCGCGGCAAATTTGATTTTTTGCGTGTCCGAAGGCTTTACTTTGCGGTTGATCATATCGCCCCTTTGGGGCTTATTTTGACTTCTTTTTATGTCCGAGGGCTTTGCCCCGCGGTTTGTTATTACGCCCCTTCGGGGCTTATTCGCTAGCCCCAAAGGGGCGATATTAAAAGCCAAGCCGGAACGGCTTGGCTTTTAATCAAAAAGGTGCCAGAGCCCCGAAGGGGCGAAATACTTTTTATTAATCCCAAATATATCTTTCATCATATTCAATATCATATTTTTTCAAGAAGGCAATATACTCTTCCTGAAAAGTTTTTTTTCTATGATGTTCTTCCTGATTCTCGATATATCGGATCACAACATCCACTTCAGAAGGGTTCACGGAAAATGCCCCATAGCCTGATTGCCAATAGAAGTCCTTATAACTTTTGCCTTTTGTTTTAATCCATTTGGATGAATTGGATTTTATCTTCTCAAGGAGTGTCATAAGAGCTATTTTTTGCGATAATGTGCAAAGAATATGAACATGGTCATGATGTCCTCCGATCATTACAGGATTGCACTCCAGATTTTTACAAATACCACCAAGATAGGAATGTAATTCACTTGAAATATTTTTGTCTATTAGGTGTCTTCTTAGTTTTGTACTAAAAATGATGTGTAGATAATTGCGTACTAAAGATTGTGGCATATGATTTATTTTATTACGCCCCTTTGGGGCTTATTTTGACTTCTTTTTATGTCCGGGGGCTTTGCCCCGCGGTTTGTTATTACGCCCGTTCGGGGCTACAGTCATTATTATTAATGTGATAAATTATTCCTCATTGTTCATGAAACCCTGCTTTTCAATAACAGACAAAAAACTTTTTGAGAAAAAAACGTTGTCTTTTTTTGAGTAACGTTTTTGGGTGAATATCTGGGCAAGATTTTCAAGTTGGTTTTCAATGATAAGGCTTTTTGTCAGGGGCAGTTCTTCTTTTTCCCTGTAAAGCTCATCAATTTTTTCAGGGGAATATTTCTCATAAACTTCGTTATGTATTATGGCTTCATAAGGCAGCCTGTCGGTCAGTTCAGGATTTTCATCAGGGTATCCGAGAACAATCGTTGTTATCGGGACAACACCTTCGGGACAATTAAAAAATTCAATGAGTTTATCTGCATTGTAAGTGGTGGTGCCAAGGTAGCATATGCCCAGTCCATTGGCTTCGGCAGCCAGGGCTGCATTTTGTGCGGCGAGCAGTGCGTCGATGGCTGCGGTCATGAACGACAGGAAGTTGTCGTATCCCGGTTCGGCATGGCGTTGCCTGCACCATTGGTTGAAGCGGTGAAAGTCGGCACAGAAGGTCAGCAGCACAGGCGCCTGCAAAACCATTTTCTGATTGAAATGGTATTCACAGAGTTTCTTTTTTTTCTCTTCGTCGCGGGTAACGATAATGCTGTAAACCTGCATGTTTCCTGTGGTTGATGCGCGGGTGCCGGCTTCCAGTATTTGTCTTAGAAGGCCTTCGCTGACAGGTTCATTTTTGTATTTGCGGATAGTACGGTGTTCAAATATAGTTTTAATGGTATCCATAGTTTTTTAGTTTTCTTATGATTTTAATCTGGAGATGATTTTTTCATTCATCAGTTCCTTGTAAGCATCCTTCCCGATCCATTGGGCTGTTTTATTTTCTGATCTCATTAATGTTTCTGCTACGTTGAGCGCTTCGGGATGCAAGTGAATATTTCGTTTGCCGATCTGCCGCAAGGCCCAGTTGACCGCTTTCCGGACGAAATTACGCTGGTCTGTTGATTCGCGGATGATTAAAGGCAGAAATTCAAGAAATTGTTTATCATCCATTTTTTTAGCATGAACGGCAAGGCAAGCTATCATGGTAAATCCGGCCCTTTTAACGAATTCTTCCTTTCTTCCTGTCCATTCAATGGTCTTTTGCAGGGCAAACTTTGACTTATCGAATAAATTACTGCAACATTGGTCGCAGATGTCCCACGAATCGAAATCTCCAACCCATTGCTCCATCTGTTTTTCCGTAACCAGTTTACTGTCATCAATCATGGTTGCCATGATCCGTGCTTCATGAAACCCGGTTTCCCAGAGTTCTATAGCAAGATCGTGGTTTTTTTTAAATTTTTTTGCCTCTGCACGCAACACCGGGAGCGGGATGCCGAAAGCCTTGCCGGTTACGATACCAAAACGTGCCATACCCATGAGGTTGGATTCATTGGTATGGTCTTTCATAAAACTAATGATTGTTTCTGTCTCTTTCATATCTTACTCTATTAGCATCAGGCCATCGTTGGTTGCGCACCATTTGCGGTTTTTTGAATCCACGGAGATTTTGTTCACAAAAAAACTGAGAACACAGGAATTCAAGGGGGTATATAACTTCCAGCCTGTATCAGTCCATTTTATCATTCCCGTGTTTGTTGCCATCCAAAAAGTATTATTATCGTCCTGAACAACCTTATAATCGCAGAATTTTGGCAAGCCTGAATTTTCAGGATTGTATAAGATCCATTCGTCTCCGGTTATCCTTATGAAGCCGCTCCAGTATACCACCCACAAAGTACCTGATTTGTCCGTGTAAACGTAATTCACCTGATTGTTGGGCAGCCGCGAATTATCTGTATTGTATACAGTCCACCGGCTGCCATTGAATTTGGCAAAACCATTTGATGTGGCGACCCATTTATTATTATTTGCATCAACACATACAGCATTGACAACATTATCGGGCAAACCAGAGTTGGCGATGGTATAAGAATTCCACTCAGTACCGTTAAAACTGGCAAGCCCGTTTTCAGTGGCAAACCAGAAAATATCATTGTTGTCAAGCGCAATGCCTGTAATATGAGCATCAGGCAAGGGGCAGTTTGCCGGTGAATAGTTGACCCATTCTTTATCGTTGAATTTATATACGCCGTGGTAGCGCGTGCCGATCCACTTGTTGTTATCGTTATCAATAAAAATGCTTGTCACAAATTTATCCTTCAGGCCGGAATTGCTTGAATCAAAAACGCTATAGTTTTTACCATCATATTTTACAAGTAATCCTCCGAAAAAGCAATCGCCCGTAGCAAACCATAAATTGTCGGCCTTGTCAACAGCAACAGTTTTAATCACGATGTCGGGAATGTCTGAATTAACCGTGTCGTAAGATTTGCATGTAAAATCGTCATTCTGTGAATATAACGATGCCGTCAGGCAAAACAGAAAAAAAACAAAAATTGAAAAATTCCTCATCACTGTTTTTTAGGTTTGTATTTTGATTGAGAAAGGATCTCCTGTGAATTATTATTTTGGATAAGCTTTGTGAAGTTACTGTTTTTATCCTGTTTCATGTATTTACTAACGATGTTCCATCCGATCCAAATGCCTGTGCGGGGCGGAGAGTTTTTTGAAAAAGAAGTGGTGAAAGGCGCATCCACGAAAAATTTATTAAAAGCGTTATTATCCTTGGTGTACAGAAGTTTGTTGTCAATAAAAAATGCCCACATTTTTGATTCATTATCGTAACACCAGTCGAGTTGTTTTTTTGAATATTTGAATTTTATGGTATCATTGACTTCGGGCATCATCGCATCCACAAAATACTGTTTTTTTCCTTCGTATACCATGTGGTCCAGGCAGGTGGCGTCTTTCATCTCCCGGTAACAATAGTATTCCGACATGGCTTTCATGCAATCCCTGACGATGTATTCTTCCGACATGGTTTTCCTCATGAACAGCGGCAATGCCAGAGACTGGTATAAGGGATAATCGGATCCGAGGTACATATCCAGGGCAATCAAAAGGACGCTGTCGGCGTAGATCACGGGATTTTCAAAATCCATACCGCATACATAGGTAAATACGGCAGGGATCTTCTTATCCGGAAAATAATATTTAAAATAGGTCAGCGCTGACGAAAGTTGTTTTTCGAGCCGCGACAGATCGGGATATAGTTTCTGACAGGTGTTGTAATTTTCTATCATATGCGGGTCGTTCAGATAATCGCGTATCTGTTCGATATTATTTTTGTCGCTGAGATCACCGTCAAGAAAAAAACTGTATTGGGGCTTGATCTTTTTCAGCTCGTTCTGCAGATCATCTTTATTCAGGGTAAAAAGACTTTTTTCATAACGGCTGATACTTATTTTAACCGTTGTGTCTTTCAGCTCTGTCAGATTTTTTTCATCATTTTTATGGTTACAGGTACATGAATAAAAGAATACTGAAATAATAATCGTATTTATTAGAATTAGCAGCCGTTTCATAAATTTAAAAAAAAATTTTTTTGAAGGAAAAAGTTCTGTGATTTATATCGACATTTTTACAAAATTATTATTTTTAATCGTAAATAATTATTTAATGTGTTATTTTTGTATAAAAAAAAGTCATGAAACAATCAGTAAAATTTTTGATTTTAAGTGCTTTAGTGCTTTTTTTCATCAGTAAAAATGCTCAAGCGCAGGACAGAAAATTTAATTTTGGCATCCATATCGCCCCCAATGTTAGCTGGATGAAACCTGATGTGGATGGAGGAGAGTTTTATAAGTATGAAAAAAATGGCGGACGGTTTCTGATGGGCTACGGAGCGGATTTCAATTACTTTTTTATTCCGAATATCGGAATAGGAACGGGTATCAATGTAAATTACAACGGGGGTAAATTAAAGTATCCCACCGTATATTATGCCCGGGATCCGAACACGGGTATCATTACCGATACCATTGAGAGTAATTTGTCGCGCAAGTACAAACTGCAATACCTTGAAATTCCCCTGGTTTTAATTGGCAGTACCGGTGACCTGATGGGTAAATTTTCCATCTATGGCAAGTTTGGCATAGGAACAGCTTTTAAACTTAAAGCACGGTCTGATGATGAGTATGTGGACAGGAATATTGCAGAAAAATCGTACACGCAGAAGAATGTTAATTTAGGCGACAGCACCTTGTTTATCAGGGAGTCGCTGATAATAGGCGTGGGCGGGACCTACAAGTTCGAAAAAATTATTTCCATTAATTTCGGAATTAACTTTAATAATAGTTTTACCAATGTCTTCAGCGACAGCTATAACGAAGAGGTAGAACTTGCCTACCGGAACAATCCCAGCATCAAGCGTGTAAAAGAAAGCGCTAAAGCTAATTATATTGAATTGTACGTGGGAATATTATTCTGATACCGTCTTTAGATAATTCCTTATTGTGAAAATAGCTTTGGCACAGCTTAATTACCATATCGGTAATTTTGAGCTGAACGCACATAAAATTATTGAGGCCATACATCAGGCAAAATCACAGCAAGCCGACCTGGTGGTTTTTGCCGAGCTTGCCGTTTGCGGATACCCGCCGCGTGATTTTCTTGAATTCTCTGATTTCATTTTATTATGTACGCAGGCGATCCATAAAATTGCTGCTGAATGTACGGGTATTGCCGCTGTGGTGGGCGCTCCTTCGGTAAATCCGGAACTGGCAGGTAAAAATCTTTACAATTCTGCTTATTTTCTTGAAGATGGCAGGGTGAAGTCTGTTCAGCACAAATCCTTATTGCCCAACTACGATGTGTTTGACGAATACCGTTATTTTGAGCCCAACCGCAATTTTGGAATTGTTGAATATCAGAATCAACGGCTTGCCCTTACCGTCTGCGAAGATATATGGAATGTCAGTCCCGACCCTTTGTATGTGGTGAAGCCGATGGAAGAATTAATGAAATTTCAACCCGATATGCTCATTAATATTGCTGCTTCGCCCTTTAATTATGGCCAGCATGAGATCAGAAAGCAGGTTATGGAAGATAATACAAAACAATGCGGTATTCCTGTCGTTTATGTCAATCATGTCGGTGCCCAGACTGAACTGATCTTCGACGGAGGCTCGATGGTGGCGGACAGCACAGGGAAAACTGTTTTACAGCTTCCATTTTTCGAGGAAAACATTTCTTGTTACGATACGGAAAAAAATCATTGTGAGGCAATTCCAGATACTTCAAAAATTGAACGCATACATGCTGCTTTGGTGCTTGGGATAAAAGATTATTTTAAAAAGATGGGCTTTACCAAAGCTATACTTGGCCTCTCAGGCGGTATCGACTCGGCCCTGGTGCTGGTGTTGGCGGCCGAAGCCCTGGGAAACGAAAATGTGCTGGCGGTGCTGCTGCCATCAGCGTTTTCGTCTGACCACTCGGTGAACGATGCCATGCAGCTTGTTGAAAATCTGGGTTGCCCTTACGAAAAAATTTCTATAGAACCGGCTTATGCGAGTATAAACAACACGTTGCGGCCTGTTTTCAGGGACAAGCCGTTTGATGTTACCGAAGAGAACATACAGGCGCGCATACGCGCTGTTTTGTTGATGGCCATCTCGAACAAATACGGGTATATCCTGTTAAACACATCGAACAAAAGCGAGGCAGCAGTAGGATATGGGACTTTATACGGCGACATGTGCGGCGGCTTGTCTGTTCTGGGTGATGTTTACAAAACACAGGTTTACGAACTTGCCAATTTCATCAACAGGGATAAAGAGATCATTCCTCAGCACACGATTACCAAGCCGCCATCAGCCGAACTGAGGCCCGGGCAAAAAGACTCTGATTCTCTTCCCGAATATGACATTCTCGATGAAATACTTTATCAATATATCGAGCTGGAACATGGCCCCGCAGAGCTTATAAAATCGGGATTTTCCCCCGAAATGGTTCACAGGATTCTGAAACTTGTAAATACCAACGAATACAAACGTTATCAGGCGCCGCCCATCCTCCGCGTTTCGCCCAAAGCTTTTGGCATGGGACGCAGAATGCCCATCGTGGGGAAATATATGTTATAAGCAGGAAATCATCCGACTGCGCTGATCAAATTTCCACACATTAAGCTTCCTGCTTCCGGCAAAAAAACTACCTTTGCAAATTAAAAAAAAAGATGTTGTCTTATCTGAAACTTGTCCGTCCTGTAAACCTTCTCATCATTGCGCTTACACAGTACCTGGTTTTATTTTGCATTATACGCCCTTTTTTATCCCGGGCATTCGTTGGGTTGCAGATGAGCCAGTTAGACTTTGCACTATTCGTATTTTCCAATGTGTTGCTTGCAGCAGCGGGTTATGCCATCAATGATTATTTTGATACGGATGTGGATGAAATTAATAAACCCGGCAAAAATGTGCTGATCAAAAAGGTCCCGCGTCGCCATGCCTACCTGATGAATATCATGCTGAACACCATCGCCGGCCTCATCGGATTTTACTGTGCTTATAAGGTGGGTTATATCATGCTGGGTTTTTTCTATGTGGTAATTTCGCTGGCATTGTATTATTATTCCCTCAAGTACAAAAGACAATATGTTACCGGCAACATGGTGGTGGCAATAATAGCGGCCTATGGCGTGCTGTCGGTATGGCTGTTTCAGTTTTTCGCACTCCTTTCTGCTGCCAGGTCAGGCGATCCATACAGCTTTATTAATTCGGAGGAAGCACGAACAGACATTACTTATTTTGTATTCGCATTCGCGGTATTTGCTTTTTTAGTGACGCTGGTACGCGAGATCATAAAGGATATGGAAGATGCGGAAGGGGATACGGAATGCGGGTGCAACACCATACCGGTTAAGAAAGGCATCCCCTTTGCCAAAAAATCCGTGCTGTGGCTCGGCATCTTTACCATGTTTTTATTAGCTGCTGCCCAGTATTTATTGTTTGCGGATTACACGGCGCTTGCCCTATACCTGTGTGTTGTCCAGGCGCTGCTTATTTACCTTGTTGTAAAGGTTCTGCGGTCAGGCGAAAAATCTGAATTTCATTTTTTAAGTATTTTTGCCAAAATTATCATGATAGCCGGAATACTTTCCACACAAATGCTTTACACTTATTTCTGACATGACCTTATCCGAAAAATTAAAAGACTATCGTATCATTCTGGCTTCTGCTTCTCCAAGGCGCCACAGCCTGCTCGGGGGACTGGGTTTCGATTTTGAAGTCGTTGTCCGCGAAACCATTGAAACTTATCCGTTAACATTAAAAAGGGAAGAAATTCCTGTTTACCTTGCTACATTAAAATCCGATGCTTACGACCCCGATGAATTTGGCCCGAAAACATTAATAATTACTGCCGATACTATTGTCTGGCTGAATGATCAAATTATTGGCAAGCCTGACAGTCCGGAACATGCTGTCAGCCTTCTGAAGCGCCTTTCGGGAAATACCCATGAGGTGTTTACCGGAGTTTGCCTCAAAACCAATAAGCTTTCGCATTGTTTTTCTGCCTGTTCAAAAGTTACTTTTCGAAAGTTAAGTGATGAGGAGATCATATGGTATGTGGATAAATATAAGCCTTTCGATAAAGCAGGCGCCTATGGTGCGCAGGAGTGGATCGGCTTTATAGGCATCGAACATATCGAAGGCTCATTTTACAATGTCATGGGACTTCCCACTCAGAAGCTTTATGTAGAGCTGGATAAGGTATTGTAAATTCATTTTTTATCTGATTTTTTGTAATCCTTAAATCTGCAAGATTTAGTTAATCTATTGATAGTAGCGGGTTGACTTAAAAGCTTAATAATAAGAAATGGCTGACAATCAATTGCCAAGAAGACTTTAGCAGGGGCAGCGCCCCGAAATATTTGTAAGAAGGGGCACCCCTCAAAAAAGTAAGGTGCAGAGCACCGTAATATTCTGCTAATGATATGGCATGACACATATGTATTGGTGTTTACATATTGTTTATATATACAATATGACGGGCATTGTAAGCTGGCATTTATATGGATTACAGAAATGAAATTCTTAGCATGGGTAAGATGCAGGTACATCTTTATTTTTTTGTGTAGAGCAAAATATGTTACGGTGCTCTGCACCTTGATATTTTACTGCTATTTTTGCTATACATATTATCGGTGCTCTGTACCTTGCTTTTCATTGGGCATAACTGCTTGCAAATATTTCAGCACCCCTTCCATGCCGTCTAGGCAGGCTGCCCCAATTTACCTTTATTTCTTAGTCTTATTTTCAAGAAAGCGCTGTTCTTCTCTTTAATTACACTAACCATTTTTTCTCATAGCACCTCAAAATATGAAATTGCCGTTACATGAGGATTTGAGGATGACCTTAACAGGCTGTTTAATTCAACAAAATTTGCCATATTTTGCTGAAAAATCCATTATAAATCATATTTCACTTAATTTCAAAACATTTCTTATAAAAAAATTGTAGTTTTGCGGAAAATTAATAAAAAAATAAATTATGAAATTATTTACCAAGCTAATGAGTGTATGCCTGATACTGGCGATAACAGGCACCGCAGCCTTTTCCCAGAAGTATAAAGGCAACAACAATCAGCCATTGACAGGCCTGGCAAAGCCAAATTTAGCAAAATCAGATATTAGCCCTACTATGGGTTTAATCAATTCACTGGGCACGCCTAAAGCCATGTTTGACCTGCTGTTTCAGTACAGTGTTCCGGCAGGAGGAACCGCGGGTATTGAAACCGACGGGCAATTTTTTTATATTACAAGATGGAACGCGAATCTGTTCTATAAATTCAGTTTGACAGGGACATTGCTTGACAGTTTTGCGATCACCGGTGCCGGCAATATCCGGGATCTCGCATATGATGGCCAGTATTTTTATGGCAGTAATGCTTCGAATTCAATTTATAAAATGGATTTTACAGCACATACTTTGATAAGCACTATCACCTGCCCCTCGGGTACTGTGGTTCGCCATATAGCCTATGATCCGATTAATAATGCTTTCTGGTGCGGAAACTGGGCTACCGATTTTATATTAGTTAATATGTCCGGTACTGTTATTAATACCATTCCTGCAACTACCCACCTGCAAACTGATATCTACGGTTCTGCTTATGACAATTTTACTCCGGGCGGCCCTTATTTATGGCTATACCGACAGACCTCTGCCAATGCGAACGACCTTGAGCAGGTTAATATAGCCACGGGAGTTTCCACAGGTGTTACTTTTGATGTGACCACCGTTGTTACCGGGCTTACAAGCAACAACTCGGCCGGCGGATTATGTATCTCCACAGATGCCGTACCCGGCAAGGCTGTCCTAGTCGGAGTATCTCAAAATGCTAAATTCTGGGGTTTGGAACTGGCAGAAACAAGTGTTTACCCGAACGACCTGGGTATTACTTCTTTAACCAGCCCTGTCAGCACGGCTTTGTTAACGAATTCCGATTCCTTAAAAATTGTTGTTCATAATTTTGATACGATTGCTCATACAAATATCCCGGTCAATTATGTGATTGACGGAGGTGCTGTTGTCAGAGATACTTTATATGCAACCATTCCTGCCGCCACTGATATGAATTTTACGTTTTCCCAGCCTTATGATTTTTCAATACCCGGACATGTGTATGACATTATGATATATACTTCATTCCCTGCGGATGGCAACAATGTAAACGACACCTTATTTACAACAGTTACCAATCAGTGGGATGTTGCTACTGTCAGTATTGACATGCCCCCAATCATGGGACCCGGTGTTAACATACCTGAGGCAACCGTGATAAATAACGGTACCATGGCAACTACTTTCACAGTAACAATGAATATATCCGGCGGATATACTTCTACACAAACCGTTACCAACCTGTTGCCCGGAATGACGCAGCAGGTTGTTTTCGGTAACTGGACAGCCGTGCTCGGTATACATAATATTGAGGTTTATACAACCCTGTTAGCTGATTCTGTTCATGCAAATGATACCATATATCAGACAGTGGATATTCAGAACCTGATTAAGGCATATGGTTATGTAGCTTATGACCCTGCTGCAACAGGAGCTCTTCCCCAGGGCCCGGCTTATACTTATTTACAGACTCCCCAGACCGTAGTTTCTTTAGCAGATCAGTCCGCCATGAATTTTATCGGAGCAGCCGCATGGGGCCCGATGAACAAATGGTATGGTGTGGTGAGCGATGACAACGATCTTGTAACAATCGACACACTGACAGGAGCAAGAACAGTAATAGGAAATATTGGCGTGCCGATCTATGGGCTTGCTTTTGATCAGACCACAAATACTCTTTATGGTGTTTCTTACGACGGAGCGAACAGCGCTCTCTATACGATTAGTGCTGGTGGTGGTGTTGGTACCTATGTGGGGGATTGTGCTGCCCAGGTGTTGATTAATCTTGCCTGCAGCCCGGCCGGCGTGCTTTATGCCGTCAGTATTGATGATGATAATTTATATACAATTGATAAAACCACAGGTGCTGCCACCATTGTCGGGCCTATAGGTTTTGATGCCAGTTATGCCCAGGATATGGAAATCGACCAGAATACCGGTATTTGCTATATGGCCGCATATAATAACACCACAGAATCCGGCGAAGCAAGAATCGTTGATCTTACTACCGGATCTACAGTGTTAATAGGAGAATACTTAAACAATATGGAGCTGACAGGCCTTGCAATACCTTACCCGGTCAACAATCCTGTATGGGATGCATCGGTCATCGGTATAGATAATCTGGAATCAGCCTGTGAACTTACTTCCGAAGATATTGAAATAAGGGTGATGAATATGGGTACTAATCCTATTGTTGATTTGCCGGTTGCATATAGCATTAACAATGGCGCTCCTGTGCTGGATACTGTAAGCGGAACATTAACAAGCGGACAAAGCATGTCGTTTACATTTGATGTTCCTGCTGATTTTTCTGTTGACGGCGATTATGAAATTAAAGTTTACTCCTCATACACAACCGACGGCGTCCATAGCAATGATACCCTGGTCTTTTCTATTACCAACATCACTTCCAAAACTATCCCTTATTTTGTTGGATTTGAGCCGACAGAAGATTTAATGGGCGCTTCCATTATTGATAACAACAACGACGGTTATTCCTGGGCTTTGTCAGATGCAGGCGGTAACACCGATCCCTATTGCATCAACTATTCGTATAATACCGCTTCTGCCGCCGACGATTGGTTTATTTCATCGTGTATTACTATGGATGCAACCAAAACGTATTACATTGAATATTATTATAAGGCACAGTCAGCCACCTATCCGGAAAAACTTAAAGTTTTTATCGGTGCTGATAATACCGTGGCAGCCATGACAACCCAACTTGACAACAAGGACAATATTACCAATACGGCATACAATCAGGGAGGTGTTACTTTCACTGTTCCATCAAACGGTAATTATTATATTGGATTTCAGTGCTACAGCTTAGCTGATCAGTATATTCTGTACGTGGATGATATCAATATCAGTGAGTCCAACAGTATCGGAGAAAATGATGTAGCTATTGATGTCATGATCATGCCGAACCCTGCTACAGATCAGTTTACAGTGCTTACATCGGAAAACGAATCTGTAATTACAGTTACCAATGCCCTGGGCGCGGTAGTGTACAATTCAAAAGTTTATGATAATAAGGTTACGGTCAGCACCACAGGATTCCGTTCAGGATTGTACTTTGTTAAAATCGAAACTGAAAAAGGTTCAAGGGTGCAAAAAGTTGTTATTACCAAATAAGGAGTTTTTTAACCCAAGAAAGGCTGTCGCAATAGTGGCAGCCTTTTTTTTGTCCCTGAAAAAGCTTACTTTTGCGGCGAAATTCAAAGCTGCTAATGATATCTGTCAACCAAATCTCAGTTCATTTTACCGGGGAATATCTTTTTGATAACGTCTCTTTTATAGTGAATGAGCGCGACAGGATAGGCCTTGTCGGAAAGAATGGTGCGGGAAAAACAACCTTGCTGAAGATCTTTGCCGGCCTGCTTGAACCTGAAAAAGGATCGGTGGCCTACCCTTCGGGAACTACCATCGGTTATCTGCCGCAGGAACTCATCACCGGAAGCCGGAAATCTGTTCTTGACGAAACGCTCACCGCCTTTGATGAAGTGAAAAGTATTGAAAAAACCATCAAAAAACTTGCTGAAGAACTTGCTCACGTTACCGATTATAGTTCTGATGCTTATGGAAAGCTGGTTGATAAACTGAACAGGGCCAACGAGCAGTATAAGATACACGGTGGAGAGACCATACAGGCCGATGCGGAACGGGTGCTGACAGGTTTGGGCTTTGATCATGCTGATTTTGAAAGAAGTATGAGGGAATTCAGCGGAGGGTGGAAGATGCGTGTTGAAATTGCCAAGCTGCTTTTAAGACAGCCATCGTTACTTTTACTCGATGAACCTACCAACCATCTTGATATAGAGTCCATACAGTGGATGGAGGATTTTCTGCTCAGTTATAAAGGCGCTGTGATCCTGGTCTCGCACGACAGGGCTTTTCTGGACAATGTAACCATGCGCACTGTCGAGATATCTTTAGGCAAGATATACGATTATAAAGCTCCGTATTCCGACTATGTGCTGATGCGCGAAGAACGTCTCGAAAGCCAGATCGCCACTTATAATAATCAGCAAAAACAGATCGAACAGATCGAAAGTTTTATCAGGCGGTTCCGTTATAAATCCACCAAGGCACGCCAGGTTCAATCAAGGGTGAAAATGCTTGAGAAAATGGATATGGTCGAAATTGACGAAAGCGATGCCTCGTCCATACGATTTTTGTTTCCTCCGGCGCCATCATCAGGTAAAGTATCAGTACATATCGAAAAAGTTTCGAAAAACTACGGAGAAAAACAGATACTTTCGGATATAGACCTCATCGTTCCTAAAGGTGAGAAGATCGCTTTTGTCGGCAGAAACGGTGAGGGTAAAACCACCCTGGTGAAGATATTATTAAAGCAGATCGAATTTACGGGTAAGGTGGCCCTGGGCCATAATGTCATTGCCGGGTATTATGCTCAGAACCAGGTCGAAATGCTGGATGGCGATAAAACAGTTTTTCAAACCATTGATGATGTTGCCGTCGGCGATATCAGGCCAAAGATACGGGCGCTGCTGGGTAGTTTCCTTTTCGGCGGGGATACCATTGATAAAAAGGTAAAAGTGCTCTCAGGCGGCGAAAAATCGAGGCTGGCCCTTGCAAAAATGCTGCTTTCCCCGGTCAATTTGCTGGTTCTGGACGAGCCGACCAACCACCTTGACATGGTTTCCAAGGATATCCTGAAAAATGCCCTGATACGTTTCGATGGGACACTGATTATCGTTTCGCACGACAGGGATTTTCTGCAGGGACTGACAACAAAGGTCTATGAGTTTAAAAACAAAAAGATCAAAGAATATATCGGAGATATCTACTATTTTTTGGATTCAAAAAAAATTGACACACTCAGGGAACTGGAGAAGAATAAGCCGCAGCACAGCGCTGAAAGAAAGCCGGTAGTTGTTTCGGAAAACAAGCTGAACAGGGAGAAGAAAAAGGATTTTGAAAGAGAACAGCGTAAGCTGCTGAATAAAATTTCAGCATCTGAACAACTAATCGAAAAGCTTGAAAATGATATAGCAGCCATTGACAAAGTACTGACCGATCCAGGTAAATATAAAGAAGCTCTGAACGATAAAGCGATATTTGAGAACTATCAAAAACTCAAATGCCAACTGAAAACCGAGATGGATAAATGGGAAACCCTGCATCAGGAACTGGAAATGCTTAGCTCGAAAACTATTTGATTCCCTGGCTCAAAAAACAAAAAAATAGAAGGTGGTCACCACAAATGACCAGATAATCACGGAGGCGCTGAGATAGACCAGCGTGTATTTGTTTTTGTAGTAATATTTATTTGCAAAGAATGATACTAACGGGATTGCGATCAGGGTAAAAGAGCATATCCCGATAAGCCCCCACTTTTTTTGGATCTTTTTCAAATAGGTTTTTAGCTCCCATTTTGAACCGGCATCAGTGACGGAAGTATTTTTCACGGTCTGGACGGCCGCTTCCGTTTTATTTTTTTTGGCAAAGATACGTCGCAGGTAGCGCCTGATCCTTCTTTTGTAAAACCGGATGAGCACCCCGCTCAGGTGATAAAAAAGGAATATCCCGATGATGCCGCTTATGGCTGTGATGGCTACCGTTTCGAAATAACCCAGGCCCATTTCGATAGAGAGTACGGGCGCAAAAATTAATTTGGCGATACTCAAAACCACGATCTGAATTACCTTAAAAAAGGTATCAACTTGAAGCAGCGAGAGGAGTAAAGTCATTTTTTAATGATGAAATGATGAAAATCAAAGACAAAGGTATGAAAAATAAATAAGAAAAAGCAAGAAAAAATTTCATTATTTCCGGTTTGTTTTTTGAATATTTATTATTTCGTATCTGCGGCGCTTATATTTATTATGGATTTTGCATTATGGTAGTATTCAATATAGTTCCGGAGCTAAATGTTGGTAAAGTAAACACCTGATAATAACATCCCGCTCCATTGGAGCGGAACCTTAACTGATTTGTTTTTTTACCAATATTACATTCCTATGGAATGAAAAAATATTGCAAAAGCATTGATAATAGAGCTATTCAAGATATTTGAAATATATTACAGGACAATAGTGAAGAAATTTATATTTTCACCCCGTAAGCCAGGTCGCCGGCATCACCGAGGCCCGGTACGATATATGCCTGTGCGGTAAGTTCGTCATCAACGGCTCCTACCCATAATGTGGTGTTTTTGGGAGAAAAGTTCTGTTTGATAAATTCCACGCCCTGCACGCTGGCGATAATGGCAACTATATGTGTATGAGTGGGTTTTCCCTTTTCAAGCAGGGACTTGTGGGTCAGCACCAGTGAGGCGCCGGTAGCCAGCATAGGGTCGGCAAGGATGAGTACCTTGTCGGAAAGATCGGGGCTTGAAGTATACTCCACCCTGATGTCAAATTGCCCGTCTTTATAATGATATCTGTAAGCGGAAACAAAGGCGTTCTCAGCGCCGTCGAAAAAATTCAGCAGGCCTTGGTGTAAAGGCAGCCCGGCACGCAAAATCGTGGCGAGTACCGGGTAATTTTTCAATACGGGAACCTCGGCAACGCCAAGCGGGGTTACTATTTCTTTTTTTTCGTATTCAAGTTCCTTGCTGATCTCATAAGCAACGATCTCGCCAAGGCGCTCGAAGTTCCTGCGGAAGCGCATACTGTCTTTCTGTATCTCAGCATCGCGGATCTCTGCAATATACTGATTCACGATCGAATTTTTTTCTCCTAAAATATTTACCATTTTAATGATTTTAAGATTCTTTGCTAAAGTAATTATTTTTTTATTTTAAAAAATAATTTTAAAGTTTTAATTATAAATCCGGGCAGTTTGCTAAACTCAATTTTTGTATAATTTTTTTCAGTTGCGCCAAAGTTGCGGTAAAAACGGGCAAGCGTTTCGTTGTCGGAACCTTCAAAGTCGAGTATAAGATGATTGCCGGCATGGGCTTCAATAAACCTGTCGACCAGGTAATGCATGGCGTGGTGTTTTTTTGCTTTATCGCTGCTGGCCGAAAAAAGAAAAACAGCTTTGTTGCAACCAATAACAAAAAGTACGCCTGCATAAAGCTCATCGCCCGAGTAAACCTGCCATAATTCCCGGCAGGCATTGTCTGTGGCTGCAGCAAAAATTTTTTGAAGCACCTGATAGAAATCTTTTGGCAATAAACTGATTTTTTTTTCGCGGGTTGACCTGAAAAGCCCGATCAGACCGTCCATGTTTTCTGATTTTCGGATACTGAAAAAATTTTCAGGTATTTTTTTCAGGTTGCGGCGGAGGTTCTCAGAATAGGCCCGTTGAAGTTCGTAATAAGGCCTGTTGAGGTTAAGTTCCAGGTTTGTGTGCTGTTGCCGGATGATATTCAGTGTTTCGACAGGGTTGTAATGGTTCAGGAGGATCTCAGCATATTTGAATTTCGGCGGTATGGCTTTTACGAACTCCTCCACTTTTGATGGTGTAATTTTACAAGCTGAGAAAATACCCAGTTGCTGGATTAGCGAAGGCGGAAAGATATAAGAGAAGCCCAGCTTTTTCCGGTAGGGCAGGGGCATTACAAAACAATAATCATCTTCTACCAGGGCATCCCATTGTTCACAAGCTTTGTCGAGGTACCAACTGAATGCAAAAACATTCCCGTTGATAGAATTTTCGATACACGCATCCCATTTATTTTTCTTTATATCTCTGTATGGCAGGTATTTGATCATTCGGGTTGCCTGATTTATTATGTGGTTTGGAGTTTTGTGATTTCAAAGATAAATTTTTATTCAAAAAGTGTGGGATTTCAGTCATTTTTTATTTGGAATTTTTCCCCCGCCGGTGGCTGAGGCTCTCAACGGTGGCTGAGCCAAGTCGAAGCCACCGCCACCTTTTATCCTTTATAAAAGAAAAAACAAAAATCCAACTGTAATGAGTCTTGCAAAACCTCAGTTTAATCTTCACACCCGGCTTGTCATCCTTAATTCTTTGTCACCACAAATGTCTCGGGAGGCAGCTCATACTGCTGGATGATCGCCTGGTTTAAGAGGTTGCGCTTCAATAAAATGATGACGGCATCATCTACATAAACAGGCGCCCAGTTGTTGCGGTCGTTAAGCCTTTTTATCAGAAAAGGCTGCCCGAAAGGTGTTTCATCCAGCCTGAAAAAATAAATACAGTTGAATTTATATTTGGCATTAACCTGCTGCCACACTTCTTCTTTTTCTAACATGGGATTGTACACCTTTTCGAAAAAGTCGTTGGAATAAGCCTCGGGTCTGTTATCAACAAAAACCCGCTCTTTCGGGTAAAGGTTGTAGATCAGGTATCCGCCGATGTCGTAGTTGTTAAAAACGGGGCCTTTGATGCCTGTGGCTTTAAAAAAATCAGCAGAAGTGTTTATGTTATTGTATAATCCAAACCCTGTGGTAACTTTTCTTAACGATAAATAGGTGTTTGTCTTAATGATGCTTATAAAGATCAGTAGCACCGCTGCCACCAGCGAAAAAATGGTGATTCGTTTTGTGAAATTCACCCGGGACTTTTCCACCACTTGCATGATAAGCACCGGCACATAGGCCAGTAATAATCCGGCTGCCACAGGAATCCCTCGTATCGCCTTAAAACCAAGAACAATAAAAAGAAAAAGAAGTATATGTGCAGGGCTTATTTCAAGGAGTTTGAATTTTGTTTTCTTCAGATATAGCAGGAATAATACGAAAAAAGCTAAAGTAATGATCTCATAATGAATGTATTCTCCTTTTCCAAAACGGTTTTGCATGAAAAAAACACTTTGGTTTTCGGCAACCATGTAGGCGTAGTTTTTAAAAATTGTCAGTGGCGTCAGGACACCATCAATGCCATAAGGATTAATAAAACAAGCCAGCAAACTCAAGCCCAGAAGCAGCCCCATCGGTTTGGCGGCTTCCTTTTTGCGGAGCCACCAGATATAAGCTGAATAAACTCCGATGATGATCAGCCCCATCACAAAGAATATGTGTATGTTCACCCATAGCAACTGAAGTATGGGTAAGGAGATCAGCAGTGCTTTGGCGGGAATTTTCTGAGACAAAAAAAGCTCGAATAAATAGATGTAAATGGCGATGAACAGCAAACTGAAGACTTCAGGTCTTATTTCCGTTCTGATGGCTATAAGCGGGATGCAAAGCATAAACAGCAGAAATGCAAGATAGGGGTGGCTTTTCCGTTCCGCTATTTTATAAAATAACAATACGGTCAGCGCAGATAGTAAACAATAGATGAACGACAAACCGCTGAAACCGATCGTTTTTTGTATCAGATAAAATACAACCCCGCTGCCCCAGTGGTGGTAGATAACAGGGAAATCAGGTTCGGAAAAAGAGTATAGATTTGTTGACATGATTTTGCCTGTGTTCAGTATGACTTCACCGTTTTTTAGGTGCCGCCCGAGGTCGGCGTTCACAAACAAAATTTTTTCCGCGAAAAAAGTAAAAGAGATGATCAGAACCAGTGCGGTCAAAAGTACCCGCATGGCAGGTTTAACGGCTAAAGCCTTTGAAACGGATGTTTTTTTTTCTTGTTTTTTTTTCTTGCTCATACCGGGGGGATTTTACCCTTTTTGAATTTTCAAAGATACATTTATTTTGGATTTTTTGCGGAAGCCGTCATCCAGAGTCAAATCATTTTTTGAGGTGTCGGAACCAGGGAAATTTAATTTGCGACATTTCAGGTGCAGCACACCGTAATATTTATATCATCGAAATTCATTGCGCGACATTTCAGGTGCGTAGCACCGAAATATCTATCGCCCAAGAAATTAATTTTATGATGTATCAGGGACGGCCTGCCTGGCCCGGCAGGCAGGGACTCTGACTTTATGGACGGACACTAAATAAAACGTATTGAACGTTCCACATTGCTGAAAACTTCCGATGAGCTCAGGTAATCTTCTTCATTATCGGTAAAAGTAAATTCATACAATGCCATTAGTTTGGGAACATAGGTGTACACAGCCGACTGGCACATTCTTATTTTAATTTCATTTTTTCCGTCTGATTCTATTCTGGTGTAGGAGTAAACCCATTTTAAGCTTTTGTAGCCATCGACTATTACATATTCTTTTAATAGATGGTCGTTCTCGGTTTTAAAATATTGTTTGATAGCTGCTATTGTCCCATTTGTAATGATGTCATATAGTTTTTCAACCTCCATATGATCGGGATCAAATTTGCCCAGTTTATTGACTTCAAAAAACGCTGATAGGTCGCTTTTGCTTTGATAAATTACGTTGAAGTTTGCAGGTATTATGTCATTAGCCCTTTTATCCACATATTGATAAAGGATGCCTTCGTTAAACAACCATTTTTGAGGCCTTGCAAAGACAAATTTATGTTTTTCATCCAGCTCAATAGTATATCCCGAAGGGCAGGGAGCTCCTTTGATAACTTTCAGCCTGAGTTCCTGTATCTCTTTCAGGTATTCCGAAACCATATCTGCTGCCAGTTGTTTATAGATCTGGAATGTGATGGAGGTGAGGAGCAAAGCCGTGAAGACAAAGCCCGCGAACGCCCCGCCTAATTTCCATTCCTTCAGGTTTGCCGATGCCGACGATTTCAGGATGTTAAAACAGATGTAGGCAACAAATATGCTCACACCAAAGATGACGATGCCGGAAATTATTGCAAAAATCATATTGTTTCTGCCTTTCATAATGGGCCTCCTTATTTTTTTTTGTTTCAATTTTTATATCCACAAATTTAATATTAAATTTTCCTAAAAAAATAAAATTTTTATTAATTTTTTTAAAATCAGGACTTCGCTAGAGCAGCCTAACTCAGCCTTTGCGGACTAACTACCTAACAGCCTAACTCCGCCGCGGTGCACTAACAGCCTCCCGATAGCTATAGGGACAGCCTAACAGCCTACCTACCTACCTACCTAACTCCTCCCTTACTTCAGATAAATATTATGCCGTGCGTCTTTATTCCACTGATTCCATTGAACATCCTGCGCATTTTTTGAAACTGATAAAACACCATCCGAGCCAACGTACATGTATCCTTTGTTGGTAAGGAGCTGCCCGTCAATTTTTCCTTTATTCTGTTGTGTCTTTTGTAATGTTCCGGTGTTGATGTCAAACGTCTTTACCTCACCTGTTGTTGTTGCGATGATAACTTTTTCATTCACGACAATGGGTATTTGATTGGGATGTGTTTCGGCGGCTTGCTGCCACAATATTTTTTCGCTGTTTGCATCGAAGGCGGTTACTTTTGAGTTGTCTGAGAGTATGACAATATTATTTTTATACACCACAGGATGTGCGCCGTTGTAATTCATCTGATCGTAACAGGTATGGTTTTCACTGATTTTTTTTGGCGTAAGCGGAGCCGCATATTTTCTTTGGACTTGTAATGTCTTCCTGTCCAGCACCACAAGCTGTTCCTTGCCGTTGACGGATGCGGTAACATAAATTTTCCCGGGTGTAACTGTTGGCGAAGAAACAGCTTTGATATTTTTTGAGAACAGCGTTTGCTTCCCTGATCCTTTGTCAAACACATAATAGTTACCGCCCTGTGAGGCTATGTGAACTTCATTTCCTTCAACAACAGGGCATGCGATCACCTCATTGTCGATCCAGTTGATCCAGTTCATTTTTCCGGAATGCAGGTCAAAGCTGGTAAGTACAAAACTTTCTGCCGGGTTGGCAGGGTTTTCATAACCATTGTTGTACACCACATAAACGCTGTTGCTGTCTGCCGAAGGTGTTGAATAAATAGTGCCTGCCAGCCATTTGCTCCACAGCATTTTACCCGTAGCGGCATCAAAAGCATACAAAGTACAGGAATAGGTATTTATTAGTAAAACGCCGTCCTGATAAACTATCGGTGATGCGCCCGATTCGCCCAGTTCTATACCCCACTGATACTCTCCTGTAAGAGCTTGCAGGCAGTAAAAGTTCGGGGAGTAAAAACCCTCCTGTGTGAATAATCTGTTGCCGGCAATGGTTGAAGTGCCTATGGGGCCTGAGGTGGCAAAGTCGATATCGAAACCGTTAGCGGTCAACTTCAGATAATTTGATGGTTTTTTTGCAGGGCGGACAGGCGTTTCGTCATGGTTTACCACAAAACCTTTTTCGTTGATATGGCGTTCTGCCATCATTCGTTCGATGGCTTCCGACCCTCTGTACCTTCGGGTGATGCTTGCTGAGGCAAAACCCAGGCTTGAGGGTACTTCCACAAGATGTATCCCGCTTTCATATTTTAAATTCACAAGGTAGTTGGTGCCTTTTTCGAGCATAAACTTGCAACTACCGTTTGCATCTGTTACGCCGGCAAAAACCTTTTTGCTGTTTTCTGCATCCAGATAAACCTTTTCATTGGGCAGGGGCTGGTCATCAAAGTCTACCAGGCTGATCGTGAACAGCATATGGGTAGAAGTCCCTTTTGTCTGGGTGATGTTTGTCTGAAATATCGTGTCCCCTTTTGAGGTTTCTTTTACACGGGTCCTTTCGTAGTACACAACATTTTTGAATTCAGCATTCGGCTTATTGGGAACTGTAAATGTATGGACAGCCTGATTCCCTTCCACATCAACCTCGAAATCCTTATTTACCGGTAAATAAAAAGTGGCAATTCCGCCGGCATCGGTTGTTCCTTTGTACTTGACCTTGTCTTTGCAGTCGACAATTTCCACCGGTGTATTTGGAACTGCTGTTTCATTATTTTTTCGAAGGTCTATAATAAATTTTAACACATCGGGCTGGCCTTTTAGTTGTTGTGGCTGGCGGCTTGTAAATGTGATGCCGGTACGGTCAGCTTTTGTTTTTTCTGCAAATATTTTTTCCGGGTCGTAGGTCACCGTTTTGCCGCCTTTACCTTTAAAACCTTCCGGCAGATCCAAGGTGGCAGCATCTTTAATTTCCAGGTAACTGAAGATGTACGTCCCGCCTTCGGTCAGCGTAAAAGAGGCTGTCCCCGAACTGTTGGTCTGAGATTTAAGCGTAATACTTTTTTCAGTGTTTCTGGCAGTTACCTCTATGCCGGTCTGAGGCTGGTTTCTGGTGTTTTTGATGGTAAAAGTGTATGCACACTGGGCGTATAATGCCATATCAAAGCATACAAGAAATACTACAAACCATAGTTTCTTCATACGTTTAAAATTAATTTATTAAAAGGATATATTTGTGAACCCGCTTTGTAATAACGAAAGTATTACTTCTGTTATTTCGCTGAGTGAAAAAATATCCAGGTGATTTTTACTAAAGTGAATTGGGGAATCTGTTTATTTAGATTGTTTTTCTTGGGTTAATGGTTATTTCCCATAAATATTTCAAAAATAATCACCCAAACGTTTTGTAATCCGCTATAAAACTTCAGCCACCACAAAAGTGCTCCCGCCAACAAAAACGAGATCCTGATATTTGGCATTTTCCCTGGCTGCATGTAATGCCTGCAAAACCGAGGGGTAGGTCTGACCGCTTAAGCCTGCGGAATCAGCTTCCTTTTTTAGTATTTCAGCATCCAATCCGCGGGGAATAACGGGTTTGCAAAAATAATAGGTGGCATTTTTTGGCAACAGCATAAGAATTCCGGGCATATCTTTATCGCTGACCATCCCGAAAACAACATGAAGTTTATCAAAATCCAACTGTTGTATTTGCTGAAATACCTGAGTAAGCCCGTCTTTGTTATGACCGGTATCGCAAATGGTGAGTGGCTTTTCCGATAGAACCTGCCAGCGCCCCTGTAAACCGGTGTTTTTCACCACATTTTTCAATCCCTTGCGAATAGCCTTCCCGTCGGCTCTATATCCTGCTGATCTCAGTTCGTCGCAGGCAGTTAGGACAACAGGAATATTCTCCTGCTGGTATATGCCGCCCAAAGCGCAATAAAAGTTTTTCATAGTTGGTTTCTCACTGCGCAGGATATTGCAAATGCTGCCATAAGGCGCTTCCTTGACAAAATGAAAATTCTCAGTCCGGTAAACAGCATCGGCAAATACAATTTTACTTTTGCTCTTTAAAGCAGTTTCTATAAATACCTCTTTTGTTTCGGTTTGTGTTTTCCCAACGATTACAGGTATTTCAGGCTTGATAATCCCGGCTTTTTCGACAGCGATTTTTTGAAGCGTATCGCCTAAAAACTGGGTGTGGTCTAAGCCGATATTTGTGATAATTGTGAGTACAGAACGGATAATATTTGTTGAATCGAGCCTGCCGCCCATGCCGGTTTCCACCACGGCGATATCAATTTTTTGTTCCGAAAAATATTCCATGGCAAGTTCGAACGTTATCTCGAAAAACGATGGCTGAATGCTCTCAAAATCCTTATTATATTTTTTGACGAAAGATACTACTTTACTTTTTGGGATCATTTTTCCATTAACACGGATGCGTTCGCGGAAATCTTTCAGATGTGGTGATGTGTAAAGCCCTGTTTTCAGCCCTTGCGTTTGCAATATGGAAGCCAGCATGTGTGATACCGATCCTTTTCCATTAGTTCCTGCAATGTGGATAGAAGGGAAGTTCAGTTCAGGAGCTCCGCAAAGCATGCTCAGGGCAAGGGTGTTGTCAAGGCCTGATTTATATGCCGCCGCTCCGATACGGTGAAACATCGGCAGGCATTCATACATATAAGCGAGGGTTTTTTCGTAGTCAGTCATCAACCGAATAATAGTCTGCCAAAATTACCTAAATATAGAATATCTTTCAGGATTATTTTAACTCCCGATCCGCTGTGGGGTGGCCAAATTCAAAGTCACAAATTCAAAGTCCCAAGTTCTGTCCTGTCCTAATCTCCAATCTCCTGACTCCTGACTCACAAGTCTCAAGTCTCAAGTCTCAAGTCCCAAGCCGTGTCCTGTCCTAATCTCCAATCTCCTGACTCCTGACTCCTGACTCCTGACTCCCGACTCCTGACTCCTGACTCCTGACTCCTGACTCCCGACTCCTGACTCCCGATTCACAAGTCTCAAGTCTCAAGTCCCAAGTCCCAAGCCGTGTCCTGTCCTAATCTCCAATCTCCAAACTCCTCCGCCGCAGCGGACTCCCGACTTAATTCAAATTAACAAAGTTGTAAGTGATCGTTCCCTTTTGTTCTTCGGGAGCGGAGGGCTTGGCATCGAATTTCGAGCGTTTGGCGGCATCCTCAGCGAGTTTCCATAAAACGGTGCTGGTGGTTGTTGTGCCTCTTCCACCTGCCTGAGCTTTAGTTACATTCCCATTTTTATCCACCCATATGTTGACAACTACCTGGCCTTCTTCTTTGGAATTGTAATTTGGCTTTGGTAATGATTTTGATTTACGGTCCGAAAGTTTAAAAGAAATCCCATCACCGTAAGGGCTGTTGCCATTGTAGTTGTTAGAGTTTGGATTGCCGTTCGGGTTGCCCTGGTTGCCCGGGTTGCCTGTAATGCCCTGAGACCCGCCATTGGTATTTTTTTTACCGGTGTATAAGGCATTTTTATTTACAGGCAGTTCTTCCGGCTGGGTAATATTATTGTTGTTTTTATTCTTGTTCAGATTTGCACTTTCTTCGGTGTTTTGTGTGATGTTTTCGCTTTCATTATTTTCAGCATTGTAATTCACCGACTGTTCTGAAAATGGGTCCACCGGTTCAATGTCTCCCATGCCATCATCGCTGTAACCAAGGTTTACTTCAACACCTTCTTCTGCGGGCAGGGGCAGGGGAGTCGTGAACCCGAAAAATAAGAAACAAACTAACAGCAGTGCGTGAAACAGCACCGTACCGATGATCCCTTTGATCTCATTTTTATCTCGTTTCATGGCTTTTCGTATTTGTTTTTTATACGAATAATTATTTAATTGGTTGTGTTGCCAGAATTACTTTGTGTTTTGCGTGGTATTTATCATTAATCTGGTTTACCGCATCGATCACATTGACCACATATTGCACCGGTACGGATTTATCGGTTCTCAGTACGATCGTTGCATCAGTCTGTGTGCCAAGTTTTGCTTGTATAGAGGGTATCAGCGCAGCTTCAGCCATGGGTTTGTCTTCAAGAAAATACTGATTCTGATCGTTGATATAAACAGTGGTGGTCTGTTTGGCGATGGTTTTACTGTTGCTGTTTGGTAAAAGTAATTTTATGGCATTAGGGCTTACCAGTGTGGAAGTAAGCATAAAAAATATCAGCAATAGGAATACCAGGTCAGACATGGATGACATGCTGAAATCCGCACTTACTTTGTTTCGCATTTGTATGGCCATGGTCTTGGTTTTTTAGTTTGCCGGTTCGTTTAAAAGATCCATAAATTCCGATGCTCTTAATTCAAGCATATTCACAATTTTCTGAATTCGGGCAACGATGATGTTATAACAGAAATAGGCGATAATACCAACGATCAGCCCTGCAACGGTGGTTACCATAGCTTCATAGATACCTCCTGAAAGAGTCGCTATTTCAATGTTATTTCCCGCCTTTGACATATTATAAAAAGCTCTCACCATTCCGGTGACCGTTCCGAGAAAACCGAGCATGGGCGCACCCCCTGCCGCCATTGCAAGGAGGGTTATCCTTTTTTCCAGCTTCGCGATTTCCTGTTTCCCCACATTTTCTATCGTTACGTTGATATCGCCCATTGGTTTGCCTAGGCGCAGCAATCCTTTATGCAGCATCCGGGCGATCGGAGTATCGGTGTTTTTGGAAAGCGATATGGCAGCATCCAGTTTGCCCTGATGTATAAAATCCCTGATATTATTCATAAAGCCGGGGTCTTCTTTGGCGGCTTTTTGTGTGGCCATAAATCTTTCGATAAAAATATAAATGGCTAATACCGACAGTAAAGCAATAGGAATCATGATCCATCCGCCTTTCATGGTTAATTCCCATAACGAAAGGGTTTCAGATGTGGGAGCAGCAACCTGTGGTATCTGCTGTACTGCGTTAGCAACTGTATCTGTAACAGCACCTGATTGGGTGATTTGCAATATTATACCTAGCATAAATTATTTTTTTTAAACAAGTAAAGGTAGAGGTATTGCCTATGGCGCTTATGGTTTGTCGGGTATATTTTTTAACACACGATTGTTAATATATAAACGAAATAAAAAGGGTTTTATTTTTTGCGGCAGGTGATATACTTGTACCAAAACTCGAATTCATGATTAATGGCCATCATTTCTATTCGTTCGGCTTCCTTAAATATTTCTTTCCCTTTTTTGTAGTCTTTTATTTCTCTGTCCCAAACATTACTTTCTTTGTAAATGAAACTGTGGAAATGTCTTTTAAAAAATATGCTTTCGTAATTTGTAATGTTGTTATTGATCTTGGTTTCTGGTTTATGCTTTGCCAGCCATCCGCGGATTTCCGGATAGTACAGCCAGAACAGGGGCTTGGTTTTTCCTGACTTTTTCATGGCAGGGCAGAGGCCGATGGTTCGGTATTCGGAAAGGTTCAATGTCTTGTTATAAAAAAGATCTTCTTTGATGCGGTATACATTTACAATTGAATTTTCGTATTCTTTTATTGAATCATAAGTCAGCGCATTTTGAAATTCATCATCCCCGTAAGCTGTTATTTCTTTTGTCCGGATCGCATCTAAAAGTACCAGATACAAATGATTTTTATCAAACAAGGGCTTATTAATCAAACTGTCATTTGTTAGTTCACGCCACAATCTTTTACTCCACGTCACTTCTTTTTCTGTGACGGGATAATAAGGGACATAGCCAAAAGCAGGATCAACAGTGGAATATTTTATATTGGCAGTTTGTCGTACTTTGCATTTGTTTCCTGTACTATCCCATGCGGAAGTTGTTTTATAATCGAAAGTATTTTCATAAACACGCTCTGTTCGTTTATTGCCTTTTGCATCCCAGACTTTCCAGTTACCTTTGCGCTGATTGTCAAGGTATTTACCTTCTGCTTTTTTTTGCCCGTTTTCATAATAACTTGTAAAAGGTCCATCGAGCAAGCCATTTTTCGTGAAGTATTCTATATGAGTTTTCCCATCGGAATAGCAGATTACGTGTTTTGTCTGTGCATTTGCCATGGCATTCAACAAAACCAGGAAAACGGTGAAAAGCTGTTTATTCATGGATTTTATTCAAGCCAGGTATGAATGTGGTCGATAATCTTTTGTTGTTCGTCGTCGCTGAATGACCGGATGCGTGTGGCATGGCTGCCGCCCGGACACACGGCCTTGAGCATATTTGTTTTTTCGGTGAATTCTACCGCTGGCGCCGACCAGGGATCATATTCCCCGTATATGAAGATCATTTTCGGGTCATTGTCCCGCAAAAAACGAGCGCAGTGCTGCGAAATGGTACTGTCGAAGGTGACACGGTAGTCTTTGGGTAAAAATATTTTTTCGAGGTAGCCTTTTGCAGTTTTGATGGTCAGGTATTTTTTGAATGGTTCTGTCTCGTATCCATAATACCCAAGTTCACGGGCCGCCTGAACAAAAAAAGCCTGGGAAAAATCTTTGCCGTCGTCGGCGAAATAGTCGGGCGAACATACCCGGATGAGGTAATCGAACAGGTCGGAATCCGAAGCGTTTACAGAGGGTATGGAAGATGGCTCCCAGCCCCATTGCCAGAACGAAAATGAAAATTCCAGCACACAATAGTCATAAATTTCTTTCAGGGGAAGATGGAAGGCATAATTTTTTTTTGTGCAGTGATTCTTGAACATCGGGAAGATTTTGTTTTTCCGTTTCAGTACTTCCATCTGAAAGTCGTGGACTTTTTCACGGTCGGATTCGCTGGCAACTTTGCAGCAGATAAAAGGTTCGTGCCTGCCGTCTTCCACACCGAAGCACAGCGGCCCTACATAACAAACAGAAATATCGACATCATCGGGATACAGCGCGCGGTGTATCAGCGCCGTTTGCCCGCCTTTGCTGATTCCTGTGTTGATCCATTTATTTTTGTAAATAGTTTTAAAAAGTGTTACAACCTTGTGGTGATCCGCAGCAGCATTGGAAGCTGTCAGGTATTTCCAGTCCGCAACAGCAGGCGTGGATTGCCCGAAATAACGGTGTTCGACCAGTATCTGGTTCGTATTGAAAAGCGAGGTGAGCTCTTCGGTGTAACCTTCTCTTTCCGCGTAAGAACCGGCATACCCTTCAGTTACCAGTACTGTGGGCGCATCGTATGAATAATGCGAAACAAAAATTCTTTGAATGAAAGATCCTTCCGAGGTGTCTTTTGGGTTGAGCCATTGTTTTAACTGTACCAGATATTTTTCTTTGAAAGGTTCTTTGTATTTAAGTGGCTTTACATCAACAACTCCCGGCAGGGATTTCAGCTCATTGTTAAGTTTCGTTGGCGCAGTCTGGGCATATGAAACCGATATAGGGCTGATATTGACCGAAGGCCCGATTATGATCGCTGCAAAGACAACAACAAGAATTTGAATATTTTTTAGTTTCATGTTTGAAATAGTATAACAGTAAAATTACAATATGTTTAATTAATAAAAATACTTTAACATCAGGTAAAAACGGCTGAACTCATTTAAGGTCGTCGATACGTTTCAGGTCGAATTTGGGATTTTTCATACTCGATAGGGGTACTTTTTCAACAAGGACGTTACTGGTATCGAGCCCGAACGCACGAACTTCGGAAATGCCCATTTTTTTCAGATAGGTATAAACATCCATAATAAATTGTTCGAAAGGAGGAAAATCAAAATCGTAGTTCTGAATACGGTCGATGATGATGAACTGGAAATCGCCAAGAATATGATGTTTCTGCAAAGAAGGATAGTTTGAGACCATATTGATTTCATTGTGACGGATCAGTTCATCAACCACTTGTTTAAAAAACAAATTGATCCTTGGCTGGACACGGAATCCAAGATTAAAGTCAACCCTGATTAAGGTGTCGGGGATGACCGTGGTAACTTTAAATTCTTTGGTGTTGGGATCGTCCATGATGTTTATATGAACCAGCCAATAGCGGTCAGCTCTTTTAGGTTGCTTGTTGATGATCGAATAGATGATTTTTGTTTCGACCTCGCCGACATGGTCTGCCCTGGTTATATATACAAGGTTGGTCGCATATTTAGTGATGGTAACATCTCTTTTAAGATCTTTCAGTATTTCAGTATAGGGAGCTATTCTTGTAAATTCTATGAACCGGTCTTTTAATGCCCGGCCTTTTCTCCAGATGAACATGATCGTGAACAGACAACCGCCGATCAACAATGTAAACCAGCCGCCGCTTGTAAACTTGTGAAGATTGGCTACCAGAAAACTCCCTTCAATAGTGAGGAAGATCATCATAAACAAAATGACGATAGAAATGTGCAAATTTTGGATTTTATAAAGATAATAGGTCAGCAGGATAGTCGTCATCAGCATGGTAATTGTGATAGACAATCCATAAGCCGCCGTCATATTAGTTGATTCTTTGAAAAATAAGATCACAAAAAGACATGCGATGCACAAGGCCCAATTGACCGAGCTGATATACATCTGTCCTTTGATATTGGTTGGATAACTGATTCTCAGGCGGGGCCACAGGTTGAGCGACATTGCCACGGAAATCAATGTGTAAGCCCCGCTGATCAAGGCCTGGCTGGCAATAATAGCCGCGAATGTAGCAATAATAATGGAAGGGATTATGAACCATCCCATCATTTCAAAAAACGGGTTGGTTTGTGAATTTACCTGATCAAGGTTTAAGATCAGCCAGGCGCCTTGTCCCAGGTAATTTAAAATGAGCATGGATTTTACAAAAAACCAGCTGATGCGGATATTCTTTTTTCCGCAATGGCCTAAGTCAGAATATAAGGCTTCGGCTCCCGTGGTTGCAAGAAAAATGGCTCCAAGAAGCACAAAGCCCGCGGGATGTGCAGTCAGAAACCTGAAGGCATAATAGGGGTTGAACGCTTTGAAAATATAAGGAGCCTGAAAGATATATAACAAACCAACAGTACCGATCATGGCAAACCAGAAAAACATAATCGGCCCGAACGAACTGCCTACCACCTTGGTGCCGAATTTCTGCAGGCTGAAAAGTATCAGAATGATCAACAAGGCTATCGGAAGTACCGGAATATTGGTATTGATCATTAACAAACCTTCTGTGGCGGAAACTACGGTAATGGATGGCGTGATTACACCGTCTGCCAGCTCAGTAGCGCCGCCAATCATTGCAAAGACAAATATCCACGGAGCTTTTTTCCGGATTAATGCAAATAGCGAAAAAATCCCGCCTTCACCTCTGTTGTCGGCCCTGAGAGCAATGATCACATATTTCAGGGTGGTGAGTAAGGTAAGTGTCCAGATAACACAGGAAATGGCGCCTAAAACCAATTCGATATCGATAGTGCCGGCTCCTCCGATAACAGCGCGCATTACATACAGGGGCGAAGTGCCAATGTCGCCGTAAACGATGCCCAGTGTCATGATTACACTGAGGAAAGTCACTTTACTTTTTACCTGTTTGTTATCCATTTTGATAATTGAAGCGACAAATATATAACAACTTAGACCTCAAAAATTAATTAGTAAAAAATATTTTTTTAAACAGTAAAATACCTGTGTGTGTTTGCAATTTCTGTGGATTGCAGTTATTGGATTTTAGCAAGAATATATCGCTCCGCCGCAGTTATCTTTTCGCGCACCGGTAACGCTTTTCAGGCAGTTATTTTCATTCCTCATTCGCAGCACACCGAGGAAGGCAAAGATAAGGGCTTCTTTGTATTCGATGATCTCTTTTTCAGGAAGTACAATTTCGGCGCGGCACCTTTGGCTGATCAGCGTAATCAGGTATTTGTTAAATGCGCCGCCACCTGTTACCAGTACTTTTTTTGCTGTAGTTTTGCTAATTTGGATGGCAATCTGTTCCGCAATATGCTCTGTGCAAGTCCGTAAAAGATCATTCAACGCAACCTTTGTATGCGATTCCAGAACAGGGATAAATACTTTTTCAAGCCATTCCCTGCCCAGGGATTTCGGCGGTTTTATTTTATAAAACTCCAGTTTGTTCAGTTGATCAAGCAAGGTTTTTGATATCTTGCCTTCCGATGCCATTTTGCCGCCGGCATCAAATGCTTTTCCGGCTTTACCGGCAAGGTAATTCAATACCATATTTGCCGGGCTGACATCAAAAGCGATCCTTTTTGAATTTTTACAAAAAGACAAATTTGAGATTCCTCCTATATTCAGGCAAATATCATAATCTGAAAAAAGCAATTCATCGCCGATCGGGACAAGAGGAGCGCCCTGGCCCTGCAAAGCCACGTCGGATGCCCTGAAATCGCAAAGCGTGGCCAGTCCGGTTTCAGCGGCCATGGAAGCCCCGCTGCCGATCTGTACCGTTAGTTGTTTTTCAGGCTGGTGAAATATGGTATGGCCATGGCTGCATATGAAATCCGGCTTAAATTTGTTTTCCGTAATGAACTTTTTTACCAGCCTGCCGCAATACCTGCCGTATTCGTTATGCAGAAAAGAAAATTCCAGTGCAGATAAAAAAGCCGCCTGCGATAATTTTGACCTCCACGATTCAGGATATTTATATGTGGTGGCTTTAATAATATGGTATGACCATTTTTTATTTGAATAAACAAAACGGCAAAATGCCACATCAAGGCCATCAAGCGATGTTCCCGACATGGCCCCGATAATATGGTATGTTTTAGGCATCGTCAATGATATTATAAAACTGCAAGAACGTGTTCCATTTGCGTGCCGCGCGAACCCTTGACCAGTATCAGGGCATTGTGCACCGGACGGGCTTTAAGATGATCGCGGAGTTGTTGGGAAGTTTTAAATGTAAGGAAATCACCGCGTGTATTTGCTGAAGAAAAATTTGAACCGACCAGGTATACATTATTATAATTGGAGTTGATCAGGAATTCAATTATTTTTCCATGCTCTGCTTCTTTGTAAGCGCCCAGTTCCAGCATATCGCCCAGCATTACCACCTTGTTGACCGACTGCATCAGGTTAAAATTCTCCAGTGCCGCCATCATGCTGGTGGGGTTTGCATTATAAGCATCGAGTATTATCGTATTATCTGCTTTATTGATGAATTCCGAACGGGAATTTGTCGGGAAATACTCTTCGATAGCATGTTTGATCTTTTCAGGTTCCACTTTAAAATAATCCCCGACAGCAATAGCGCCTAATATATTTTCAAAGTTGTATTTTCCGATAAGCTTCGACTGGATGATGGTTTTTTTGTTTTCCCAGTAGATTTTAACATAAGGGTTTGCAACAATAAATGTAGTGTGTATGTCCGCATTTTGATTGGTGCCGTAAGTATATTGCCTGATATTCAGGGCGTGGCCCTTGAGCGTACTGTTATTATTGTTGATAAACAGCAACCCCTTGCGTTTTTCGACATCTCTGTAGAGTTCGGTCTTTGCAGTGATCACATTTTCATAATTCCCGAAACCTTCGAGGTGGGCCTTGCCGATATTGGTAATAAGGCCATAATCGGGCTGTGAGATCTTGCAAAGCTGTTGTATTTCCCCCATGTGATTGGCCCCCATTTCAATAACGGCTATTTCGTGCTGAGGAGTAATCTGCAACACAGAGAGGGGAACACCGATATGATTGTTCAAATTGCCCTCAGTGGAAAATGTGCGGTATTTTTCAGAAAGTACCGCTTGAATTAATTCTTTGGTGGTGGTTTTGCCGTTACTTCCGGTAATTCCAATAACCGGTATCTGTAATTTTGACCTGTGATGCGCTGCCAGTTTTTGCAGACAATCCAGAACATCGTCAACCAAAATGGTGCTTTCGCCTGAGCAGTATTCTTTATCATCAATAATAGAATAAGCTACGCCATTTTTGATTGCCTGTTGAGCAAATTTGTTACCGTTATAGCTTTGACCTTTCAGCGCAAAAAACAGCGAATCCGGAATGAGCTTCCGGGTATCGGTAGAAATTTGCGGATGCTGAAGGAAAATTTCATATAATTCTTCGATTTTCATAATATTAAAAAATAAAAAAACCCCGTTTGCAAAATAAACGGGGTTTTTTGGAATTAAAGAACATTTTTTCTAATAGTTACCAACAGGGCTACCAACACGTGTCATGGCACAACGGAAGCCTATAGCGTCGGTAGACATGTCCTCGTCCAGGAACCTTCTGTTGCCGGGACTTATCCAGTATTGCCTGTCTCTCCAGGAACCTCCTTTGTAAACGCGTGCCTTGTCATTGATCATGGAGTTGGTACCGTAATCATACATAATAGGGGTTTCAATGTCTTCTGCTACCCAGTCACCGCCGACCAGCATGCTTGAGGTAACATCGCCGTCAAGATAATTTCTGTTATCTGCCTGACGGTAATTTCTTCTGTCCTTGCTTTCTTCAACGGTAACATCGCGCATCTGGATACGGCCAAGGCTGTCTTTATCTTCAAGTACACCATCGGCATCTTTTACCTGAGTCTGGAAGACATTGCCTCTGAATGATCTGAAATCAGCATAGTCTTCAAATGATAAAGGCCTGTAAACATCCATAACCCATTCAGACACGTTGCCTGCCATACAATACAAGCCATAATCATTAGGCCAGTATGAATATACGGGAGCAGTAATGTCAGCGGCATCGTTCAGGTTGCCGGCAACACCCATATTATCACCACGTCCGCGTTTGAAATTGGCAACAAAATCGCCGAGGTTGTTGGACCGATCATTACGGGATATGTGTCCGTTCCAGGGATATATTCTGCGTTCGAGTACACGTTCATAAATGGTGTTTCCGATAAGTCCCAGTGCTGCAAATTCCCATTCTGCTTCGGTCGGAAGGCGATATTTCGGCAGCAGGATACCGTCTTCCATACGGACTTTACGTGTGCCGGAACCATTGGGGTCCATATCATAAAGGTCGTTTTTAACCATTCCTTCATATTGTCCCGCAAGGTATGCGTCCGTATTGAAGTTTTCTTCATTCTGCTGGTTGGGGTCCATTTTTAAAATTCCTTCACGCATCAGGATGTATTCATTAACGCGGTCGGTTCTCCAGTTGCAGTAATCAGCAGCCTGAACCCAGCTTACACCTACTACCGGATAGTCACGATAAGCAGGATGGCGTAAATAATAATCCACGTAAGGTTCGTTGTAAGCCAGACGATCGCGCCATACCAGTGTATCGGGGAGGCGTTTCTGCCAAACTTCGGGATAATCTACGCTGAAAACCCTTCTTGTCCAATACAAAAATTCACAATAGTCAAGGTTACGAACTTCGGTCTGGTCCATGTAGAAAGAGGATACCGTGATCCTTCTTGGAAAATTATCCCAGTCGTAAAGTACATCTTGCTCTGTGCGGCCCATCATAAAAGTACCGCCTTCTATCAATACCAAGCCCGGTCCTGTTTCCTGTTCTTCGTAAGGAACCACTTCAAATCCGCCATTTTTCGGGTTGTTGTATTCCCAGGCTGTGGTATTGGAAACATCTTTTTTGCAAGATGTCAGAAAGAATGTGGCAGTAAGCGCTACTGCCATAAAAATGATTAGTCTTTTGATATACATTGTTTGTCTGTTTTTTGTTTCTATATATAACTAAAAAGAGGGGCAATTTATTGCTCTTACTCTTTTTGACGGTGGCTTGCAGTTGAACTGAAGAGCGAAAGATACTTCATGAGCTCCTCCGGTAGCATTGGTGAGCTTTGATATGGTAAGGTCATAGCTGTACCCGACTTTAAACATACTAGCCTGAAGGCCGACCATGAAAATTATCGCATCAGAATTTTTAAAGTTTTGTCTGAACCAAAGGCCTCCAACAAAAGGATATCTGTTGAAATATAAACCATAATTTATTTGTTGGAAATTTTGCTGCTGCATGAACAGGATGTTGGGAGACAGGGTAGGTGTGTGGTCGTTGCTTCTGCGGCGTACTTTTTTTACAAGATTGATAATTCCACCGGCGTGGACCGTAAATTTTATTGGCATTCTGCTTTTGCTGATGAAGCCTTCATCCGGTTGTGTCAGGTGGTGGGCAGCAAAACCTACAAAATAGTTTTCTCCATACCCAAGAAGACCGGCTGCAAAATCTGCGTTTCTTTTAGTCAGGCGTGAAGGAGGCAATTCGTTCGTGTTGAAAACAAAACCATGCCTTTTATCGATCATGTCGGGGAAAGTAAGTTTTTGCCAGTCGAGGCTTTTCTGAAAGTAGCTTGCTTGTAAGGCCAGTTTCATAGAAAAAGATTTGTTGACTTCCAGACGGAATGAATACATAAACGATACATTTGTCGTGTTGAGAATACCTTGTCCGGCTCTGTCGGTATTCAGAAGAACTCCAATACCACCCGATAATTTTTCGATATGCTGGTCGTAGGATGCATTGTAAGTAACATATGTTCCCGATATGGAAGGCCACTGGTCACGGAAATTCAGGATGATCCTCGGGCATAGCGCCGTTCCGGCAAATGCCGGGTTCAGGTATAAGGGGTTGGCATAGTATTGAGAAAAATGAGGATCCTGTGCAAAACTAACACTTCCCAACGTTATTAAGACACATAAGATACTGGTGTAAATCTTTTTCATATCAAATATTTTTAGTTCTGAACCTAATAACGAAACTTTTAGTGTTTGTATTGGCGGAAAAGTAATAAAAATTTATAAAAACCTGCATGACAATAAAAATAGCTTTGTTTCGTTATTGTGGATAATATTTTAACAAGCAAAAATAATATATTTTTTATTACGCAACCTTTATTAAAACCTTTTTTTTAACTTTTTTACTCATATTCACAGTTAAGGTTACAAAAATGATTATTTTTTTTGTTGAAAATGTGGTTTAAAAAATATTAGATAATTTTACACGTCTCAAAAAAAGAATGATGTTAAAGAAAATCCCACTATTTATTATTTTTATATTCTCATTATCAGTACTTTACGGGCAGCAAAAGGAAGCTCAGCCCAAAAATCAATTCATAATACGCTGGAATACACCTGAGAAGATGTATATCAGCGAACTTACTAAAAAAGAATTTTTGCGTTTTGAGGGCGCTGTGTATTCGGATACTTCCGATATTCCTTATTATTTTACATTGCTTGATGTCGTCAAATCATCAACAGTTCCTGAGGTGAAAATAAAAAATCCTGTATTTGAAGAATTACCTGCTGCTGATTTTGAAATTATTGCGAAACAGAATACCTTAATAGCTGAAAATATAAACATTTTTACCAAGGTATCTTATCAGAACAAAAAACCTTTGCTGATGATGAGCTTAGTTCCTCTGCGTAAAAATAATATCACCGGTAAGGTTGAACGCCTGGTTTCATTCAGCCTTGAATATTCATACAACAAATCAAAAATTCTCCCCGGTCCTGATAAAGCGCACCTATATGCTTCACATTCGGTTCTTCAGTCAGGAGATTGGTATCGTGTGGACGTATACAGGAGCGGCATACATATTATTACATATAGTAATCTGGTTGCGTTGGGCATGAATGTCTCCGGAATAAACCCGAAAAATATACGGGTTTATGGCAATGGAGGTGCGATGTTGCCCGAAGATAATTCGACATTCAGGTATGACGACCTGAAACAGAATGCCATTTATGTCAGCGGTGAAAATGATAATAGTTTTGATCAGAATGATTACATTATTTTTTATGCCAAAGGCCCCGAAAAATGGAATCTGGATACAACTAAAGGTGTTTTTAATCATGAAATAAATAAGTACTCTAAAAGTTCGGGGTATTTTATTACTGCCAGCATGGGCGCCGGTAAAAGAATCAGCACGGTGGCATCATCGCCTTTACCTGCCGACTATACGGCCACAACATTTACCAATTATCTTTTTCACGAAAACGATTCTTTGAACCTGATCAAATCGGGCAGGGAATTTTATGGGGAAGTTTTTGATGTTACGACAACCCGTACCTTTCCTTTTAATTTTTCCAATATAGTAAGTAGTACGCCGATGTATTTAAAAACCGGATTATTGGCTCGGTCGGTCATTTATTCTACCTCATACAGAGTATATGCAAATAATTCCAGTATTGGCAATATAGGTATTTCGGCTGTTTCATCCGATTACACATCTTCTTATGCGCGAATTTCACACAGCGAAATAAATTTTGCGGCCGCCAGTCCGTTAAACATCCGGATTGATTATAATAAAGGTTCTAATTCATCCGCTATCGGGTGGCTTGATTATATTGAAGTAAACGCCGACTGTCATCTCTCTTTTGTTTCCGGCCAACTGGCTTTTCGCGATAAGAATTCTATCGGCCACATTTCTGAATTTATTATAGGTAACGCAACAAGCGGCATTACTGTATGGGATGTTACCGATCCTACAGAAGTAAAAAAAGTGGATGTTACGCTTAATTCTGGTAATCTTACCTTTAAAATGAATACGGATTCTCTGAGAGAATTTGTTGCTTTTGACGGTGCGATGTTTTATCCTGTTTCTTGCCAGGGAAAAGTACAAAATCAGGATCTGCACGGGCTGGGACAGTATGATATGATCATCGTTACGCATCCTGATTTTGCCGGAGAAGCCTCACGTATAGCCGATATGCACCGCAACAATGATAATATGACCGTGCTGATAATGACGCCACAACCTATTTATAACGAGTTTTCTTCAGGCAACCAGGATGTTACCGCCATCAAAGACTTTGTTAAAATGTTTTATGACAGGGCCGGGTCTGATGTCAGCATGCAGCCCAAATACCTGTTGCTCTTTGGCGATGCCTCTTATGATTGCCTGAACCGTCTGGAATCCAACACAAACATGATCCCGACATACGAAACCAGAAACTCACTTGAACCTTCAGGTTCATTTCTGACGGATGATTATTTTGGGTTCCTTGATGATTCCGATGCCGGAGCTTATAATAATCTGCTTGATATCGCCGTGGGCAGAATTCCTGCGCAGAATATTGATGAAGCAAGGGCCGTTACCGATAAAATATTAAATTATTGTGCAAAATATGACCTGAACACAGGCAGTACCTCTTGTTCGGGATTTTCTGATGCTATTTCCAATTTTGCCGACTGGCGGAATATTCTTTGTTTTGTTGCGGATGATGCTGATGTTGCCGGTGAGGATTTTTTGGGACAATCTGAAAGTATTGCCAATTATGTAGACACAACTTACAATAATTATAATCTCGATAAAATATTCATGGATGCTTATACTCAGATTTCTACTCCGGGGGGCCAGCGTTATCCTGATGTCACCGACGCCATTAACAAACGTGTGGCTAAAGGCGCTCTTATTGTAAACTATATCGGCCATGGCGGAGAAGTAGGCTGGGCGCATGAGGCTATTTTGGGCATATCGGATATTAATTCTTGGGACAATAAAAACAATACGCCCTTATTTGTAACTGCGACCTGTGAATTCAGCCGTTTTGACGATCCCGGCCGTACCTCGGCGGGAGAATTGGTCTTGTTAAACCCGGGCGGTGGAGGTGTGGCCTTATTTACAACAACACGCCTTGCTTATGCCGGATCCAACTACTCGCTGAACTATGCTTTTTACAGGGAAGTGTTTAAAAAAACGGCAGGAAAATATCCCTTACTCGGCGATGTGGTAAAAGCAGCAAAAAACACGATGGGTTGTGCCAGCGCTATCAGTAATTTTGTGCTATTGGGCGATCCTGCACTCAGGCTGGCTTATCCCGAATTCAATGTGATCACCACTTCCATAAATTATCATCCTTTAGCGGGAGAACAAGACACTATCAATGCACTGGAAAAAATTACCATTCAGGGTTACATAGCAGATAATGCAAATGTTAAGCTGGAAAATTATCAGGGCGTTATCATGCCTGTTGTGTTTGATAAGGTTGCCCAGGTTATATCAAACGGAAACGACGAGGGAAACCCGGAGGCATTCAACCTACAGAAAAGTGTTATTTATAAAGGCAAAGCAAAGGTGGTCAATGGTGATTTCAAATTTACTTTTGTTGTCCCTAAGGATATAGCCTATCATTATGGTAACGGCAGAATAAGTTATTATTCTCAGAACGGTGCCACCGATGCAAATGGCTACTATGAAGATTTTATTATCGGTGGGACAAACAACAATGAAATAACAGACAAGAACGGCCCTGAACTGAAAATTTACATGAATGACACCCGCTTTGTTTCGGGTGGTATAACTGACAAAAATCCGGTATTGCTAATGTATCTTAGTGATTCTGCAGGGGTAAACACGATCGGAAACGGGATAGGACATGATATTTCAGCCGTTCTGGATGAAAATACCGATAAAACATTCGTGCTGAATGATTATTATGAGTCGGATCTTGACACATACCAAAGTGGTGTTGTCAGATATCCGTTTTCTGATCTTGAAAACGGGGCGCACAAACTCAAACTGAAGGCATGGGATGTTTATAACAATTCTGCTGAGTCGGAAATTGATTTTGTGGTGGCAGAATCTGCCGAGCTGGCGTTGAATCATGTTTTAAATTATCCCAACCCGTTTACCACCTATACGGAGTTCTGGTTTGAACACAATCAACCCTGCTGCGGCCTCGATGTGCAGATTCAGATATTTACCATTACAGGCAAATTGGTAAAAACCATTCAGACGACGGTAGAAACCAACGGATTCAGAGCCGATCCCATTCCGTGGGATGGCAGGGATGATTTTGGCGATGTCATCGGCAAAGGAGTGTATGTCTACATGTTAAAAGTAAAAAACAGCTCAGGACAATTTTCTCAGAAAACGGAGAAACTGGTCTTATTGAAGTGATAATTTCATTTTATTGAAAAATAAATGATAAAACTTTTTACTGGCACGCCTCGCCATAAAAATATTTTAAAATTTGCCTTGGTTTTTCTTCTCTGTTGCCCGCTTTTGTTAATAAATATAAGAGATGATATAGACTGGGGTGATGATAATGCCCACTATTTGCTTCAGGCAAAATACATCGTCAACGATATTCCGCAATCCCAGACACAATATGTATACAATATAAATTGCCAGCAACTGGGGCCTCCTGCCTATCCTATGGGATTCCCGTTATTATTATCGGTAGTTTATTATTTTGAAGGGATGAATTTCCTCAGTTTCAGCTTGTATCTGACAGCTTTTTTAATTATACTTGCATTACTGATGCTGTGGCTGTATAAAGATAATCACCGTTTTTTGACTTCTGTTTTTCTAATTTTAATTGTCGTCTATAATCCATGGACAATTGCTTTTAAATCTGAAATAATGTCTGAGATCCCGTTCATGGTAGTTTTAATTCTCACTATTCTTATTTATAAGAAATCCGAAAATATTTTTTCATTAATAATAGTGGGATTGTTGACCGGCTATCTTATTTCAATAAGAACAATAGGTGCAGCGCTTCCGTTAGCATTCCTCATTGATGTTACCTCAAACGGTATTGGCTCATTCAGGAAAAAAGAAAGTACAGCACGAAAGATCATATTAAAGCAATTTATAAAAATAGTTATCATTTTTTTCTTTAGTTTCGGATTATATTTTTTGTTGAATAATCTGATATTTGATATTCCTGATGATTCGGCGAAAGGATATTACCGTTTGTTTAGCTTCGACGGGTTAGGTGCAATTATTTTGCAAAATCTGGCTGTTTATACCGAAGTTTTAAAAGCATTCTTCAGCCCTCAAAACGGTAAATGGCTTTTTTTACCACTGATCACCCAATCCCTTGTTTTCACATTTATTCTTTTGGGTTTTTTTAGTAAAATAATCAAAAAACCTGATTTTACGGATTTCTTTGTAATATTATATATGTTGGTGTTGCTTGTCTACCCATACACTCAATCAGGATTTCGCTTTTTGTTTCCGATACTTCCTTTCCTGTTAAGTTATGCTGTATTGGGGCTTAAAACCATCCGGATAGATATAGAAATAAGGACTTCTGTAAAAATAATTTTGCTCGGTTTTTTATTGTTGATCCAATATATTTATGGTTTTAATGAAATAAAAAAACAGCAGTTCATCAGCGTGGAAGGCCCATGTAATGCCGAATCGAAAGAAGCGTTTGATTTTATTATAAAACAGACTCCTGAAGACGCTGTTTTTGCTTTTAATAAGCCGAGAGCTTTGGCTTTGTTTACAGGCCGTAAGTGTATCTCAAACAACCTGGTACAGCCGGAAAAGGATAATATTGAAGGTACATTTTTTAAAGCAGGTGTCTGGTATTATTTGCTTTACACCCGTAAAAAGAACGAACCTGATAATCCGTTGCTGGACGAGATGGTAAACAAACCTCTTGAAAATTATATTGAAAATAATAGAGATATGGTTTCTTTGATCTGGGCTAATAAAAGATTTAAATTGTATAAAAGAACCAAATTCCGATAAGTTTTTAAGGATGTGATCTTCCCTTGACCAAAATTATTTCTACGTGTTAAAGAATTTTTTCAATGGTCCTTAAGTTAATAATAGCAAGAATTTTTCGCCAATACCCTACTTTTTAGTATTTTTGCACATATTATTTTTTGTCCTTGAAAAAATCCCTGATCATATTTTTGCTTTTCATTTTTTCTTTTTCCGTTTTTGCACAAAACCCGGCAAAAGACAATTATGCTGCTAATTCTATGCTGGCAAGCGGAAAATGGTATAAAATCGCTACGGTTCAGCATGGTGTGTACCGGCTGGCCTATTCTGATCTGATCCAGCTTGGGGTTACTGAGCCTATCAGTTCTTCAGAATTCAGGCTTTTTGGCAATGGTGGTGATATGTTGCCTGAAAGTAATTCTGCTTTCAGATTTGATGACCTGATGGAAAACCCTGTTTTGGTACAAGATGGTGGTGACGGGTATATAAATAATGGCGACTATATACTTTTTTATGGCCAAAGTACTGACAGATGGAACTTTAAGTCCCTGACCAAGACTTTTGAGCACCAGTTGAATTATTATTCGGATACGGTATATTATTTTATCACACTCGACCATGGGGCGGGTAAAAGGATCCAGGCATTTCCTCAGATCACCCTGTCTCCCGATACCATTGTGGACAAATTTAACGAGCATCTTTTTCATGAACTTGATTCCATAAATTTATTAAAATCAGGAAAACAATGGTATGGCGAAGTATTTAACGATGTTTTGGAAAAGGATTTCATGTTTCTATTACCTGATATTTCACATGCTGATTCCGTTCATGCCCGGATTCATGTCGCCGTCAGGTCTATACTGAAAAGTGTTGTAAATTCAGGCATCGGCGGAAGTATGATTCCTTCGGATTCTATAAACCCGATCGATGGTAATGTTAATTCGGATTATGCAAAAAGCACTATGTTAAATCTAAGTATATTACCTCAATCAGATACGGTTATTTTAAAATTATCATACAGCAAGCCGGAAGCATCTTCCGTTGCATGGCTGAACTTCATTGAATTGTCCAGTGTCAGAGATTTGATATACCGGGGCAGCCAAATACATTTCAGAAACATTCAAACTATCGGGAAAGCGGTTAGTCGTTTTGATATTTCCAACATGGCCTCGTCTGTCAGCGTATGGAATATTTCAGCTTTTGATTCCATCAGCGAAATGCCGCTGGATATCAATGGTACTAATGTTTCGCTGAAAGCATATACTGATGTATTGCAAGAGTTTGTCGCCTTTGATGATAATAATCTGATGCAACCGATATTGTTAGGCAGTATACCAAACCAGAACCTGCATGGCAGTGAGCAGGCAGAACTGATAGTTGTTACTCATCCGGATTTTATTGATCAGGCCAATACGATAGCAGATTTTCACAGGAGTACCGATGGCATGTCAGTGGTGGTGGCGACTACAAAACAGATCTATAATGAGTTTTCTTCCGGGAAACAAGACCCGGTCGCTATCCGCGATTTTATCCGTATGTTTTATGAAAGGGGAGGAGCCGATTCGGTTCACCGGATAAAATATGTGCTACTTTTTGGCGATGGGTCTTATGATATGAAAAACCGCCTTAACGGGAATACCAATTTTGTCCCTACATGGCAAACGTCGAATTCTCTTGTTCCAACTTCTTCCTATGTTTCTGATGATTTCTATGCAATGCTTGATTCTCTGGAAGGCGAAAATCTGACAGGGAATCTTGATATTGGTGTAGGACGTTTTCCTGTATGCAATACAGCAGATGCTACAGTTATTGTTGATAAATGTATACGTTATGGACAGAAGCAAGATCTTTTACCGGATTCATATGAAACCGGCCAGGTGTCCAATTATGACACATGGCGTAACTCTTTGGTATTCATAGCAGATGATGAAGACGGCAACCTTCACCTGAAACAAGCTGAAAGGCTTGTTACTTTAGTTGATTCATTGACAAGGACCCTTAATATAAATAAAATTTATCTGGATGCCTATAAACAGATTAATACTCCCTTTGGCACCAAATACCCTGATGTCAATAAAGCGATAACCAATCAGGTTCAGAAAGGGACCTTAATGGTAAATTACACAGGACACGGCGGCGAAGCCGGGCTTGCGGGAGAGGGAGTTATTACCATGGCTGAGATTGAGCAATTCGATAATTTTTATAATTTGCCAATATTTATCACTGCCACCTGCGAATTCAGCAGGTACGACAATCCTGCTTTTGTTTCAGCCGGTGAAAAGTTATTACTAAACAATAAAGGAGGCAGTATCGCATTATTTTCCACCACCCGTGTGGCCTATGCCCATTCCAATGAAATAGTTAACCGCAATTTATTAAAAACAGCGTTTACTCCCGTTCCGGGCGAAAGGATACGGTTTGGCGATATGATAAAAAAAGCCAAAAACTTGTGTTCCTCCGGTGTGTATATGCAAAACTTTACCCTGCTCGGTGACCCTGCACTTACTTTTGCTATTCCGGAATATAAGGTGGTTACCGACTTCTGCGGCGTTGATTCCTCGGCCTCAGTCGATGATACGATATATAACAACAGTATTGTTACCGTCAGAGGACATATTGTTGATGCCGATTCTGTGCTTGTGGACGATTTTAACGGAAAACTGTATCCTGTTGTTTATGATAAGCCTTTGCTGTGCCAGACATTGGTCAATGATCCGGGGGTGAGTCAATTTAAAACTTTCTATATTCAGAAAAATGAATTGTTTCGTGGAAATGTAACGGTCAGCAGCGGAATGTTCGAATTTTCATTTTTTGTGCCAAAAGACATCAGTTTTACTGACGGCTTTGGAAAGATCAGCTACTATGCAAAAAACCTGTTGTTTGATGCTACCGGAGCGCTTGACAGTTTGCCCTTACTTAATAATGGCATGAATGAAAGCCCTGATATCACCGGGCCTGAGATAGCAGGATACATGGAAGACCCTGTTTTTACCGAAGGGGGCAATACATCATCGGAGCCATTGATGTTCCTGCATCTGCATGATACCAGCGGCATCAATTGTTATGACCTGGGGATCGGGCATGAAATTACGGCTGTGCTGGATGATGATTTTAACAATCCTTTTTTCCTGAATTGTTATTTTATTCAGGATGATGATAAATACAGTTCCGGAAGTATTTCATACAGGTTTGGTAAATTGAGTTATGGATTGCATAGACTTACCATTAAAGCCTTTGATCTGCTGAATAATTCTTCTGAAAAAGAAATTACTTTTAATGTGAAGGTGCCTTCGGATGTAAGTTTCGGAAGAGTATTCAATTATCCGGATCCCTTTTCGGATTATACAAATTTTTACATTGAACACAATATGAGCCTAGGCGATATGCAGTTGGAAATTTCCGTTTTTGATATCACAGGCCGTATGTCTGCCCAACTTTATTATGATATTCCTGCCGGTTATTATCAGCCCATAGAACTTCGGTGGAATGCCTGCAACAGCCGTGGAGAGCGTTTGTCGAAAGGCTTGTATTCTTACACGATAACCATCACTGATAAAGAAGGAAAACAACGGAGGTGTTCGGAAAAAATGATCATAATAAAATAAAAATTATAGTAATTATTGATATTGCTAAAGACAAAAAAGTCGTGAACACAATATAATTTTAAATAATTCGTTATTTTTGCACTCACAAAAAATTCTATATAGGTAATGAAAAGAAACCTCTTAATCTTTGTATCGTTCATTTTGCTTGGAACTATGGTATTTGCTCAAGGTAGCCAGACAAATGATCTGTTAGGGAGCAAATTAAATACGATTACTACGGCTGTTCCTTTTTTACTGATCGCTCCTGATGCACGCGGAGGCGGGCTGGGTGATGCCGGTGCGGCTTCTTTACCCGATGCCAATTCTATGCATTGGAACCCGGCCAAATATGGGTTCATTGACAAGGACTTCGGTTTTGCAGTATCATACAGCCCCTGGCTTCATAAGCTGGTCAATGATATCAATCTGGCTTATCTGGGTGGATACAAACGTATCAACAAGCGGCAGGTACTTTCTATGTCGCTGCGGTATTTTTCTTTAGGCAACATTACGTTTACCAATGAAACCGGACAAAATATTGGCCAGTACAAACCCAATGAATTTTCGCTGGATGCCTCTTACTGTTTTAAATTTACCAATGAGGTTTCGGGAGCTATCGCTTTGCGGTATATTTATTCCAATCTTACCGGCGGAATTTATGTCGCAGGCGCCCAGTCAAAAGCAGGACAGGCAGTTGCTGCTGATGTAAGCGTGTATTACGAAAAACCGATTGAAATAAAAGGGATGCAGACAAAATTTGCACTCGGGGCCAATATTTCAAATATCGGTAATAAAATATCTTATACGGAAAACCTTGACCGCGACTTTATTCCGACTAATTTACGGCTTGGCTTTTCTTATGATATGAATTTTGACAAAAACAATTCGCTGGCTCTGCTGCTTGATTTCAACAAACTGCTTGTACCAACCCCACCAATATACCAGCTTGATTCTACGGGAAAATATGTTTATGATGTTGACGGGAACAAAATTATTGAAGACGGAAAAGATCCTAATGTTGGTGTCGTGCGCGGCATGATACAATCATTTTATGATGCTCCGGGCGGATTTGGCGAAGAAATGAAAGAAATAAATATTGCTGTAGGGCTTGAGTATTGGTATGCCAGGCAATTCTCAATCCGTGCAGGATATTTTAACGAAGCATCCACCAAAGGAAACCGTAAATATGTTACCCTCGGCGCAGGCCTGCGTTACAGCGTTTTCGGCCTCGACTTTGCCTACCTGATCCCTGTTACACAACGTAACCCGCTTGAAAACACCCTGCGTTTCAGCCTGCTTTTCAACTTCGATAAAGTAAAAGGAAAGAAAGAAAAGGAAGGCGAAGAAATAAAAAAGAATGAGTAGGATAGGGTTTGGATTCGATACTCACAAACTCCGGCCTGATGCCAGCCTGTTTCTGGGCGGCGTAAACATTCCTTCTGAAAAAGGCGCTGTCGGACATTCAGATGCCGATGTGCTGATTCATGCCATCTGCGATGCGCTGTTAGGTGCTGCCAACCTTGGCGATATCGGTACACATTTTCCCGACACCGACCAGCAATATAAGGGTATTGACAGCAAAATACTGCTGAAACAAGTTGCCGCCCTGCTGAACGAAAAAGGTTTTCATATTGTCAATATCGACACTACTATATGCCTTGAGCGTCCCAAACTGGCACCATATATTCCTCAGATACAGCAAAAATTGTCCGAAGTTCTCGGTATTCCTGCCTACGATATTTCTGTTAAAGCCAAAACATCTGAAAAGTTAGGTTTTATCGGCAGGGAAGAAGGTATTTCTGCCTATGCGGTAGCTCTTATTGAATAGTGCAAAAAATTCCTGAAGTATTTTTTATTGGCCGGTTTTTCAGGCATTTGCAATTCATTTTTGGTTGTATTTTACGTGTTAACGAAAACATTTGGTATAAGGGCAATAAGTCGCAGTTTAAGAAAAACGGGGCTTTTCGGAGTGGACTCCATGTTAATATAGTTGTATCCTAAAAAATCATTAAAGATCAATCTTCTGTATTAAATTGTTTTTAAATTTGTTGAAAATCTAATAACTCCTGTATAACATGAAAAAAATCTACTTAACCTTTGCATTTTTATTTCTGGGTTTAGCATTAATTGCTGATCCCGTATCCATTGAATCGGCTCAAAAAATTGCCCTGAACTATTTTAAGCACTTTGTTTCCGGCAAGGCGGATTACAACATTTCGAATGTGATTACTAAACAAAACAACGGAACAAATACCTTTTATGTTTTTAATTTTTCAGCCGGTGGATATATTATAGTTTCCGCTGACGATGCCGCCCTTCCTGTACTGGGTTATTCGGAAGACGGTACATACATCGAAAACAACCTTCCTGTTCAGATGGTCGAATGGCTTGCTGATTATGATGCAGAGATAAAATATATTATCGATCAGGATTTGAGTAATAAACAAACGGTAAAAGAATGGAGTAAAATAATTAACAATGAATTACCTTCTTTGAAACTTGTTGTTGCTCCATTATGTGCAACTACCTGGAACCAGGACTGCTATTATAATCAGCTATGTCCCAGCGCAACAGGTGGCCCCTGTAGTAAGGTATATGCGGGATGCGTAGCTACCGCCATGGCGCAGATCATGAAAAAATGGAACTGGCCAGTAACAGGTACAGCTTCACATTCTTATACTCATGCTACTTATGGAACATTATCTGCAAATTTTGGAACGACGAACTATGATTGGACAAATATGCCGAATAACCTGGTGTCAGGAAGCACAACTGTTCAGAAAACTGCCGTCGCCACTCTTATATATCATTGCGGGGTTTCGGTTGACATGGATTATGACCCAAGCGGCTCCGGAGCTTATAGTCAGATAGTGCCCAATGCGTTAATGAATTATTTTGGATATAAGAATACCGTACAGGATGTATATCTTGCCAATTATACGACTACAGCCTGGAGGAATTTATTGATAACCGAACTTGATGCCGGCAGGCCCATACAATATTCGGGCAGTACCGGCAGCATGGGACATGCTTTTGTCTGCGATGGCTACAATGCAAGCAACCAGTTCCATTTCAACTGGGGTTGGTCGGGATATGATAACGGATATTTTGCAATTGGTGCGTTAAACCCGACAGGATATCAGTTCAATCAAAGTAACATGGCTATCATCGGGATAGAGCCCGCGAACTCCCCATCCGCATGGGTACTGCAGAATACAGGCTTTACCACGCAGTCCAGGGGTATAGACCAGATTTTTATCGTTGACCCGAATGTGGTTTGGGCCAAAGCCTATGATGGTAGCGGTAACGCAGTGGTTGTGAGGGAATTTACGAAAACCACCAACGGTGGAACGACCTGGACGCCGGGAACCATCACTTTTACCGGATCAACCAGCTATGGCGTTTCCAATATTCATGCATTCAGTTCAACAACTGCTTATGCCTGTATGTATCCCACGTCAGGAACAGGCGGCAAGATCGTGAAGACCACCAATGGTGGGACTTCATGGGCTGTTCTGTCTGACGCGGATGCCGCTTTTCCAGGCAGTTGGGCGAATTTTGTCCACTTCTTCAACACGAATGATGGTATTGCCATGGGTGACCCGACCAGTTCGGGCGGCGACTTTTATATTATTACAACAGCCGATGGAGGTACAACATGGTCTGTGGTTGGCGCCGGCAATATTCCCAATGCGCTTGCCGGGGAAGCTGGTGTTGTAAATCAATTTGATGCAGTCGGCAATACCATCTGGTTTGGTACGACCTATGGAAGGATGTTCAAATCTGCAGATAAGGGCCTGACATGGTCAGTTGCCAATGTGTCTCAGGCGGCTAACTACCAGGTTACTCCGGTCTTTAAGGACGCCACGAATGGTATTGCCGTCCTGACCAATTATTCTACCGGGGATCATATTGGAACTTATAAAACAACATCCGGCGGTACATCCTGGACGGTGATAAACCCCACGGGATTTTATGTAAAAAATCCGAATCTTGATTATGTTCCAGGTACTGCCAATATGTATGTTGATGTTACGCCCGGATCCGGCAACGGGTCTTCTTACAGTCTGGACGGCTGCATGAGTTTTCTGAATATCGACACCGGCTCTGTTCAGTATACAACCGTCAAATTTTATGATATAAATACCGGATGGGCAGGGGGGTACAATTTGAGTTCCACTTCAGGAGGGATATTCAAATGGCAAAACGCCCTATTGGTCGGGACTGAAGAACAGGCTGTGAAACAGGATGAGATACTTGTATATCCCAATCCCACGAGTGGTATGGTAAACATTGAGTTTCCTGTTTTTTTTCCCGGAATTGCGAATATAAGTGTTTATAACCTTTTAGGCGAAAAGATAATTGAAAAGGAATTTGATCCTTCCTTTGATATGATCTTGCCTCTTGATCTGTCGGATAATATTCCGGGAATATATCTGATAACCGTTCAGACAGGAAATGGGATAACCTCTAAACGGGTTATGCTGGCACGTTGATAAAGGTGAGCATTTGCTTGCCGGGTATTACCTGAAAAATTGCTCGTTAAAATTCACAAGATAAAGTTTTTTTGTTCCTCGTGTAACGGCGGTATAAAGCCAACGCAGGTATTCTTTGTTGACCATTTCATCGGTCAGGTAGCCTTGCTCTACAAAAACATTTTCCCACTGGCCGCCCTGGGTCTTATGGCATGTCATCGCATAGGCAAACTTTATTTGAAGGGCATTCATGTAAGGGTCGTTATAGATCAGCCTGTACCTTTTATTTTTTTCAGGAATGTGCATATAATTTTCCTGTACTGCCTGAAATAGCTTGCGGAAATCAGTAATGGAGAGTGAAGGCGATTCTGAGGTCAGCGTGTTTAACAGCAATTTTACTTCAATATCTTTTTCTTCCGGATAATCTATCAGGCGTATCGTGGCGTCGGCAAAAAAGAATTCTTCGGTGAACTGCTCAATTTTTTTGATACGAAGGACTTCCGCTATGTCGCCGTTGGCAATGAACCCGGCTTTTGATTTTTTAGAAATCCAGAAATAATTGTTTTTCACGATCATTATTTTGTCGCCGGCATTAATGTCGCCCTCGCGAAACAGCAGGCGTCTGCGGATCTCGTTGTTGTATAGGTTGGCTCTTTTGTTCGATCGGCAAATCATAATGCTCTCGGTTTCGCCCGATCCGGAATAAGCTGTATTCAGTGCGTCTTCGAGTTCGGAACCGTTGAGGCGTATGACATCTTTAAAACCGCTGGTTTCAAAAAAGATATTTTTAAATTTCGGCGCATTTACCAGTTTGCGGATATGTGTGGCATTAGCGAGAATACCCGAGGCTTCTTCCTGGCGGACTACTTCTGTCAGCTCGAAACTTTGCGTATTAAGATGGAAACTGCTTTTAAGGTATTCTTCATTAAGGGCAGGGCTGATATCAGAGCCGACAGGCGGTAATTGTGCGGTATCGCCGACAAAGATCATTGAGCAGTTTTCGCCGCTGAACACAAAAGTAAGCAGGTCTTCGAGAAGGTTGGATGCCGGGAACAACTGACTGGGGCTTGCCATTTCGCCCGCTATCATCGAAGCTTCATCCACAATAAAAATGGTATTTTTCGATTTGTTTTCGCGTAGATTGACAAACCAGGCGGAATCGTCCTCGTTGATCTTGTAAATACCTTTGTGTATCGTGTATGCAGGTTCTCCCGAATAGGATGAAAGCACTTTGGCGGCTCTTCCAGTGGGTGCAAGTAACACCGTATTGAGTTTCAGTTCAGGAAGGATCTTTACCAGGACACTTACCATAGTCGTTTTGCCTGTTCCTGCGTATCCTTTTACCAGAAAAAGCTTGTTCTGCTCTCCGGATACTATAAATTCCGAAAGTTTTTCGATTAAAATACTTTGATCAGAAGTGGGAGTGTACGGGAAGTTTTTGGTGAATAGTTCAGCAACTTCGGCAGATAACATGTGGTCTTGAATTAATTTATTAAGCCGGGGATTTTATTAAGTTAATTTTCTTTTACAAAGTAACGCAAAGAAAATGACAGTAAATGAATTTCATTTGAAGTTTATCATCGTATTAATTTGTTAATTATTTGATATTATTATAAAAATTCTTTAAATTTGACTAATTATTTATTGATTTTTATATCAAGGAGGTATTTATGTTATTGAATTTTAGATTTTCTAAAAAATTCATGAAAAGGAAGCTTCTATGGGATATCATGATCCTGATAACGGTTTCCACTTTTTCAGGCACTGTTGTTTGCGCACAGCAATCTGTAAATGCATCAGGAGGCAACGCCTCAGGAACCGGCGGCAGTGTTAGCTATTCTGTCGGCCAGATAGTATATACAACAAACACCGGAACAAATGGTTCGGTAGCACAGGGCGTTCAGCAACCTTATGAGATTTCGGTGATCACTGCCATTGAGCAAGCCAAAGATATTGATCTTGTGTGTATCGCATACCCTAATCCAACAGCCGGCCTTTTTACTTTAAAAGTCATAAATTATAAGAGCGAAAAGCTGGCTTATCAACTATACGACATAGGAGGAAAGATTTTGGAAAATATAGAAATAACAAGCATTGAAACTGTTATTTCGCTGGTAGGTTATACTTCTGCCGTTTATTTTCTGAAATTGACAGATAACAATAAAGAAATAAAGGTTTTTAAAATCATAAAAAATCAATAATCATGAAAAAACTAATTACAATTCTGACAGCAGTATTAATTTCTGCAACCCTTTTGGCGCAAAGCCCTCAGAAAATAAGTTATCAGGCAGTGATTCGTAATACCAGTAATCAGCTTGTAACTAACAGTTTAGTTGGGATCAGGATCAGCATTATGAAGAATTCGCCAAACACCGGCATATTGGTTTATCAAGAGATACAAACGCCTACTACCAATGCAAACGGCCTGGTATCTATAGAAATCGGTGGGGATTATACCGGCTTTGACACTATACACTGGGAAAGCGGTCCTTATTTCATTAAAACAGAAACTGATCCTGCCGGTAGTACTAATTATACGATCACGGGATCCAGTCAAATACTGAGTGTTCCTTATGCGTTGCATGCCAAAACAGCCGAAAGTGTAACAGGTTCTATCTCAGAAACCGATCCTGTTTATGGGGCATCGCCGGCTGCCGGTATAACCAGTACTAATATTTCTAACTGGAATAATAATATGTTACCTGCCGGATCAAGCGGACAAACTCTGTATCATAGCGGAACATCCTGGTTGCCGGCAAGCAATATGACTAACGACGGCTTTGATATTTGGATTAATAGCCTGACAACTCATTTTCCTATTGAAGCGGATCAGGGAATGATTTCATCAGGCCCAATATATATTAACTTTGCTGGCGGGACTCCACCCATGTACATCTCATCAACAACCAAAGTAGACAATTTAAATGTTGATTTGCTTGATGGTTTGCATGCTACTGATTTTTCAGCAGCATCCCATCTTCATACCAATTTGTGGTCACTAACAGGGAATGCCGGTACAACGCAGGGTACACATTTTATCGGAACCACTGATAATGTCCCCCTGGAGTTTAGAGTAAATAATGTGCAGTCTGGTAAAATCAGCATTGGTTCCACATTTTATGGTTATCAGGCGGGCATGAGCCAAAGCGGCCCAACATACAACAGCGCTTTTGGGTTTCAGGCGCTAGCTAATACCGTTTACGGAACCAACAATACTGCAATGGGTGATAATACTTTGTATAATAATAATGGTGGATATTATAATACAGCGGTAGGACAGGGAACACTATTTACAAACATATCGGGACATATGAATACTGCTTTTGGCGCAGCAGCCGGCTATTTATGCACTGGCGACAGCAACGTATTTCTGGGCTATCAAGCAGGTTATAATGAAACCGGATCTGATAAATTATATATTGCCAACAGCAGCACATCGACACCCCTGATTTATGGTGATTTTAAAACCGGTACAGTGACAATCAATAATAACCTGAATGTAAATAATATGGTAGGAATCGGGACAACGACACCAGGGCAGAAGCTTGATGTGGCGGGCGGTTCGATACGGACAACAGACCAGCTGATTTCAACACAGGCTACTGGAACGGCTCCGATGGCTGTTAATTCTACTACATCGGTTACTAACTTAAATGCCGATTTGCTTGATGGGAACCATGCTTCAGCATTCGCTGTAAGCTCACATAACCATGATCATAATACCCTCACAAATTTGCAGGCAGCAGGAACAGGTGTAACCTATGGACACATAAATGCTTCAGCTCAAACCATTGCGGGCAGTAAAACATTTGCTTTAGCGCCAGTTGCCCCCACTTACACTTCCACTGTTGCAACAGGTACTGCCCCGCTAAGTGTTACTTCATCAACAGTAGTTACAAACCTTAATGCTGACTTGCATGACGGGGTCCATGCCGGCAATGGTTTTGGGAATGTACCTGTTTCCAATGGTACGGTTAATAATAGCCTGAACGCCGACATGCTTGATGGTTACCATGCAGGTAACTCCAGCGGGCAGGTGCCTGTTTCAAACAGCAGTGTGAGCACCAGCCTGAATGCCGATATGGTGGATGGGGTGCATGAGGGTAAGGTTTATCTGAATGCCAGTGGTACTATTGCATCAACCCGGGGCGGAACATATATACTGTCATGGGATGGTGCGGACAATATCCAATTGACAAACACTTCAGGTGACTGGTGCGACGTATGGTGGATAACCATAAAAGGGGCTGTTATGGCCAGCGGGACAAATGCAACGGCAACCGGGACATCAAATGTAAACATTATTAGCGGAGTGGATGATGCTAATGATTATGGTTTTGAAATCCATTTTGGACAGGCTGACGGAACAGGCGGCTGGTGCTCTGTATGGTTGCAATTTGCCAATAGTAGATTGGTCGGGCATTATATTAATAATACTTCAAATTAAAACCTGAAGCATTTTCAGGAATGGAAGGCCTGTAAACATGGACTATCTGCAAATTCACTTTGGTACCAAATAATTGTGTAAAGGCAACAACAAAAAAGTTCCTGACAGTATTTTTTGTAACTTTGTGCCATTCTATTTTAATCAAATGACACGAACTGCACTTATCACAGGCGCTTCAGGCGGCATCGGCCTTGAACTGGCCCGCATTCACGCATCCAAAGGCGGTAATCTTATACTTGTTGCGCGTACCAAAACAAAACTGGATGAAATAAAATCCGAACTTGAATCAAAAAACCAGGTGAAGGTTTATACCATTGGCAAAGATCTTTCTGCGGCAGATTCAGCCATTGAGGTATATAATGAAATTAAAGAACAGAACATCACCGTGGATTATCTGATCAACAATGCGGGTTATGGCGATTATGGCCTGTTTGAGGAAACCAATTGGGAAAAGGAGGCGTTGATGATTCAACTAAATATTGTCACGCTGACACAACTCACCAAATTATTTTTACCCGGGATGATCAGCAGGGGAGGAGGAAAAATTATGAACCTGGGGTCAACGGCTTCGTTTCAGCCGGTGGCTCTCATGACGGTATATGCAGCTACCAAAGCTTATGTACTTAGCTTTTCACAGGCTATTCACAGCGAACTTTCCGGTAAGGGAATTACCGTAACAGCGCTTTGCCCCGGCCTGACAGAGAGCGGCTTTGTGGATGCCGCAGCCATGGGCGATAGCAAAATGACCACCAGGAAACTGCCCACTGCGCGCGAAGTTGCGGAATATGGTTACAAAGCGATGATCAAGGGCAAAGCCATTGCCGTTCATGGATATAAAAACCGTTTGTTAATTTTTATGCAAAGGTTTGTACCAAGAAGTTTGGCTGTGGAAATGACAAAAAACCTGATGGCAACTAAATAGAGTTTGTCCATAATGTCCGCCTTCCTCGATATTCTTGTATTGAAAACAGTCATCCGCAGCGGCGGGCTCCTTGATTTTCAAAACTTCGGAAGCCTCGAATTCGAACATTCTGGTTCAAACTCTGAATTATGGACAGACACTAAATCGTTTGACTTTGTTTACAGTCGTTAATTTGTCAACAATTTACCGCAATCTTTTTTGTCTTTAAATTGTATGGCTGCACCTACGGCATAATGGTCGGACAGGAAATTGCGTTTTTTTGTGCATTTATGTTTCAGAATATGAATAGAACGATTGATATTGAACTCAGTGACTCCGTTTTTTCGTGCAAAAATATAATCGATGCGTTCTCCGTCGATGGTTGTGACCTCATCATCCCTTACATTTATTTCATCCTCGGCATCCAGTATCTTTAGCATATCCTCATATTGAATGCAGTTTTTATAGCAGATGTTCATGTCGCCGCAGTTGAACTGGGGAACGTTTTCTTTTTCGTTGGGTTTTAGTAGATTTTCATAAAGTTGAATAAGTTGGTCTTTTCTGATCTCATAACTTCCGCTGGCCTGCAGGTGTGTGCCCACGACCTGAAAGGGATGGCCGTCCCAGCAGCCTTCCATCAACAGGGCGCCTTTATTGGCCAGGGCATCGATGCCGCTACGCCTTGAATATTTTATCTCATCGGCATTATAAAGGGGTATCTTGCTGATAATCCAGATGCCGCTGTTAAAACGAGTCAGCGATTTGTTATGGGGGCCATACTGGTAGGGGTATAAGTCCAGTAGTTCGCGGGCAATGGTGGCACGGGTAACCTTATGGAATGCTTCCTGGAAAACGATGATATGGTAGTTCAGTTTTTTTATTTCCTCTGCAATGCCAAGCGCCCGTTTATATTTATATTCAGTCTCGAAAATATAGGCCGGCAGCATATAGATATTCCAGGAAAGTATGCGCAGCGGCTCAATTTCGGTCTTTAAAACGGTGGAATCTTTTGAATGAGTAACATCCGGATTCGTAGCAAATGCTCTTCCGAAAAATCCAAAAATGAAAATTACAAGATATATCCTTAACATGAAAAAGTTTTAGTAGTAAACGTAATTAAAGTGCTCTTAGTTTATTTGGCAGAATTTTGTTTTTCAGGCTCGTTGAATTCTTTTATAAAATCCCCCCATGACTTCTTTTTATATAAGTTTTCCGAAATAAAAACAAGCACGGGATATAAAGATTCAGGTGTGAGGTATTGTGCGGCCTGTGAGATGAACTTCATGTCTTCATCAAAAAAAAGTATTGAAGGCATCACCACCCGTTCACCAAGCAGTTTATGCAGGAAAGGATGAAATGTTTTGTTATCAGCGGTATTAGCGTAATTCTGGTTATTATAAGTGATCGTGTCCATCGTTTGAGGATCGATGATGACAGTATTGAAATTATCGTTGATATACTTAGTTACAATGCTGTTGTTAAAAGTGCTTTTGACCATGGCCCTACCTCCGTTGCACCAGGCGGAATTAAGAAATAATAGTGTTTTTTTTCTGCTGGTTTTATTTTTTTCAACGGCATCATTAAAAGATGTGTTCCAGGCAACCGTGTCCTTGTTTACAAACCCCGAATCGGGATAAAATGCTTTGTAATAGTATTTCTGGAAATCCTGAACAGAAGTGGTGTTGAAAATATTTTCAACGGTAAAGACAAGTATCGGTTCGATATCTTTTACTTTCAGGTATCCTGGAGCAAGTAACTTGTATTGGTAATTGTTGTTAAAAAAAACGAGGGTAGGGTAGGACATTTTCCCTTCGAGCAGTATGGCGGCAAGTTCGTTGGGAGAGCGGTTTCCCGTATTTTTATTGATATATTTTTTATCTAAAAAATCAACAGTATCTTTCGTTTCGGCATTGAAACGTACCGGGTAAAAATATATGTTGATGTAATTTGCTATTCCCTGATCCGAAAAAGTGGTTTTCATCATATGTTTACACCAGCCGCACCAGTCGGTATAAACATCAATGAGAATCGGCCTGGGCTGAGTTTTGTTCAGTTCCTGCGCGGTTTTCAGATCCATCCACTTAACCAGTCCGAGGTTTTCAGGCTCCGCTTGCTGTGAAAATACTTTCAGGCAAAGAAGGAGGATAAATGTAGCGGTGATTACTATATTTCGCATAAATATTTAGTTTAACTTAAAAACCCAACGTCTTTGACGGTGGTAATGTATGTTTGGCTTTGCCATTATAACAGTTCATCCAAATATTTTTAAATTTAAGAACAAGGATTAACGAATGATGATTTTAGAAGTTTTCTGATTTATCACAAATTCAATAGTTTGAGGTTTTTACTTCATAAATCAAAAATCGTTAATCATTATTCGATATTCATTTACCCCTCTTTTAGAGGGTTCTGTAATTAAAGCCTCCGTTTTTAATGGTGGTCGTTTACTGCGTAAAATGTCCTGGTGGTTCAAAAAAACCGTTTCTATAGGCAAAGATACAAAACCTTCTATTTTAAACGGTAAAGAACAGCCTGTTCGGTATAAAAAATTTCAATGATGTCGAGCATGATCAGGTTTACCAGTATTGTTTCCGCACTGTTTTTTTTAATTCCTGCCAAGGTGCAAAAATCCTTTAATGTGATATCCGGGTTGGCTGTAAGGTGGTCGAGCAGTTTTTTTTCTTTTTCAGTATACGAGATATGTGTAGGATAGGATTTTAGTTTGCGTTTCCAAACACGCAGATGCACCGGGGATGCCTGGAAATTCTTATCGTCCACCCTAACGTAGGCAATCCATTTGCCGTCATAATCCTGTGCATAGCATATCTCGCCGTTCAGTTTTGGAATGATGATCTCCAGTACCGTTTTCTTTTCTTCGGTCCATTGGATTATTTTGAGATCCATCGCTGGTTTGCAGTACATCTGGGCGGCGGCTTCGGCCATGTATATTTCTTCATCACTGCGCACACCGGCAATTTTTCCGTTGTCTTTTACTCCGATCAAAAGGGTACCTCCGTCGGTATTGGCAAAGGCCGAGATGCTTCGTGCGATTTTTTTTGAGTCAGAAATCTCAAATTTGAAATCAAGGCATTGGTGTTCGCCCTGTGCTATGAGTTTGCCGATATGCGATTGTTTTAATATCACCTTGTTTTTTTGCGCACGATCATCAGGCCGGTGAACGTCAACAGCCCATTGAGAATTAGTAGTTCAAAGCCGAATTTATAACCGTTGAAAAGAGTTTCAGAATACATGCTTAATAAATAACATAAAACAGGAGAAATAATTGCAATAATCCAGACATAGCGGTCTTTTACGGCAAATTTTGTGAATAAGCCAAAAGCAAATAATCCGAGCAGCGGCCCATAGGTATATCCTGCCGCGGTATAAATGGCATTAATCACAGCTTCATTGTTCAGCGCTCTGAAAATGAGAATCACGATCATCAGAATAGCCGCAAAGCTACAATGTACCACATAGCGCACTTTCTTTTTTTGTTTCTCATCCAGTTTGCTTTTGTCTTTAAATCCGAGAAAATCAACACAAAAGGATGTGGTGAGTGCAGTTAAGGCTCCGTCAGCGCTGGGATAGGCAGCAGAAACCAACCCGACCATAAATACCAGTCCTGCGATGGGTCCTAAATGATTAAATGCGATCTCAGGAAATAAATTGTCCGTTTTACCTGGAATGGCAATGCCTTTTGTTGATGCGTACATGTATAAAACGGCGCCTAATGTGAGGAACATGATATTTACAATGACCAGAATTCCGCTGAACGTAAACATGTTCTTTTGGGCTTCTTTTATATTGCGGCAACTGATATTTTTCTGCATCATCTCCTGATCGAGGCCGGTCATGACGATAGCGATGAATGCTCCGCTCAGGAACTGTTTCAGGAAAAAGTTCTTGCTGTGCCAGTCGGTTTCAACAACGCGGGTATAGCCGGCATCACTGATCTTTTTGAATATATCGCCTAATCCGAAACCCAGTTCTTTAGAAATAAAAAAGATGGAGAGGACCACTCCGAGCAACATGAATGTGGTTTGCAGGGTATCGGTCCAGATTATTGTTTTAACACCCCCTTCAAAAGTGTATAGAACGATCAGCACAATGAAAACACTTACCACCAGCCAGAAAGGCACTCCCCAATAATCAAACACAAAAACCTGAAGCACATTTACAACTAAAAACATGCGGAACGACGCACCTACGACCCTGGATAAAAGAAAATAAAAGGCGCCGGTTTTATAGGACCAGAATCCAAAACGCTGGTTCAGATAGGCATATATGGAGGTCAGATTTAATCTGTAATATAAGGGGAGCAGGACAGTGGCTATTACAGTATAACCTATAAGAAAGCCAAACACCAGGCCCAGATAGGTGAATTGCTGCGTCCCCACAAGTCCCGGCACCGACATAAACGTAACACCGCTCAGCGAAGCCCCTATCATGCCATACGCTACCACATACCAGGGAGAGCTTTTATTTCCGACATAGTAGGAATCGTTGTTTGTTCGGCGCGATGTGATCCACGTTACCACAAACAACATGATGGTATAGACAATAAAACAAAGCAGGATATAAATTGGTTTCATTTTGTGAATTTGTGCAAATTTAGTATTTAGCATATACAACCCAAACTGCCTTTGTATTAGTTATGAACATAATGCGTTTGATTAATTGTTTTTTTATGGCTTTAAGGGCAATAATTTATTTGTGGCGATTTCTTTTTTTGAGGTGCTATTAAAAAATGGTTACTGTAGGTAAGGAGAGGAACAGCGTTTTCTTGAAAACAAGACTAAGAAATAAAAGTCAAAAGGGGCAGCGCCCCGAAATATTTTTAAGTAGTGGTACCCGTCAAAAAAGTAAGGTGCAGCGCACCGTAACATATGGTCAACCACTCAAATAATAATTAAAAAAATATTTTTTTCAATGTGTTTTTATAGCTTCCTGATAAAAATTTATTAATTTGCATTATAATATTTAAGACAAGAGAAATCATGAAAAAACAAATTTTATTTTTATGTTTTATCTGTGCAGGAATTGTTACCTATTCCCAGCATTGGACCTTTTTAGGATTCCCTGACAAACAGATTGGCGCCGTTGCCGTACACCCGACAAACCCCAACCTGATATTTGTGTCTGACAAAGGCTATTCGGGATATCTTTATAAGTCATCCGATGGGGGGTTGAGTTGGGATACCGTTGCGTACAATCCATATAATTCAGTGATTTTTCATCCTCAGGATCCTGATACCATGTATGCAAGCTTAGGAACAGGCTCTCTTAGCGATGGCTTATTCAGATCTGCCGACAGCGGGAACAGTTGGAATGGTTTTGCAACTTTGTCTTTGGCTACTTCGTTGGTGAGGGTGGAATTTGGCGGGATGTTCATTGCAGGAACAAAGGCCGGCGGCGTATACCGAAGCACTGATAACGGGATCAACTGGGCCCAGATAAATGACAGCCTGAATAACATGAACGTTCTTTCACTTGCTGTTGCATATCCCCCGGGAATACCCGAAGATCCCGTTGTCGTATATATTGCAGGAACGGAAGGAGGAATATTTTATTATCCGGATCATATCTTGTTAAATTCGCCGGAAGAATACTGGCATCCTTCAAATATGGCTACGAATGCCGTTATTCCTTCAATTTCTGCTTCTCAACTTTATGGAGGTTCCAGTATGTGGGCAGCAAGTGGCGGAGGCAGCTGGTCCGACGGGATGTATCACTCAGACGATAATGGGGCTACCTGGATTCTGTCTGAGTATTGGCCGTTTATTACCGATATCCTCGTGAATCCTCGTGATCCGAATACAGTATTTGCGGCAGATTCAGGCCGTGGTGTGAAAAGAACCATTGACGGGGGCGCAAGCTGGCAAACCATCAATACAGGCCTGGGCGACAGTGTGGTTTTCTGCCTTGCCCAAAGTCCCGCTGATACCATGCATTTATACGCGGGGACAGCACACGGACTTTATGTTTATGATTTTAGCACCGGGATCAACGAAACAGAACTCAGTCAAAATATAATTATTACAATTTCTCCGAATCCCGCAAATGACAAGGTCTCAATAATAACATCCGGTCATAAAAACAGTAAAATTGAACTGACAGATATTCAAGGCCGGGTTATTAAAAGTTATGTGTTGCATGCTTCGGAAACGGTCATAAACATTGATAAATTGGAAAGAGGCCTCTATCTCATAAAAATATATACGGGAGAGCATGTTATTACCAAAAAGTTGATAAAACAGTAAACAGCCAGGGCATTAATAAAGAATGTATCAAGGGCTGAACTTTGTTGTACAGCGATCATTATAATTAATCAAAGGGGGAATTATGAATCAGAAACAATGGTACGAAACAATTTTTGAAAACTATGCCGGGAAATACGACAAAGAGTGTTTTACACAGGGCACTATCGGCGAATGTGATTTTCTTGAAAAGGAACTCAACAGCGACAAATCTTTGAGAATATTGGATGTGGGCTGTGGAACGGGGCGGCATTCGATAGAATTAACAAAAAGGGGGTATTCTGTCACCGGAATTGACTTGTCGGAAACACAACTAGCCGCAGCACGGGAAAAAGCAGTTAAAAATGGCCTGAACATCTCTTTTCTGAAGCATGATGCAAGGGCGCTGCCTTTTAATAATGAGTTCGATATGGCTATCATGCTCTGCGAAGGTGGTTTTTCTTTGATGGAAACGGATGAGATGAATTTTGAAATTTTGAAAAATGTTACAAAATCATTGAATGATCGTGGAAAACTCATCTTCACCACGTTGAACGGCTTGTTCCCCTTATATCATTCTGTTGAAGAATTCTGTGCTTCCGCATCAGAAGGCGGAAATGCTACCTACCGCAGTAATACGTTTGACCTGATGACATTCCGTGATAAAAATATCACTGAAATCGAAGACGACCTGGGTAATAAAAAAACGGTCGAATGTAATGAGAGATATTATGTTCCAAGCGAAATTACCTGGTTGTTAAAATCACTCGGATACAATAAGATAGGCATCTTCGGGGCAAAGCTTGGCGCCTACTCACGTAACGACCCACTAACTACTGAGGATTTTGAGATGCTTGTCATCGCTGAAAAATAATAGGTAATAAAAAAGTTTTTGTTCCGCTTGAGGAAAATTCGTAACTTAGAAACAATTTCTTAGTAACCAATAATATTTTTGGAGGAAAACATGAAAAAAAACTACAACAGTAATGCGCCCTCAGGCGCCATTTATGGCTTAGGTGTTATCGGAGCCGCCGTTTATTATATTTCAATGGCAACGGGCTTCTGGATTGGGGTTCTCGGCTTTTTAAAGGCGCTGGTCTGGCCGGCATTCCTGGTTTATGAGGCACTTAAAGTACTCGGGGCATAAACGATCATCAGAATTTTCCCAGAATTGTTTGCCGGATAAGCAACCAAAATACAAATGATCAGGTCTTTACTTATATAAGGCAATCACTATGAAAAAGATGATTTGTATAATAGCCATGATTTTCACGGTGCATCATGTACAATCCCAGTGGATAACCGCGATGCATGTTGTTCCGGCCGCCCCCACTACCGCAGACAATGTTCAGGTAATCGTTGAAGCCCAGTTTCCCTCGGGCGGATGTGCTGACTGGTACATCCTGAATCAGGTTCAGAACGGATTTGAATATACGTATCACATTGTGAACTGTGTGGGTATGCTTACAGTAATATGTCCGCATAACGATACCATACCTGTCGGAGGACCTCTTCCTGCCGGAAGTTACTCGGTGATCGTCAACCTGAATGCCGGTTCGGGCGAAAGGCCCTGCACACCTTTTTCTCAGTGGGTTTCTGACACGGTTTTTTTTGATGTTTCGCAGCTTAGCGGGATGCCAGGTATGAAAAATATCATCAATCCCATTATTCTTAGTCCCGGCCTGGTAAAAGATTTCCTGACCATAGAACTGCCTGCATTCACAGGGGAAACATCTTTATCCTTTTACGATCTCAGCGGGCGACTTCTTTTAATACAGGCCATGCGCCAGTCAAAAGAGGAGATAAATGTCAGCAGCTTCGCAGCCGGCGTCTATTTTGTCAGGGCGGGCAACAACAATGATGCTTCAGCCATAAAATTCATGAAAGAATAAATATTCTTTTCTTGGCTGTTGTCATAATCTTACCTATTCCTTTTTGCAGGCTTATATGTGTGTTTTTTTTACAACAGAATGTTAGGACGCAGGGTAAAAATTTTTGTAATTTTGCAAATATTTTCCTTCATGTTGAAATGTTCATCAGATGAAAAAACTAATTCTAATTCTGTCTTCACTTTTTATTTTTTATCTATCTCCGGCGCAGATTCTGTTGAACGAATCATTTGATTCGATCACGTTTCCCCCTGCCGGCTGGATAAATAAACAGATAAGCGGCAATGGCTCAAAATCCGTGTGGGACAGAACCACTATCGGAACCGATGCTGTTTGTACACCACATTCCGGAGCTGGATTTGCAAGATATTTCGGTTATAATCTTTGTGCCGGAAAATCAGCTATACTCGTCACACCGGCGCTTGACCTTTCAGGAACGGGCATAAATTCCGCAATAATATCTTTTTGGATCTTCAGAGATAATAGCTACCCGACAAAATACGACAGTCTGGATATCTACATCAACGATACGTCCATTCTTGCAGGAGCTGCCCATCTCGGGAAAATCATCCGCTACAAAGGGTTGCCGCCTGTTGAAACAACAACCGGCTGGTATAAATATTCATTCAATATTCCGTCATCATTTAATGGCCCTGAAAACTATATCATTCTGAAAGCTACGAGTGTTTTTGGTTACGATATCCTGATCGATGATCTTTTAGTTAATGTTACCGGCCCTAATGATGCGGGTGTTTCAGCAATAAATATTCCTGATTCTTTTGCTAATACCGGGTCAAATCCCGTTTCTGTAAGCCTTAAAAATTTTGGTACAGCCAATCTGAACTCCACCACCGTGGGATGGTCCGTTAATGGGGTATTGTGTACTCCATTTATTTATTTAAACAGCGGAGGCCTGGCAACCAACGCTATTGATGGCCCTATCACTATCGGGAACTATAATTTTTTAAATGGTGGCATGTATACCATAAAAGCCTGGACCCAATACCCGAATTCGAATATTGATATTAATAATGCTAACGATACCATTATAAAAGAAATATGGGCAAAAGCCTATGCCCTGCTGCCTTTTGAGGAAAATTTTGACGGGGTGTGGATCAATAAAAAAGATTCAAATGATGTGCCGTCTATATTCTGGGACAATACCCCCGAACACGGTAACAATTCATGGCGCAGAGACGATGAGGGATTTACCGCGGGATGGATAAGCTTAAATTCAGGCAACTACCTTCCTGCCGGGAACGACAGCGCTTCACATTCGGCCAGGTTTCATACGTTTGATGTGTGTGCCGGATCGGCAGGGAATTTAGACCTTTGCCTGAATTTTACCCCTCCGGGATACAAAGCCCTGAACTTCTGGTACTATAATGAAAGCGGCAACGATTCCTTATGCATACTGCTTTCGGAAAATGGCGGAATGACTTTCAATACGGTGGTAACCCTTTCCACATCATCCGGCTGGGCATATCATCATATTTCACTGGGAACATCAACAACACCGACTGCCGTGGTCCGTTTCCGGGCATTATCCGATTTTGGCACCACCGATATCGGCTTAGACAGCGTTCAGGTTTTAATTGACAACTCAATCAGTATCGGCGTCATTGAAAATAATTCTTTTGTGAATATCTTTCCAAATCCTGCCAACGGGCTGATCAACATTGATATTAAGAATATATCCGATGCGGAGCTTGCTTTGTATTCATTGTCGGGTCAACAGATGTTTTTTCAACCTATCAGCACCGCAAACACGGTTCAGCAGATAGATTTAAGTTATCTTCCTGTTGGAACATATATTCTTCAAATAAAAAATGAAAAGAATAACATTATTAAAAAATTGGTTATTCAGTAATATGATGAAAAAAATATTTATTCTAATCATTGCCGTCTTTTTCTGCGAGATAAATTTTGCGCAGACATCATCGGGCAATTTCATAATAGGAACAGGGATTGCCGATGTTACTTATCCAACCTTTGGTATGGGGATGCAGGGTATGGCTGACGACTATCAGAAAACCACTGAAGTAGAAACCCCCTTATACGCGCGGTCATTCATAATTGCCGATGCCAATAGTCAGAAACGTGTCGCGATTATTGTTTTTGACATGCTGTCCTGTAATCAGGCGGTCAAAACAAAAGTGGTGGAAGCCCTACAGAACGATACCACATTTCATAATTTGTATAACATTGATAATGTTCTGATCTCCGGAACCCACACGCACAGCGCACCGGGCGGCTTTTCAGAGTATTTTCTTTATAATGTCACTATCGGCGGCTTTGACCAGATGTGTTTCGACCATGTCGTTAAAGGTATTGTAGAATCAATGCGGAAAGCGCACGGGAATCTTGGCCCCGGAAAAGTCTATTTCAATAAAGGGAACCTGGTGGATTGCGGAAGGAACCGCTCCCGGGATGCTTATATTAATAATCCTATTGCCGAACTGAATAGCTATACCGATAGTATAGACACCCAGATGTTGTTGCTGAAATTTGTTAAAGACAATGGCGGGACACCCCAAAATATCGGTGTTTTGGCATGGTACGGCATTCACCCTACCACGAGGGGTCAGAAAAACACCCTGATTACCGGTGATGTCCAGGGCTGGGCTTCACAATGTTTTGAAAATGTTATGGGAACCGCTGTAGACCCGACGGAAACCTTTGTCTGTGCTTTTGCAAACACCACAGCTGGAGATGTTTCTGGAAATATAAAATATGAAGTGCCGGCAGGCGGCCCCGGAGAGGTGCTTCATATGAAAGAATACGGAAATATGATGTATCTCAAGGCAAAAGAGCTTTTTAATACCGCTACTGTTGAACTGGATACCGGAATAACATACAGATATACGCACCTTAACATGTCGGATATTGTTGTTGACAGTATCACCGGGGCGCGCACATGGCCTGCTGCAGTAGGGTTGTCTATGGCTGCCGGCAGCACCGAGGACAGCAAGGGATACGGGGTGATATTGGGAATGAGTATTGCCTCTAATCTCAGAGAAGGAATTACTACGGATAACATTACCTTAGCCGAAAGTGCCACCCGAACCGTACTGCGTCAGGCGCTGGTGGGCAAACTTCCCTCGGGATGGATACTCCCCTCTGTCGATGCTCAGGAAGAAGCCGGGCAGGCACCCAAGCCGATCGCATGGCCTGTCGGCAGGGCAACACCTTATCCATTGGTGCCAAATGTTGTTCCTATTCAACTGATAAAGATCGGCAAACTGGCAATTGCCGGAGTGCCCGGAGAAATGACCACCATGTCGGGAAGGAGGCTGAAAACCTCTATTAAAAACCAGCTCGACACCAGTACCACCGTTGCACTGACTTTATATGCAAACGCTTATTGCGGTTATTGTACAACCTATGAGGAATACCAGACGCAGAATTATGAAGGTGCATGTACGCTTTACGGGCCTCATACGCTGGAGGCTTATCAGCAGGAATATGCAAAGCTGGCGCATGCAATAACAAATCATACCTCAGTGAATATTGGCAGCCCTGCAACTGTGGTCCCGGCCCTTCTTCCTTATCCGGGTATTGATACGAACATGATCTATGTCAATAACAGAAGCAGCCAGGAGGTTCGTATACGTGTGTTTGGCCCCAACGATGCTTTTGCCGATACCGGTTTAGGGATACCCGATTCCGATAAAACAATAGATCCTTATAATAATCTGCTGATCTCACTGCCTTCCGGAAAAACCAGCGCCAAGGTCAGGATTGATAATGCGCTTTCTGTGATCTATCAGGGAGGCAGTATTATTATTCATGAAGATTAGTGGTCAATAGCAATAATCCTTTGTAACAGGCATTTCGGGATTAAGTACATTTTGTGTGTTTAAAGCCACTAAAAGTTTTACTTTGAACTTGGATGATTTATTTCCATTTTGTTTTTATAGGGATTTTCTAAATGTGAAAATTGTATGAACAAAGCCTTACATTATACCGGGTTTATCACATCGTTTTTTACGTCTGTGAAAACGTAAATTTATTGAAAATAAAGACTTAAGAAAAATTTTTGTAAGAAAAAAGAGTTAATTTTGCAAATCAAATAAGCAGCCACTTTTTTAAAAAATTTTCCAATAATATCTCCATGGGTAACATCAGGAGTTTCCTTATTCTGGTTTTGTTTTGTGGTTTTAATGTTTTTACAAAAGCACAAACGGCAGATCCGATACCTTCAAAAGTATTTGAAATAACGGGTATATTAGTGGATGCCTGCGGCGAGCCGGAAGGTGAAAATGAAATGGTCTCTTTTAAAGTTGGTCCAAATCCCGTGAATGTAAATCATCTAAGGATCGACGGATCTATAAACTCAATATCTATAACTAATGGACAATGGCCGAATGGTATCTATTCCTGGTTGGGCGTAGGCGCCCTGTCTCAGGCGAAAAAGAATTTAATAGCAAATTTGAATAACGCGAATACCTGCGGGGGAAAACTGTTAGAACCGCCGGGAGGGATACTGCCTGCCGGGGCAGATGTGTTACTGATCACCAGTACGGACTTTGACCTTTATGCGCATGATTTTTCATGTCTGACAGATACCTTATACATCATCTGTCAAACAGCAGGTCAAACAACCGGGCATTTCAGAAATTATGACCCCGGCGTTTCCTACAGGAAATTGCGGCTGACTCATACTCCTACCTTAGCAAGCGATACCGTAACCTACTACGTCAATAACCTGATAGATCAAGGCGGGGCTTCTGTTGCTGCCGATGGCGCCGGAGTGCGGTTTACCTGGAGTGGTGATGCTACGTATTATAATGATGGATGCCAGGTTCCACAGGTCGTTACGTATAAATTCGATTCCATATGCTCGGGGCAATCTTATGTGCTGCCAAATAATACCGTGGTAACTGTCTCCGGTACTTATCCTGTTACCATGACAAGCAATTGTGGCTGCGACAGCATCGTAACAACAATTTTAACCGTGATCCCCGCCCCGGCGGTAAATATTTCTGCCACAGTAAATAACATTTGCGCAGGAGCCTCAACCACGCTGACAGCAAATGGTACAGGGACATTTTCATGGGCTCCGTCCACGGGTTTGAACACAACCACGGGAAGTAGCGTGACAGCCACTCCGGCTGCAACCGCAACTTATACGGTAACCGCTAACCTGAACGGATGTGCAAATTCAGCAAGTATTACTGTTACCGTAAACCCTTACGTAACCCCCTTGTTTAATATCTCAGGATCATATTGTGTCGGCGCGGTCCCCGGAACATTACCTGTTACTTCCAACAACGGAATTGCCGGATCGTGGAACCCTGCTGCTATCAGCACCACAACAGCAGGAACAACTGTGTATACCTTTACCCCGGTAGCAGGCCAGTGTGCTAATTCCACTACGGTATCTGTAATCGTAAGTGATAACATAACTCCCGTTTTTGATGCTTTAGGCCCGTATTGCCAAAATGCTGTTCCTGCATCATTTTCTTCCACCTCCACCAACGGAATTTCCGGCTCATGGAATCCGGCTGTTATAAGCACTGCCGTGGCTGGAATAACTACTTATACATTTACGCCAACTACCGGCGTGTGTACTGCGACAGCAACGATGGCTGTGACGGTAAACGCCAGCATAACACCGGCATTTGCGGATTTAGGCCCTTATTGTACCGGGCAAACGCCCGCAACATTACCTGCAACATCAGTCAACGGAATCCCTGGAACATGGGACCCTTCGGCCATCAGTACGGCTTCTGTGGGAACAGCTACCTATACTTTTACACCAGACGCAGGACAGTGTGCGACATCAGCGACTATGGATGTTATTACGAAAGCATACGTAATGCCTGTGTTCCAGGATATGGGCCCGTTTTGTGTCGGCAATATCCCTGCAGATCTGCCAGACACCTCTGCCAACGGCGTTTCAGGAACATGGGCGCCTGCTCATATAAACACTGATTATCCGGGAACATCAACGTATACATTTATCCCGGTGGAGGGTGAGTGTTCTTCTGCACCAACATCGGTCATACATGTTAATATTTTGCCTGCCCCGGGTGTGATGATACTTTCAGACACCTCTGCAATCTGCCCCGGCGATCATATCGGGCTTCATGCCACAGGAGGATTTGTTTCATATTTGTGGAACAATGGCATGGATGATTCTGATATAACCATTGACCATGGCGGCTTATTTACAGTCCAGATTTGGGATGACAGGAATTGTTATAATTACGACAGCATATACATTGATGAAGATTGCCAGAGCACTCTTTATATTCCGAATGCCTTTACTCCGGACGGCGACGGGCTGAATGATTATTTTACCATTAGCGGCGAAAATATTTTGTCAATGAAGTTATGGATTTACGACCGCTGGGGAGAGATGGTTTTCTATTCGGACAATAGTGCGAATTCCTGGGATGGCAAATTTAAAGGGGCCACTGTCCCGGCCGGTTTATTCGGATGGTATATGGAATATGAGTCGTATCATGTAAAAGCCGTTTCGAATCTGAAAAGCCGCACCGGGTATGTAAATGTTATCAGATAATTACCCGATTTTGTGCTTTAAACAATAAAGGATAAAAACTACCAATTTCTATATAGCTTGGCTCAAGCGGCTTGCGGTTATGTTAGTTCCCTTATTTTATTTTTACTGTTTTCAAATTCAACAACTTCCTCATATTCCGATGAAAATCGTTGACGATTTTTTTATGAAAAAAGGGGTATATCCATTTATCCCGAAAACGGGAATCACTTCTGTAATGACTTGTATGCAAGATTTTTGTATGTCCATCGTCCATATCCATAAATTTAATTTGCTGAACTCCGGTGGATTTATTCTCTTCAATGTAACTGAATTCTATGACCTTCTCTGCCGTATCGACCGTAATCATTTCAAATGCTACAGGGATATTACAAATTCCCAGTAAAAGCTTAAGGTTCAAAAAATAAACCTGTCCTGTATCAACGCCATTTATTTGATCATGATCATAATAAATAGCACCTGGAAATTTCTGCACCAACACACCAAATGATACCTTCCGGCCATTCCATGATTTTGAAGGATTTTCTGATATATAGCCATGCCAGATATCATTGGAATTGCCTTCTAAAATGTATGTATTTTCGATTTCGCTGTAGGACGATAAATCTTTTCCGCGATTCCAGGAGGGGTGTATCTCCCCGAACTGATGCTTGTCTTCTTCAATAAGGCATTTAATATATTTTCTGATTTTTCTTTGCTGAATTTGCCCGGGCTTAATATCATCCAGCATAAGCTGTCCAAAAGATTGAATTTGAAAACAAAGTAAGGAGATCAGTACCACACACTTTAAAGCTACCATCATAAATAGATGAAAAAAAAGCTAATCATTTATGTTGATTAGACTTGATGAAAAAAACGCAAAATTATTTTTTGTAATCAAATGAAATCATTTTATTGCCCCTGGCGATTGTACGGCTATCTGTCTATTGATATATGTGTATAAAAGGGTTAAGTATTTATTTACCTGGCAAATGTAAGGGAAATGAACAATAAAACGAGAATTATTTATTTAACAGGCAGCAAACCAAAACTATGGCTTGTTGTATTTAATCATCCGTTTCAAGTCCGCTCGCCTGAACCAACATATTATTCCAATCGTTAAAACCAGTACTATTTGATTTATTGTCGAAAACCAGCACTCACCATAATAAATTAAACCTGAATATTCGTGCCAATGCATAGGGAAAATGGGGTCCGAAATAGGCAAGCCGTGCCCCAGTAATTTTTTGCTTATTGCCGGCCCTCTGTCAATAATATCCGGTAACGAACAGCCTAAGAAAGATAATCCGGCAATAAGTTTATAAGGTTTTTTTATCACCCACAGAAATGTGATAATAATCAGCAGGCTGACAATAGCGGCAATTTTAGAGTGGGCCGGATAACAATGCGGGCTATAGTCTAAGGCAGCATGTGAGATTAGTCCAACTATAAATGCAGCAAGGCCTGTAAACACGCCTTTTATAATTTTCGCGTCAGGTTTGATTTTCGCAGTATCTGTGAGAATTACCGTTACACCAATGGCTGTAACAATATGAAAAACAATAGTCATTGATTTATTTACTTTTGCATGTAAAAGTAATAAATAAATAATGAATAGCGTGTATATCACGAATTAAGAAGAAAAAAGATATTCCGCCACTTGTATCGTAAAAACTAAAATTGCATCTTGACATCGTGCTGCTCCGAGGCGGGGTTGTTTATTTTCCAGCTTATGCAATATTCGCCAAATTCAGGAGATATAGTGGCTGAATCTGCTTTTGCCCAATGGCCTTGCAGGCCGGATTCAAGGCAGGCAAGTTCAAAGTGTGCCATGGCTATTCCAATATCAATCCTTTGCAGGTCAACGCCGTTTCCGATCCTGATATAACCCTCCGTGCGTTTCAGATAAAAACGGAATTCATCAGTGGTTTTGCTGATGCGCCAGGGTTGTTTGTTTGACGCGGAGGGCGCAAGCCGCAACATTTCCAGGGGAACTTCATATGCCCCGGCATCCGCTTTCGTCAAGGCACTGGTGAAGGAACTGCCGAAAAACAGCTCTTCCCATTTTTTTCGCTTGTCAGATCCGGCGCCCCAGCGAATAATATTTTCCCTGATAGTCGCTTTATCTGCAGGAACCCCGACAGGAGTAACGGCAGGTATGATGGTGTTGTTGCCCGCCTGGAGTATCCCGGAAAAATCACTGCGGCTGAAAGTGCCGCCCAGCCAGCAGGTCCCGAGATCCAAAGCCGTAAGGTGCAGCATGATGGCCTCCAGAAGATACCCGTAATCCTCGTTGGCATGGTCAATGTTCTCCACCTGGCCTGCAATAAAATACCGGGCGCCTGAGATAAAACCATACGTGCCCAGCTTCACTTTATGGTTTTCTCGGGCAAAGCTTTTTTCGATCAGGCTGAACACGACCGCATTTCCAAACGGCCCGCAAGTATAACTTTGCAGGATACTTTTGATCTTTTCGATCTGCGCCTTGTCAAGGTCTTGGTCTGCAAAACTTCGCCGCGACCTTCTTTTTTTGATCAATTCAATAACAGATCTCTCGAAATCCATAATATACAAGATTGATTTTTATCACTAACACACATTATTTTGTTTATCTGCTTTTTATTAATTTGTCAATTCAATTTCCCATTCTCCCGGCTCGTTGATAATTACTTCTAAAACCGGACTTATATCTGATGTTTTTAATTTGTTTTTGGTATTGTAACTTATCTTTATATGTACCGGGAAAAGAACCTGAAAATAGACATAGGTATTTCCGATGGCCTGATAGGAGCCATTATCGGCATAGAAAGAAAAATCGGATACATCAGTATTAGGCATACCCATTTGCTGTAATCTTACAGAAACTTTATTTCCATCACGTATTTTTGAGATGGAATATCTGTCAAAGTCACGTGCTATGTAAATCTTGTAAGGCTCAGCTATGGCCTTTTTGATAAAAATATCGTTTTCCCAGATGCCGTATAAAACGCTGTCGGCGCCATTTATTTTGTACTTGAAAGTACCGGTTCCTTGTCTCATCCCGTTTTTCCAGGAGCCATTATAGGTGTTACCGTTGGCCCACCTATATATTCCCTGCCCGTGCGGGAATCCGTCTTTAAACCTGCCTTCATATTTATCAATACCTTCGGCAATGCCCTTCCCGTTTGCCAATCCTTTTTTACAGGCACCCTGATATTTTCCGGAAATTTCTTGTTTTAATACTTTACAGCTATCCTGTGAATAGGATTTATTGATGCCCGATATTAAGAGGATAATTATTAATGTGGCAGAGATGTTTTTCATAGCCGTCTGGTTTATCGTTCAGTTTTATTGTGTCTTTGCGGTTGTAAGGCGAAAAAACCTTAGACAAATATAACAACTAAAATAGAAAAACAGTGCAAGTATTATTTATCAGGGGCCCCAAAAACAAAAAAGAAGCAGTTTTTTTCTGCTTCTTTTTTGTTTTTCATCAGTTCCGGATTTTTGACAAGAGACTGATTGTGATTTGGTTATGAAGAGGTACCAAGCGGATTCGAACCGCTGTACGAGGTTTTGCAGACCTCTGCCTAGCCACTCGGCCATAGTACCTTTTAAGGTTGGCAAAGATATAAATTTTTTTTGTAAGCAAAAAATTAATTTCCGGTAACATTTTACCTGCACCGCGAAGGACTGATATTCTGTATTGGGTTCATAATAAAAAACTTTGCCGTCCGATCTTTCTGTCAATAATTATTTATTTAACAAAATAACGTAGCTTTGTATTAAAATTCACCATTATGAACGAAGAAATAAAAACCCCGAAAGCCCCTGAAACTGAAAAACCGGAAAAAAAAGGCTTAAGCGCACGGACCATCTTCACCATTATTATCGTTGCGCTGATGATCCTCCTCCCACTGTTCGTTTTCTTCTGGAAACAGTATGAGATCAAAAACCTGCAAATAAAATACATGGAAACCATCACCCGTGTATTCACATGGACGGCACATTCCGAGATATTAGACAGCAATGCGTTACAGTTAGAAAAGTATATGAATGACCTTGTTAAGACTGCCGGAATAAATAGTATTTCGATTGTTGGTGTCGATGGAATTGTTATTTTATCGACTAATAAAAAATTTGAAGGCAGCGCTTATTCCGAAGCCAGTGCCGGTGAATTGTCACTGATCAATAAAGTAGTATCACAAAAAGGCGAAAAAGGCGAAATGGTTTCGAGATGCCCGATAACAGATGTTGACAAACGCTTGGGCACAATGATAATTTGCTATACTCCGAATAAATAATATCCCTAAGATAAAAAATAACCCGGTTTATGCTCAGGAAGTTTTTCAGTTTTTGTGTTATCGCTGCCGCCTTTGTGTTTATTTATGGCTGCGGGAACAACGACAATCCTGTGGATGAGTTTATCATTCACGGAAAACTAAAAAACTCCCTCGGCGAAAAAGTCATTTTGCAGCAACTGAAAACCGACAGTATCAAACCGCTCGACTCTGTCGCAGTTGACGAAAACGGAGCGTTTACTTTCAAACACAAGCCTCAGGGCATTAGTTTTTATCTGCTGAAAATAAGCAGCGATAATTTTATCACCCTTTTAGCTGACAAAGGAGAAAAAATTGAATTTAACGGCAATGCACATCAACTGGCAGTGGATTATTCCGTCTCAGGCTCTTTCGGTTCCATGCTGTTATGTGAACTGAATGCTCATACCCGTAAAAATTTCCGGAAAACCGATTCCCTGTATAAAATTCTGATGCTCCATCAGGACAGTGCAGACTTTCCGCAGGTCAAACAGCAGGTGGATTCTGCTTATGAAACCGTCTTTCAGGACCAGCAAAGGTATGTGCAGGATTTTATCCGCAAAAACAGGACTTCTCTTGCCTCTCTCATAGCGATATACCAGGTTTTCGGGCGGCAGAAGGTGCTCAACGAACGCGATCATTTCAATTACTTTAAAATGCTCGACAGCACCTTGTTTCTGATCTATCCTCAAAATGATTATGTGCTGGAATTACATGCGCGCGTAAAGGATATTGAAAAAGCTAAGGCTGAAAAGATGCATTATCTCGCCAAACTCGACTCGGGTATGATGGCCCCTGATATTAAAATGAAAAATATCGGAACGTATCCTCAGCATTTATCTTCGCTAAAGGGCAGAGTCACGCTGGCGCTTTTCTGGGCGGCATCAAGTCCGCCGAGTATCAAGGCTCTTGATCAGTTCAAATGGATGTATAAAAAATATCGCGAAAAAGGATTTCAGGTTTATGCCGTGTCGCTCGATAAGAACCGCCGCGACTGGGAGCTGGCCGTTAGTGAGCATCATCTGGGCTGGATTAATGTTGGCGACTTGCAGGGCTGGGATTCTCCCGTTGTCAGGGATTATTGCATTGATACGATTCCGTTTGCTGTGCTTATCGACAAGGACGGGCGCATACTGAAAAGAGGCATCAGCGGCGATGATCTGCCGTATTGGTTATATAAAATCTACAAATTTTGACAGGCACCAACAGTAAAATATATTTCGTGTCCGATTGTCATTTCGGAATTCCTGACTACCAGAGCAGCCTGATGAGAGAGAAAAAATTTGTGGAATGGCTCGACATGGCAAAAGCCGATGCTTCGGAGATCTATTTACTTGGCGATCTTTTCGACTTCTGGTTCGAATACCGGACCGTAATCCCCAAGGGATATACGAGGCTGCTGGGCAAGTTTGCCGAACTGACCGACAGCGGAATCAAGATACACATGTTCACGGGCAACCACGATATGTGGATGTTCAAATACTTTCCGAAAGAGCTGGGTATTGAAATCACACGCAAACCTATTGTGAAAAAAATCAACGGGCTGAAGATGATGATCGGCCACGGAGATGGCCTGGGCCCCGGCGATTACGGCTATAAGTTCATTAAAAAAGTATTTGCCAATAAGGTCTGTCAGTGGTTGTTTGCCCGGCTGCATCCCAACTTTGCCATAGGACTGGGCTTGTTTTTTTCGCGCCGGAGCCGTCTGGCGCGTGGCGAAAACGATCTGATCTATCTGGGTGAGGAGGGCGAACGCCTGGTCATATTTGCTAAAGAAACAATAAAGACTGAACATTTCGACCTGTTCGTCTTCGGGCACCGCCACCTTCCTATAGACCTGAAAATAGGGGAGAACACGCGTTACATCAACCTTGGTGATTGGCTGGTGCATTTTTCGTATGCCGTTCTCGACGGACAAAATTTTACCACAAAACGGTTTTAGATTTTGTGAAGATGGTTCATGTTTCCTGAATCTGCTCAGGGAATAAATATTCCCGTATCTAAGAAAGCCAAAATGGCTTTGATGATCAGATATAAGCCAAAACAGAACAACAATATTCCGAATGTACGGTTAACAATAGAAAGAATATTGGGACGGAGAAATTGCTTGATCTTATGGGCGACGAAGCATTTCAAAAGATCTGTGGCAAATACCGTTCCCAAAGCAACCCCGAAAAATACAGCGAGTTTTTCTATGTCGGAATTATATTCAGCAGCCACATAGCCCATAATACCCATCCAGGAAATCAGCAAAATCGGGTTTAATAAGTTGATAAAATAGCCCTTAAGTATATACACGTAGGGTTTGGAGGGTTGATCGCCGAAAATGCTGTTGCTTCTTTTTTCTATTTTATTGATCTTATTTTCGTTGTAAACTATTTTTTTGCGAAAAACAAACGCTCCGTATGCCAGTAGTACCAATCCTCCGATAACCCCGAATAGTATGCTATACTTGTCATCGCTGATCAGTTGCGATATCCCGAGAAAACTTAAGGTGATAAGGGTTAAATCGCTCAACATAATGCCCAGCGCCAGGAACATACCGATACGAAACCCCCTGAGAATACTTGTCTGCAGCAGCGTGAAAAATGCCGGACCGATAACGACGGCCAGTGTCAAACCCAGGATAAAACCGCTGATCAGGGAGTTTAACATCTCATTTATTTTTAGCTAAATTATTACTTTTATACATAATTCTCACGGCAGTAAAATCTTTTCTTATAAATGGCAACGAAATTAAAATTTCAAAAATAAATATTTTAATTGTTCCCCAATCATGCTTTATTAAGTTGTATCCTGAATAAAGTACCCTTGCCGATAGCCGATGATTTTACGAAAATCTTCCCGGAGTGATAGTTTTCAATGATACGTTCCGATAAGGAAAGGCCTAAGCCCCAACCGGATTTCTTGCTGGTATATCCCGGGTTGAAGATCGTTTTAAATTGTGATTTGTGTATTCCTTTTCCCGTGTCCTGTATGTCGACATAGACATTGCGGTCGTCTTCAAATATGGTGACCTCTATATTCCCGTTTCCGCTCATGGCGTCTATGGCGTTTTTGCAGAGGTTTTCGATTACCCATTCGAAGAGGTGTTTGTTTAGAGGGACAATGATCTCGGGAGAAGACGGCGTGATGATATACGTGATCTTTTTGGAAGTGCGTTTTTTTAGATAATCAATGGCTTTATACACCACGTCCACGATGTCCTGCTTTTCCAGTTTAGGCTCTGAACCGATCTTGGAAAATCGTTCGGTAATGGTTTCCAGGCGCTGAATGTCTTTTGAAACCTCTGTCAGCATGTCTTCGTCAATACCTTTCATCCTGAGCAGCTCCACCCAGGCCATTAGCGACGACAAAGGCGTCCCAAGCTGATGTGCGGTTTCTTTTGCCAATCCCAGCCACACCTTGTTTTGCTCAGATCTGCGCGAGGTGCTGAAAAGAAGGTATGCAATAAACAGGAACACCCCGATAATGATAAATTGCACATAGGGGAAATATTTCAACTGTACGAGCAGTGGCGAATCGCGGTAAAACACGATACAATCCTCTTGTCCCGGCAGATTGACCTTTATCGTGTTGTTATCAGCCTCCATCGACTGTATCGTTTGGGTAATATAATCCTGGTTTTTAATCTTTGAGGTATCAATATTCCCATAGGCGACCACCTGTTTGCGGTCGGCATCAGTAACGATCACTGGCACAGAAGGTGCATTGGTAACGATTTCGGAAAGAAACGCCTTTACCTGTTTGTCCAGCACTTCTCTTAATCCTGTGAACACTTTCGAGTCTTTATAATGCAGAAAGATCTTTTTATTTCCGATATAATTTATTTCAATGGGTGGATAAACAGAAAATTCTTCTTCAATTTCTCCCGATAAGGTTTTTATGGAATCAATATTAAAATCCGTATTTTTTGCTGAAGTAATGTTGTTTTTTTCGTCGGTTAAAATAACAGGGATCGTATTATTTCCCTTGATGATGTCGAGATAAAAAGTAAGGTCTTCATAGTAGGCCGCATTAATAACACGTACATTTGCGTTGGCCCATAACTCGACCTTTTTGCGTTCTTCTTCCTGCAACAAAGTGAAAAAAGTATCCGTGGCATTTACAAGACTGGCTTTTTTAGTGATGGCATCCACCCACAACTTTATCTTGTTCCGCTGGTCAGATTCTATCTGTTTGGCAACCCTGTCGATGTACCATAATGACAAAAAGAAAATGACCATCAGAATGACAAAAAGCAGTATCTTCCATCTTCGTTTTTTTATGTAGATGTTCATCAGATTTATATTTAACTCTTTTCAACAGGTTTTGAAACGTGCATTCCGGTGAATTTATTGCAGAAACAAACAGTTTATCCCTTCCATAAATTATTGCAAATATACGCAAACCTGATATTAAAAAACTATAAAATTATGAGTGTTTTCTGAGAGATGCAATTACCTGTAGCGCTTTTCGCAGAGGAGACAAAAAATATTCTTTGTTTTATGTCTGATTGCAGGAAATCATAGTGTAAAAATTGTAATTTTGAAAAAAATTCCCATGAAAAAAATAATATTGATTTTTAGTGTTGCTGCATTGTTGTTTAATAGCTGTGGGCCTGATCAACAAAAGAAAAATACTGCAGATTCTGACAATACATTGCCTGCTATGAGCGGCAATATTAGTGTCGTGGGATCCGAAATTCTTTATCCCTTAATGAATAAATGGAAACAGGAGTTTGAAAAAGGTAAATCAGACGTAAAAATCAGTGTCAGAGCAGAGGTTAATTGTCAATATCTGCATAATATTGCTTCTGATAAAATACAAATAGCCATGGTTTCACGCGCATTGAGTGAAAAAGAAAAGCAGGATGGTTTCTGGGCTGTGCCTGTAGCAAAAGATGCCGTGCTTCCTGTGATAAGTTTTGACAATAATAATTTGCAAAAAATCGTATTTACCGGTGTTACAAAGGATAAGCTTGCAGCATTGTTTACCGGGAAAATTCGTACATGGGGTCAATTATTGGATATACAAACCAACGAACCTATTGACGTTTATAAATTGTCGGATACCTCCGAAACAACAGAGGTATGGTCTGATTTTTTAAATGTGGATGCTAATAAGTTTACTGGCACTGTTCTGTATAGCGAAAATGAGATGTCTCAGAAGATCGCCGGCAACAAAAATGGTATAGGTTTTTGTAGTATGATACATATTTTTGATGTCAACACGGGCTTAAAAAAGAAAAACCTGTATGTGCTGCCTGTTGACCTTAATGCCAACAAAATGGCTGACGACAACGAACTTGTCTTTGATAAACTTGATGATATTAAAAGTGCTGTTTCTTCCGGTAAATATCCCTCACCCCCGGCTCGCGAACTTTACCTGGTTTGCAAGTCGGCCCCACAGGATGCTGCCATAAAATCTTTCATTATATGGATACTTACGACCGGACAAAGCTATTGTGCGCAATTTGGTTTTGCGAACATTGAAAAAAACGAAGCTTCCGAATATCTGAAACAACTGAAATAACATTGATCGTCGCCTTTAAGAAGGTGAAATCAAAATTCTTAGAATAATAACCTATGGAGAAAAAAAACGCTGTAATTAATAAAAGCATAAACAAAAAATCATCTTTTCAAAAATACGTATTATGCGCACTAATGATAGTTATTGGCCTGACGGGTGGTTATTTTTTAGGATTTTTTATAAAAAAGCATCAAGATGGTCGTGTGGTTAAGGATCCCCTTGGACTTAAGGAAGTACGTGCCGGTGGATATCGGTTCATTAATCCATTGCTGGAATGCGACAACCGTTATTCTGCAACAAATGAAAATCTTGTACGTTTGCAAAATAGTTTAAATGAGTACATCGACAATGCTTTAAAAACGGGAATTGTAACGCACATTTCCGTGTATTACAGATCATTGAACAATGGCCCGTGGTTAGGTATTAATGAAAATTATAATTATCAGCCTGCCAGTTTGTTAAAAGTCCCTTTATTAATTGCAGTACTTAAAAAAGCCGAGTCAGATACAACCTTTTTACACAAGAAAATCCTTTACGACAAGATACTTAATTGCGTCACTACCTATATTGTTGACAAAGAAAGCCTGATCTTAGGCAATACTTATACTGTAAATCAGTTGCTTGAGTACATGATAATTCACTCTGATAATGACGCAAAAGAAATTCTATACAAAATACTCGGAGAAGCTTACATCCATAATGTTATGGCTGAGTGCGGCATGAACCTGGATAATGTAGATATGTCAATGGATTTTATTACGGTCAAGGAGTATTCTTCTTTTTTTAGAATATTATACAATTCCTCGTACCTTAACCGGGATATGTCTGAAAAAGCGCTGGAATTATTAAGCAGGGTCGCATTTAATGAGGGCATCCCTGCAAAACTGCCTAAAAACATAAAAGTGGCACATAAGTATGGCGAAAGAGCTTTTATTGATAATGATATCAAACAGTTTCATGATTGCGGTATCGTCTACGCCCCCAATTCGCCCTATTTGATATGTGTCATGACCAAGGGAAAGGATTTTGGCCAATTGGTTAAAATTATTGCCGATATTTCAGGAATAGTTTATGATGCTGTTGGTAAAGATTAAAAAAGTTTCTCATTAGATCAGAATTTCCAATTCCGGTTTTGCAACAACAATTTTTAAACACTGTTGTCCGGAAAAAAAACATCGTGTATCCGCCGCGGCGGACACAATTTTCCCTTTTCTGTTAATTTTAAAAATGTTTTGTGCTTCTGGCACAATGTTTTGCTTCTTTTTCCCAGAGGGATAAAATGTTTTTAGAAAAATAATTAGTGCCTGAGCGGAAACCCAGTGTCTGAATCGAAAAGTTCAGTTTCGAGGCCTGCCCGACTGAAGCCAGTCAGGTGGGCTTGCGAAGCGACAAAAAGCGGAGTTTACTGGGGTAAATGAGCATTTTTGGAGCAAGCGTAACGAAGAAAATGGAGTTTTCTTTCAGACACTAATTATAAACAAAATATGAACCCCGTAGTGGGTTCAATACCGATACAGTATCTGTATCAGTACAATTCATTGTACTGCAACAGCTACTCTATCGGCCTGTTCGACTGGAGCCTTCCAGGCGGGCATTATACCAAAATAGCTTGCGGACTAAATTATCACAATTGAAGATATAGTATTTCAAAATCCAGCATTTGTATGAATCTATGAATTCCGATTTGTTTTTACCGGACAGTAGTGGTTTGAAAAACAACATAAGATTTCCTGATGAATTTTTATTGTCATTTTTTTCAGCATCACAAAAAGAGATTTGTCTTTTTTTTCAGACTCAACCAACAAGAAATGTGACATATGTGGAAAGTTTCAGTTTACGTTCAACGTTAATATATATTAACAAAAATATTTCGCATTTTATATATTATTTTGTATTTTTGTACACGTTTTTTCTACATTTGTACAATATTGTGTTTTAGGTATTTTTAACGAATAGCAAAATAATGAAAAGTATCATACTGTTCATCCAGTCAATTTTTGTTGCTTCTACTGTCTTCGGGCAAGGACTCGTTAATAATGGCGCATATTTAAGTATTACTTCTGCTGCTGTTGTTACCCTTGACGGGACGGGTGGTAATTTAACAAACTCAGGCACTATTGACATATCGGGAAAAATGTATGTAAATGGTAACTGGACAAATAATGCAACCATTAACGCTGCCGGCAGTACCATATTTATGGAAGGGACTACTGCCCAGACCATCGGAGGCACCTCACCGACAACTTTTCATAATCTTACCATGCAAAATACCTTCAGCACTTCACCTCAGATAGCGCTGGGCATAAATGCCAATGTAGATAATCAGCTGACCATTGACCCCGGCAATAATGTAAGTCTGTCGACCTATACCCTGACATTAGGCAAAGACATTGCAAACCCCGGTGAACTTTTACCGGTAAACGGGAGTAATCAATACCAGGGCGGTTATCTTATTACTGGCAATGGCGGAAGTAGCGGAAGCATGAAGCGTTGGTACAAATCAGCAGTCAACGGCGGTGACAAATCGGGTTTGTTCCCGTTTGGTGTGGCAGAAGGGGCAACACTATATAACCGGTATCTTCTTGTTGAATTTACTGCAGCGCCAACCGGCGGATCGCTAACGTCGTATTTTAATAAAGAGGCTATGATATGGCCGGCTTCATGGCTTGGCGGCAACGTACCCTGGGTAGGGGCCGCCGGCAGTTGTCCGAACTTTTTCATCAACTCATTAAGCGATAAGGGATATTGGCAGACGGATGCCAATGACGGTCTGGCCAATGGCCAATATACAATTTCACTCAGGGGCGATGGCTTATTAAATTCCGCGTTTATGGCAAACCCGGATCTGTGTTACCTGACAGCCGTCAAAGCCAAACAATATAATAACGGCGGTTCTGTAGACACCTGGAGCGTACTAACGCCGGTGAGCGGTACTCATGTGGTGGCATCGGGCACTGCAGCCAATCCTCTAGTACAGCGCACCAATGTATCTTCAGGTTTCAGCAAATGGGGCCTGGCAGGAGGCGGACCGACCGCCCCGCTTCCGATAGAACTGCTCTCATTCAAAGCTGTCTGTGTAACAAACGGGGTGTTGCTGCTTTGGAGTACCGCCACCGAAACCAACAACGATTACTTTAACATTGAACGCAGTACTGATGCCGCCAACTGGACTGTCATTGCCCAGATAGACGGTGCAGGGAACTCAAACCAGCTTACAAATTATTCCTACACCGATGAGGTCTTTGCGGAAGAAACTACCTACTACCGCCTGAAACAAAACGATTTCGACGGGAATTACGCATACTTTTCCCCCGTTTCTATCAACTGTGCTACAGATAACACAGATATAAATGTTGTCATTTACCCGAACCCGTTCAAAGAAAGTATCAACCTCGATATTACCAATTTTGGTTATCCACAGGCACAAATAACTATTCATGATATTTTAGGAAAAAAACTTTCCATACAGGATTTTACAGATATTAAAAACAACAGGATTTTTACGTCTTTCGACCTGAAAACACTCGCATGCGGGATGTATTTCGTGGAAGTAAGGGCTAACGATTTTAAGAAAAATTTCAAGATCGTGAAGAATTAAGGAATGCCTTAAAAGCAATCATTGATGTTAAAGTAAAAATGCCGGAAGATAGCAGAAAAAGAAAAATAAATTATTTTGAATAAAAATACTTTCCCATGAGAAAAATATTTTTTACATCCCTAAGTGCCCTGCTGTTGCTGGCATTATCAATTAATGCAAGCGCACAAAACGTAGGCATATCCGATATGTATTTTACTCCGCAGAGTCTGCTGCATGTGCATAGCACGGCCACCAGCAGGCTATTGCAGCTTACCAACGCCAACACCGGCAATAACGCAGCAGATGGTTTTCAAATCAGCATCGATGGTTCTTCTAATATTGTTTTCGGTCTGTATGAAGCCGCTAAGATGGCTTTTTATACCAATAGTGCCGAAAGACTGACAATTCTCAGCGATGGGAATATCGGTATCGGAGCTATCACCCCGACAGCAAAACTGCATATTCTGGGTACCGCTGCAGGAGATGCTACCGCATTAACAGGAGGTATTCTTATTGAAAACAACAATGCTACTTCCGGCGAGGCTGCTGTAAATTTTAAAAATGTTTCTACTGCGGCAAATTATTGGTTTACCGGATTGAATCAGTCGGAACATTACGATATCGCCTATGGACCCGGGTTTACTAATGCAGTAACGACTATACGGATACAGGCCAATGGCAATGTTGGTATCGGAACAGTAAATCCCGGGCAAAAACTTGATGTAACCGGAAATATTAATTTTACCGGTGCTCTATATGCTAACGGCAATCCGGGAACAGCAGGCCAATTTCTTAAAAGCAACGGCCCGGCATCCCCAACGTGGGTCAGCCCACCTCTGGGGCCTACAGGTTCTACCGGCGCTACGGGTGCTCAGGGCGTTAATGGAAACACAGGTTCCACCGGCGCTACCGGCGCTCAGGGAGCAAATGGGAATACCGGTGCTACGGGTTCCCAGGGAGTTAATGGGAATTCCGGCTCTACAGGTGCAACAGGTGCCACTGGTGCTATTGGTTCCTCCGGAAAGACAGGTGCCACAGGTTCTACCGGCGCTACCGGCGCTCAGGGCGTTAATGGAAACACAGGTTCCACCGGCGCTACAGGTGCCCAGGGAGTTAATGGAAACACAGGTTCCACCGGCGCTACCGGCGCTCAGGGAGTCAATGGGAATACGGGTGCCACGGGTGCTACGGGTGCGACCGGAACTACCGGCGCGACAGGGCCTGTGGGTTGTAACGTAAACAATATGGTTATCAAATCCAACGGTTCCGCTGGAGTATGCAGCCAAATTTTTGATAATGGAACTAATGTGGGTATAGGAACAACAGTTCCAGCATATAAGCTTGATGTAAACGGCAGTTCGGGATTTAATGCCATATATAAAATTGGACCTACTTCAAACAACCCGGAAAACGGCATGTGGAATGTCCTGTGGACAGCAATAGCGGCAGGCCTGCCTTTATATAACGATGAAGAATTTGTTTATGGACCCAACTCAGTATCTGTATATAATAATTCAGGCGGCACCGGTGTTCAGCACTTTTGGGAAACCGGAGACGGATCTCAACCTAACACAAGCAGTAAATGGATAAGAATCGTAAATAACGGAAATGCTACATCTCCTGGCTATGGAGGCTTTTACCAGACGATCAATTCAAGAAGGAATGCGACATTTGTTCAACGCTTCCGGGCAAAACTACCCATAGGATATTCTTTGAATATTGCTGAAAATCCGCAGGGATCAAATAATAATTCATATTGGCTCACTCCAACTGATGGTACAGGTAAATGGGAAGAATATATCAGAGTCTCTCATTGCGGGAATACAGGCACCTTTTCTTCTGGAGGGCATGTATATGTAACGGGAGGCTCGTCAGCTATTTTTACATGGTACCTTGCAAGCTGCAACGTATATGAAACAGGATCTCCGGGTTCTGGACCAAGTAATAACAATTACATTCTCAACCAATCTTCTGCCGATCAGCCTGCAAGTTTCAGGATTAATGGAACAGGAAGGGCAAACACATCTTTTTATTCTCCTTTATATACCGGTGCAGGAAATATTGCCATCAGGCCGGGAGCTAATTCTACAACAGCAATACAGTTACAGAATGCAGGGGGCACATCCATTTTAAATGTTGATGCAACTAACAACAATGTGGGTATCGGGACAACAACGCCTTCCGATAAACTTCATGTAAACGGTAATGTTAAACATAATGGCAGCATGGTTAGTCAGGGAGCTAATTATGCATCCACATGGATGCAATTTGATCAGGATGTATATGGCAACTCTCTGATCTTGGGTTCCGGAGGGTTAACAGCACTGGGGGCAGGAGAATCTGCGAATTTGGTTAAGGCCAACACAATTCCTGGTACTGAAACATTATATCTTAGCTCCGATGGAGGTATTAGCCTCATCACAAGTCTTCAATCTGACTGGGCTTCCCGCATTGATGCGATGACAATATTAACAAATGGCAATGTCGGCATTGGGACCACAACGCCTTCTGCCCAGCTTCATACCACCGGGACGGTAAGGTTTTCCGGATATCCTTCCGGCACCAACGGAGCCATAGTAAGGACAGATGGCAGTGGAAACCTGGCTATTACTAATTTTACAGGCAACACAAGTGACATTTTATTAGGTAACAACACTTTTGGAACGGTGGCTGCTGCCGGAGGGGTAACAAGCTCTTGCGGAACAGCCAATTATGTCCCCAAAATGAGCAGCGCTACCGCCATGACCTGCAGCCAGATTTTTGATAACGGGACTAATGTGGGAATAGGAACG